>UEXM01001278.1_pt1 | contig 21958 bp, 8 predicted proteins | sample 1796661 | NCBI WGS metagenome assembly UEXM01 (sample SAMEA4772469, study PRJEB27181) | metagenome | reverse complement strand
GGTGCAGGATCTAGTAGTGAAATGCCTGTAGGTAGCGCCATAAGTCCTAGTTACATGTCTAATGGTATGGATACGTGTTTAAAAGGGTCGGGCGGGTCGTTACAGACGGTAGGTGTTGGGTTATCTAGTGGTTCTTATGAAGTTGATCCTAATTGTGATCGCCGTAGAGATAGTAAATTATTATCAGATTTAGGTATGAAAGTAGCTGCTGTAGCTAGGATGTGTCAGTCAGTTGATGTATGGAAAAGTATGTTTATATCGGGAACTCCCTGTCCTATATTGTCTAACGGTAAACTTATAGTTGGTAAAAGGGCTTTTTTGGTAATGAAACAAAATCCAGAAACTTACATTCCTGACTACACTAAAAACACCAAAGATTGGTATAATAAAATTTTAAAGATTGGAGAGAGCGTTGACTATGAAGAAGATGATGATATTACCTCTATTAGTGCTAGGTTCCGTAGCTCACTCCAGTGAGTTAGACAACTTAATTGATACCTCATCTGCTATTGTAGATCAAATTGATAGAGGAATTAAGTTAGTAGGTGCGGCGCAAGAATACTCTTATCACGGGCATAGTATGTCTGATGGTACTCTTTCAGGTAGTGCTCACATAACTTCTGAGCAGCTTCAAGCCTATAACATGGCTTTGTCAGGTATGAGTACGTACTTACCTTACGGGTCTGTACAAGATGTACTTAATGAGCGTGCCACTCAAGAATTAGAGCTTATGGATAGCGCTATTGATACATTTACCGAAGTAGTTGTTGAGATGGTGCAGGTTGTAGAAGTAGCGGAGATGGCTGAAACTGCAGCTACGCCGGATGAAGAAGCGGAAGTACAAGAGTTTGTAGCAGCTAATCAAGAAGTTCTAACTATCACACAAGAAGAAGTTACCGAATATAATCAGTCTATAGATGACATTGAGACGCATGCCAATAATGCAAGTGCATTCATTGCCGTTGCCGAAAACCAAGAGGCGGTAGATTTCTTAGAGCAGGGTGCTGAGAACAACAATACTACTGCAGAGCAAGCTACTGTGTCTTATTCAGTTAACAATCAATGGGTTTCAATGAGTTGGGCAAACACCAACAATGCTACTGCTGTGTTACTAAATGGTTCAAACTTTGGTTTAGACTTATACGTGTCAGAAGCGGATGTATTAGCTACAGGTAGTGAGGCTGAATACTACTTAACAGGCCCTACAGCACAAGGTTATAGTTGCTTCATGTATGGAGAAGACTGTAGTGAGTATTGAGGATAGCGAACTAAAGATCGGTGGTCAGACGTTTAAAGGCGCTTGGATTGCTGTAGTATTAGCTATTGGTTCTACTATTGGTGGTGGTGTATGGACTGCTAGTAGCCTATACTCCCGTCTAGAAGCGGTTGAAGCTATACAAGTACCTGATATAGTGCCGTTAGAAGAGAAAATATTACTTATTGAGCAAGAACTTACTGCTAACGATGTATCTAAATTACAGGGTAAACTAGCGGAATTAGGTACTAACTTAGTAGTTATTAAAGACCAACAAGCTGGTTTGTTACTAATACAGAAACAAATTACTGATGTAGAAAAGTCAGTAACAGAAATGCAAACTATTGTTAAAAAAGCAGAGTTAGTTGTTAAAGACGTAGAAGGCTTTGAAGGTGAGATAAAGGTCTTAAAACGTGAAATACAAGATTTATGGGACGGTATGGACGAATTATACAACCCATTAAAGTGAGGTATATATGTTACAACATCTAATAGGCCCTATAGCTAATATAGCTGGTGGGTATCTAAAAAACAAAGCCGAAGAGAAGCAAGCCAAACACAAGGCTAAAATCAAAGTAATTGAGAATGACGGTGAATGGGAAGCTAAGATGGCTGATGCTTCTGCCCATAGCTGGAAAGACGAATTTTGGACGGTTGTATTAGCGCTACCCGTGTTTATGGTAGGATATGCTATAGTGGTAAATGATTTAACTGTTATAGATCGTGTAGAGCAAGGTTTTGTAGCGTTATCTGGTTTGCCTGAGTGGTACCAATATTTATTGTTTATTGCAATAAGTTCTAGCTTTGGTATTAAAGGTGTATCTAAACTAATGAGTCTAAAAAAATGAGCCTAAAGTATTTTAAAGTAGAAGATTTTAATTGTCAGGAAACTGGTGAGAATGAGATGTGTCCTGACTTCTTACAGAAACTTGATGCACTGCGTGAGGTGTGTGGGTTTCCGTTTATCATAACTAGTGGGTACAGATCGCCTAACCACAGCATTGAAGCTAAAAAAGTAAGGCCGGGCACACACAGTCAAGGCATTGCTGCTGACATAAAGGTAGTGGGTGGTGCGCAGCGTATGGCTATTATACGTAATGCTTCTATCATGGGTTTCAATGGTATTGGTGTTGCTAAAGGTTTTGTGCATGTAGACACGCGGGAGACTACCCCAGTAGCTTGGAAATACTAATATGCCATTAAGCAAACTTGAATTTAACCCGGGTATAAATCGTGAGATAACCAAGTACACTAATGAGGCTGGTTGGCACGATTGCGATAAAGTGCGCTTTCGTCAAGGCTATGCAGAAAAGATTGGTGGTTGGAGAAAGATTAGCGATGAAACATTTACGGGGGTCTGTAGATCAATATTCCAGTGGGTAGATTTAAGTTCTAATGTTTATACAGGCGTTGGGACAAATGTAAAGTTTTATGTAGAGCACGCAGCCATATATTATGATGTAACTCCTATAAGGCTTACTAGTGGTAACTTAGATAACCCTATAAAAACCACCGACGAATCTACCTCTATAGAAATAACACATGCTAGTCATGGAGCTACTTTGGGTAGCTATGTAACTATATCTGGAGTACCCAGTGGTAATGTAGGTGGCATACCACACACAGACATAAACAAAGAGCATGTCATAACAGAAGTAGTTAGTACAAGCAAATATAAAGTTGTAGTGGCTACCGAGGCTACAAGCACTGTCTCTGCGGGTGGCGGCACTTCAGTTGTTGCTACATATCAACTAAATATAGGGCCATCTTTAGTAGTTCCTACACAAGGTTGGAGTTCGTTGGCATGGAATAGTGGGGGCTTTAACCAAGGTGCTGGTGGTGCAGAAGACTTACGTACGTGGAACCAAGCAAACTTCGGTGAAGACCTTATAGTAGGGCCGCGTGGTGGAGAGTTATATTATTGGGATACAGGGTCAGTAACTTTTGATGATGCGAATAAAACAGCCACTCGATTACAAGCGGTTAAAAATGTAAATAACGGAGCAGCCGTGTCGCTAGCTTCAAACCCTTTCGCTACGGTGAACACGTCTCCTACAGTTACAGTGACAGACGCTACGTTAAGTAGAGTGTACGAATCGGGACAACATGTCACATTTGCAAATGCAGGCACAGTAAACAATGTAGCTCTTAATGGTAGGTTTAAAATACAAACCGTTGATACTGCAGCTAACACCTTTACTATAACTGGAGGAACAAACGCTAATTCTACTGGCACTGGTGGGGGTAGTTCAGTTACCGCACAATATGAAGTCTCTGCAGAGGTTCCTGTCGTACAAGATATGTTATTAGTATCAGATGCTAGTAGATTTGTATTTTGTTTTGGTTGTAATGCTTTTGGTGACGACACAGAAACAAAGAATCCAATGTTAATACGTTGGTCAGATCAAGAAGATATGTTTGACTGGCGACCACGTTCAACTAACCAAGCAGGAGACTTGCAGTTATCCCAAGGCACAAAAATAATGACTGCAATCCAGTCACGGCAAGAAATATTGGTTTTCACCGATTCTTCTGTATATTCGTTACAGTATGTTGGTGCTCCCATAGTATGGGGTTCTCAGTTGGTTGGGTCGAACATATCAGTAGCTTCGTCGAAGGCCGTTGCATACGCCAACGGAGTAACGTACTGGATGGGCAAAGAAAAGTTCTATAAGTACGATGGAACTGTCCAACCTCTAAGATGCGATGTAAGAAAATATATATTTGATGATTTAGAACAAGGTCAATATGGACAAGTATTCGCGGGCACTTTAGAAGAGTACCATGAAGTGTGGTGGTTCTATTGTTCTGAGGAACGTGTTGCTCCTAATAAGTATGTAGTGTACAACTACTTAGAAGACGTTTGGTATTATGGCACTATGGATCGTAGTGCTTGGTTAGACTCTACAATAAACGATTTTCCTTTGGCAGCAACCGAAAGTTATAACTTGGTAGAGCATGAGAATGGGTTAGATAATAACCAAGATGTACAGACTGCACCCATAACTGCTTTTATAACCTCTGGCCAGTTTGGCATAGAGTCGGGCAATAGTTTTACTTTTGTAGATAGGGTCATACCAGACGTTCAATTTTTGGGTTCCGCTTCTGATGGCGACATATCTACTACGCTATCTATATTGGGAGCTAGTGAGTCTGGCGCTGTTAATAATGATCCTTTGTCTGAAGGGGGTAACAGTGATGGCGTAGTGGTAACAACAAATTCCGTAGATCAGTATACAAAACAACTAGACGTACGTGTTCGTGGTAGGCAAATAGCTATAAAGGTAGAATCAGATACTCTAGGGGTAAAATGGCAGTTGGGTACGTTACGACTAAACATGCGTCCAGACGGTAGACGAGGCTAGTAATGGCTACAAAGATACGGAATACCAATAAGTTATTTCATGCGCCAGCTTTACCACAACCACCAATAACCTACAGCGCTGTTTACGAAGCACAAAAAGATAATGTGCTTAAATTTTACTTTGCTAATATAGACGAAGCGCTTTCAAAGGCGTTGCAGTTTGATACCAGTGACATAATTGATGGCTCTATACCTAACAGTAAACTAGAAAATTCTACAGTATCTTTTGGTGGTGTAACTGTGGCTTTAGGTGGTTCTAGTGCCACCCCAGCATTTAATTTGAGTAGCGCAACAAACTACCCTGCAGCTAACTTAACTGGAACTATAGCGGGGATACAGATAGCGGCGGGCGCTGTAACGGAATCAAGGTTAGCTGATGACGCTGTTACAACTGCAAAAATAGCGGATGGAGCAGTAAACACTGATAGGTTAGGGACTCAAGCAGTTACTGGGGCTAAGATAGCTGCTAACACAATCGGTTCTGGTAATCTTGGTTCTAACTGTGTCCTAACTGCGGCAATAACTGATGCAAACGTAACTACAGCTAAGATAGCAGATGCAAATATAACTACAGCAAAAATAGCTGACGACGCAGTAACAGATGCAAAACTTGCAGACGCAATAAACTCAGCCATTACAGCCAACACAGCTAAAGTAACTAATGCTACACATACAGGCGAAGTTACAGGAGCTACAGCCCTAACTATTGCAGACGGCGCTGTGGTTACAGCAAGATTAGCTGATGACGCTGTTACAACTGCAAAAATAGCAGATGGGGCAGTAAACACTGATAGGTTAGGAACTCAAGCAGTTACTGGGGCTAAGATAGCTGCTAACACAATCGGTTCTGGTAATCTTGGTTCTAACTGTGTCCTAACTGCGGCAATAACTGATGCAAACGTAACTACAGCAAAAATAGCTGACTCCGCAGTTACCGGAGCTAAGATAGCTAATACAACAATTACACCTGACAAGCTAACTGGAAGTATTACAGGTTCTCAGCTGTCTACACCTATAACTTTTACTGACGGTAAAACTCAAGAAGAAAATCCAATAGTTACCATTACTAACAGCAATACAAGCGGCTCTCAAGATGGTCGTATGATTAGCATGATTGCAGGTAGTAATTTTAGGGGTAGTTTAGGCTACACTGAGGTTTCTTATGGTAGTGGTACATTTTTTGCTGGCTCCGGATGTGGACTCTTGGCTACTACACAGTTTTCTACTCAAAGGGTATCGCCTTGTGATGGGATAGGAGATTTTGAAGATAATGTAGTAGACTTAGGTAGTTCATCTGTTAGGTTTGATGATATATATGCTACTAATGGTACAATACAGACATCAGATGGAAACTTAAAACAAGACATAGAAGAACTATCTGACGCAGAAAAAAGAGTAGCTTTAGCTGCAAAAGGCTTACTACGCAAGTTTAGATGGATAGATTCAGTTGCAGAAAAAGGTGATAATGCTAGAATACACTTTGGTATCATTGCTCAAGACCTTGAAGCTGCTTTCACTGCCGGGGGTTTAGATGCTGGCAAGTACGCTATGTTTATTAGCACTACTTGGTGGGAACACGAAGGCGAAATATACGAAGAGCAGGCACACATACCAGAAGGTGTTACAGCTACAGAGGTAACAAGACGCGGTGTTCGGTATCCCGAATTACTAGCATTCATAATCGCTTCACTATAAGGCTGATTCATGGCTGAAGATAATAACAAAACTGCTTATAGCCCTTTTGATATAAACCGTGATGGTGTTATAGACGAAAAAGATGCCCAGTTGTTCTCCAGATACCTGAATGAGGTAAGGAGAGATGCCTTAGTCGAGGGCCTAGTACCAAATGAAGAGGGCGTTCGTAGTGCAGAAGAAATAGAACAATATCTCGACGAAGTAACTAACAAAGAAAAAAACCCCAACCTTTTCAATTTATTTGACTTAGTAGGCAATGGTGAACTTGATGCCCTATCTGATGGGCTACTCTTTCAGAGATATACCCAAGGAATGCGGGGTACTGATCTAACGGAAGATGTTAAAGCCGATGGGTCAAATTTTAGTTACGACGAACGTATACAGCTTGATAATAGGTTAGCAAAAATATATACGGGGCTGACAGTCAATGACAATTTCGAGGTTGAAGGTGGCGCTGTATTGGGGTATCAGCTTTCGGGGTTTGCCAATGATGGCGCCCCCCAGTTAGCGTTTACTAATGCAAACCCTTACACCGTACACTACCAAGGATATTCTAGACCCTTAACGGCTGAAGAACTTATTGCTGGTTATCAATCTATAATGTCTGGTGGGTATGAAAGTGAGTTAGAAAAAACAGTATGGTATGACCCTCGATGGGAAGAGGGCTTAGTTGTTGAAGGCTATGAGGACGAGGCTAAGACTTACGCAAACGGAATAGGAAGATGGGCCGCGGAGTCATGGTTGAAAACAAATACTACGGCTACCGCTACAAGAGGAATGTATGGGGGCGTAGAGCTAGAAGATACAGACATAACACTAGGTATTGACCCGGAGACTCTAGAATACATAACGCTACGCGATATGTTTGAACTTCGTATGCCTAATGATCCTGACTTAGCAATAACAGTGGCGGGGGTTAAAAATCCTGCATGGCGTCCACAAGAACCGTTACCTGCGGAGTGGGTTGTTGGCGTTGATTCTATACCTACTGCTGAGGAAATGGCGGCGGGATACTACAGCTTAGCACTTTTATTTGGTGAGGATCATGCACAAAGACAGTTTAGAAGCATACCAGAAGAATGGGAATCCACATGGGAGAAAGTACCAAAACATGCACTTAACCCATCCGGTGTTACTGACCAGCTAAAAAAGTCGTTTACCACGGCTGACATACAGGAATACGGTTCGTTAAAAGACATCCCCGCTGATCAGCTGGCGGCTTGGGCGGATGAAGTAGAGCCGACGTACGGTGCTATGCACATGTTGGCAACTGCAGCTAGGAAATACCAAGAAGACCCTGATAGTTTAACTGTTGATGATATAGCAAGATTGTACACCCTAGATTCTGTAGAAGAATATTTCTATGAGCTACCCGATAAACAAGATAACTTTGGGGAAGGCACTGCCCTAGGGAGTATAGCAGAGGAGAACAAGTTTACATTAGCGCAAGATGCTTGGCGCAACAGAATCAACTACGAAGAGTCAGACGATTTATGGAAGTATACCACCGACACTTGGCGGTTCGGAATGGAATATTCATCCGGTTCAACTAATAATTCATACTTTGCAAATGGACAACTTTACTGGGCGGGGGGTATACCGCACGACGCTGAGTATATGATGCCTAAGCATGAATGGTCGTTTAATAAACAACTAGCGGATTGGGGTAAAGAACTTCAGCGATTAGAGATGCCCTTATACGTAGAAGCAGACTCTGAAGTCATAGATGAAATGATGGGAGACATGGACTTGTGGTATGACTCTTCTAAGCTATATATGAAGGGTGGCGCACAGTTTGGCGATGAGTTCGTGATGGACGGCCATAATCAAATTCAAGGAGCGGATTGGGTACTAAACCATACTTACTATTTTGATGGTGAAATGCCGGATTACAGTGAGTATGCCAACCCGGGCGATAGTAATGCGGGTGACGGGTTTCTAATCGACATTACGGGCGGTAAAGCTCCTACTGGGTCATACTCTATGGTTTGGGTGTCGCAGCCTAGACGTGTTGGTACTCTTGAAAAAGGGTTAGATAACCCCATACTAAACCTTGCTGCTGCGCTTAGTCCTGTAGCTACCTTGATCCTTGTTGGCCTTAAAGGCCTTAATAGTATTTTGGGAGACGGTAGGACATTAAAAGGAGAAGACTACGCTCAGGCTATACTAGCGGCACTACAAATTGATGGTAAGTTAAAAATGCCCGCCGGTGCTGAAGAAGCGGAGATGGCGGGGGAACTTGCCTACTATGACGAACTCGATAGGCTTGGAAAACTTGGCGTAACCGGAACAGTTGCTGTGAATGCAGCTTTAGCTGTGGGTAATCAAGTTGCCATAGCTACTGCCGCGGGGGTAGGATTATTTGGCCTGACTGCCCGCCAAACTGTAACACTTATAAATGCTATTGGCTCTGGGGACAACGTAGGAAGCGCCATAATGAGTGGCTTTGGTGCAGACTACCTGTCTAGTGGGTTTGAGTATTTAGGAGTAGACACTAGTTCAGTTCCAGACTATGTAATGGATTCTGTTTCGCAAATAGTAGTAGACGTTGCGGATGGGGACAGTTTTACGGATGCTCTAAATAAAGAAGCGGCAAGTGTCGTTGGAGAAAAGGCTGGGGACGTTGTATCTAACTTTTTTGACGAAAATAATATAAGCGGAGAGTTCAATAACTTTCTTGGCGAAGCTATTAATGATTTAAAAGACGCCGCATCTCAAGTTGGCGAGGTGTTAGACAGTGAAGCAATACAACCTCTACTAGATCTAGTAACAGAACAGCTTCCGGAAGGAAGCATAGATTCCTTGCTTGACACAACAGAAGGGATGAAAGCTGCGTTTGACAAGTTAGAGGGTGAAATAAGAACTATAGGTGAAAATATAGACAATTCCGTTATAGAACCTATATCTGACTCTGTAAAGGGTGCAATGTCTAAATTTGTGGGTATGGGTACAGTTTTTGCAGATGAACTTCCTGAAGGCACCTTGGAAAGAATTGATGAGATGGTGGAGGGTACAGCTAACCTTATGGGTATTGCGGTAGATGAGCTGCCGAATGACCTTAAAAACATTCTAGAAGAGTCTTTTGGCACTTTGGTTGTGACGGGAGAGCTTACTGATGAGAATAAAGCCCGCATAATTAGTAGGGAATTAGTAGTTGCTGAGAGAGTAAACGAAGCATTTAAAGACTCCAATCTAGTAAACATGATAACTCCCGAATTGTTTACTGTAGCACTACGCAGCAGTCTAAATGCCGCTATGCAGGGAGGGAATATTGAAAGTGCTTTCTTAAATACTATAGGGGATGCTGTAGTAACTCATCTTAAAAACTCGGTATCTATGGGTATTAACGAGGTTAAACAGACTGTACTCGATACTACGGAAAGAGCTACAACAAAATACAAGGATGCGAAAAATGCGGCAGCTGAAAGAGATAGGCTAGATAAAGAAATTGACGCTGAAATAGCTAAGATAACTGAAATACAGGAACTACAGGAAGCTAGGAAGCAAGACATAGAAACAAAAAGAATAGCCGCTAATGCTCCCGGCGCTTCTGAAGGAGACAAACAAGTATATTACGATGCTATAGAAGCAGATAGCGTGCAAACGACTTTAGATACATTAGCTTTAGAGGATATAAATTCTAATATACTCAACTTAGCAGGGCAGCATGAAGTTCAAAATTCAATATACCAAACCGCAACAGGCGAGTTAAGCGCCGAAATACAGCTTAGAGATGATGCGTTAAATCCTTTCTTTGGTAACGTATTAGATGCTTCGATATTAGATATAAACGGCTACTGGCGGGGGACTGAAGAATACGCAGCAGCCAATGGTATACCTGTAGAAGATGCTCACGAACATTATTTAAGTGTTGGTATATTTGAAGGAGTTCCTGTAAGCGAAACCCAATATAAATCGTTGCTGTATGGCGCAGTGTCGGACCAAACAGACTTTGCGTTACAGCAGTCGGGTATAGATGTTAGTAAGCTATCAGCCGGACAAAGAGCCGCAGTATTTAATAGTATACTTGCGCAAGCAGAAGCTCAGGGAGAGGCAGCAGGTTCAGCCACTACATTAGAGTTTTTACAAACATCTCAAGACCCAGATTCTAACATAAATTTTAATTACGACCCTGCCACGCTTGTATCCACTGCATTTACTCCGGAAGATTCGCCGTTACTTAGCATACCAGAGGTAAACTATATATTAGCAACACAGGGCTACACTAATATAGTATCTGATGTGTTAGGTCTTTTTGAGGACGATCCCGAGCAGCGTGCCACTGTAATTAATGCCCTAGCTACTAACCAGTTAAGACTTGTAACACTACCTGACGGGTCTAAAAAGTGGATACAACCTACTACCCTAGTGCAATATCAAGGTGTTGAGGGGGGCTCTCAACTAACCGTTTCAGAGCGTCCTATGGGGCTAACTTTACAAGAGACAGCTAAGTATGATCCAACTGCATACCTACAGGTGTTGGGAGTATTACCGCCAGAAGAAGCTAGGATTGCAGAAAACAACGTACGCGAAGCAAACGGGCAAGAGCCTCTAAAGGAAGGTGAAACTTCGTGGGTTTATAGGACCATAAAAGGAATACTTGACCACGAGTCAGAGGCTGGCGTTAAGAAGCAGGCGCAACGTGCCTATGACAACGTGAAACTTAGCGGTGGTAATGATGAGGATGCTCAGGCAGCCTACGACGAAGAATATGCTAATGCCTCGGGTAAAGAAGCGGCTGCCCTCTCTGCAACAATTCGTGGGGTTACTGAAGTAGCCGGAGCGTTTAACAGTTTTGCTATGAGTATATCCACTAACGCACAAATAGGTAATGCCAGAAGAGATGCTGTTCAGGCTAAGAATGCGTTATTGTTAGCGGGGGCTGGTGAGGAGGAAGCTCAAGCAACTTATGATTTAGTGTATGATGCGGCCATTAAAAACATAGACTTCTCTATGGAAAATCAAATGTCCAAAAACCTAGATGCTATACAAGGTATGGCTATGGGGTACATGTCTCAAGATCACCAAGATACCTTCAAAGTAATGATGAAAAACATAGATGAAGCTGAAGGGTTTATGGGCACTACAAAAGCCATATTCGGCGAGTTTGTAGCTCACCCGACTACTTTCTTAATAGAGTTTGTGGGTGTAGAGGTCGTAAGTGAATTAATCCCACTAGCTCTTGGCGGAGTTACTTTTGCTGCAGTTAAAGCGGGGGGTCTTGCAGCGGTAAAAGATCTTACAGAGGAAGCGGCCAACATGATGGCTTCTAAGGCGGCACTAAAGACAGGCTTGGCTACAGATATGGTGGAAGCTGCTGGTGGTGGGGTCATGGAGACTTATGAAGACGCTTACTCAACTGCAGAGACTTATGGTAGAGACGCACTTGGATTAAGTGGCGCAGGGTTAGAGGCTTATGCTGGGGAGTATGCAGCGGGGCTGTCTATAAAAGTAGGTGCTACAGCTGCAATGATGGTAGGCATACTGTCAGGGGGTAGTCAGGCGTTAGAGGGGACTATTTTTAAAGGTGCGCTGGGAGAAGCTACAGATGTGTTAGCTGAAAGAGGCGCTAAAAATGTTTCCGATGATCTAGGTGGGTTACTTGTTAAAAACGGGGTTGTAGTTCTTAAAGAAACTGGGGCGGAAGGTGCTGAAGCCGCTGCGTCCACATATATTAAGGAAACTTCTCTAGCAACTATGGACCCGGATAGAGATTTTGGTGGTGAGATGGCTTCAAATGTTGTGTTGTCAATGATAGCATCAGCTGGAACTACCGGACCTATATTAGCTATTAACGGGGTAATTGACCAAGCCGGTGGGCCTAGTGGTAGCGGTCCTGCGGGCGGCTTTACTACGAATGCCGAATCTAATAACCCCCTAGTACACTTAGCTATAAGTCAAAATCCTGAGTTGCAGGAAGCCATAAACAGTGGGGATGTAGAAGCAGTAAATAGCATAGCAAACGATTTAGGTATGGCTGGGTTTAATGCCGGTAACGACTTACTAAATGCTACAGATGACGCTAGCTACATAAGCACTACAGAAGCTATTGAGTCGTATGTTAAGATGGGTATAGAGAACCCAAGTAAAGATGCAATTAATTTTGCTATTAACTTGCCTAGTGACACGGATGACTTTAATGAGGCAGACTTTGACCAGCAACTTGCAGATGCTTACCAGTTAGCTAATCCTGATGATATACAGGATACATATTCAGACAGACCGACACCACAGCATCATTACGACATAATACAACGGATGTACGCTATTGCTGAACAAGGGGGCCAAGCGTCAGTATTTGACTACGATGAAGATGGTTCTCTAACTAATGAAGACGTTGAGGCTTACAAGAAAGGTCTTAACATATTTGAACGAAATGCTTTAGAAGAGTATGAATATAAGGTAAATACCCAAGAGGTAGAACATACTCCCAACCAAACAGGCATATTAGACACTTTTGTAGGAGATTCTCTCGTGGACGCCAGCGAAGCAGAAACAATAAAAACAGACATCACAACGCTAAAAGAACAAGGAGTTACTGCAACCGAAGCAATAGCTGCCCTTAGTTTGAAGTACGACGGCCTTGCAGGTGCAGAAGGATTAATTGCGACTGAAGTTGCTAATGCGTTTGCTGTGGATGAAAATATATCTACTCTTACCGAAAGTATAGTTAGCAAACTAAAAGAAGATGGTACGTTCCTAGATGTAGACAATGCAGATGACGTAGCGGCGTTACTTACAGCCTTTATAGGGTCGGATGATTTTAAAAACGCTTTGCCTAGCACTGATGGTTTTATAACTGCAGATGACACTTCTGATTTCCAAACAGTAAGTGATGTTTCTACTCTAATTACTGACTCATTAACAAATTTCCTGACGTCCGAAGCACTTACAGAAATAATTCCTAATGTAACCGGTTTGCAAGATGAAGAGGCAGTTAAGACTCTTATAACTGATTCTTTAACAGACTACGTTAAGTCGAGTGACCTAGAACTGCCTGATGCTGTAACATCAGACGATGTAGAAACCGCAATAACAGACAAACTGGTAGACTATGTAAAAACTCTAGACTTACCAGAAGCGGGGTTAGATAAAACTGCTGTAGAAGAGGTTTTTTCCGACTTCTTGACAACGGAAGAATTTATAACCGCACTACCAGAAATTCCCGAAGCAGGTTTAGATGAAGATGGAGTGCAAGATGTTGTAGATACTTCACTAGAGACCTTCCTAGAGAGTGATGCGTTTAAAGATGCTTTACCTGATGCGGGGTTGACTGTAGGTGAAGTAAATGAAGCGTTTGGTAATTTTGTAAGGGGAGACCTTTTCCAAAGTATGGTGGGGGTTGATTCGAGTGAAGTAGCAACCATAATATCTGGGGCACTTGGGGATTTCTTGGTAAGCGACGATTTCTTAAATGCTGTAGGCCCAACCGAAGAAGAGATTATAGGGGCTATAGGTGTTTCACTAACAAACTTCCTAGGTGACACTCGCTTAGTAGATACAATCAAAGAAAATAGTTTAGACCAAACCGAAGCAAACACTCTTATAACTAATAGTTTAGCAGATTTCTTAGACAGCGACGATTTTAATACCGCTATTGGTGATTTCCAAACAGCAGACGATGTAGCTGGTACTATAAGTGATTCACTCAAAAATTATGTGACCGCCGAAGACTTCCAAACTGAACTGGATGCGTTACCTGACTTCACAGAATTTCAAACAGCGGATGATGTAGATACTATTCTGAGTGGGGCACTGAGTGAGTTCTTAGATAGCACTGGTCTTGTAAATGCCATAACTAGCGCTAGCATGGATGAAACAGAAACGAATGCACTTATAAGGTCCTCACTTGCAGACTTTCTAGAGTCTGATAGTTTCGCCACTGCTATTGGTGGTTCGGGTGCTATAGGAAACATAAACGAGTCTTTAGACGGCTTAAAACAAGATTTAGAGCAGTTGGGCGTTAGTATCGAAGGCCAAATGGATATTATAGATGACGTTTTTGGTAAAGAGCAGAAATATTACGAAGTAGACGCAACCCATGAAAATATATATGCCCACATAGAAAAATACGGGCCTATGAAAATCCCTGACCATCTAATTGGTGTTGGGCCTTTTATATGGATAGATGATAATGGCGATGGGTATATATCTGCCGACAACTATGACCCAACCGGCAAGTCAGGTGGTACGGGAGAGAGCGATGCGTCATGGTATGCTTATATCGTCAGGCAGACGAGTGCAGGTGCATATGCCAGCAGATCTGATGCAACTTGGGCACAATATTTCCCAACTAACGGTAGGTTATATACTGATAAAGATGGAAAGATATTAGATATAGATCAGCAAAATGTAGGAGACGCAACGGTATTACGGGAAGGCTCTGGGGTGCTCTATGACTTACAACAGCTTAATGAAAATAAGAGAAGTCAAGACAGGAGCATTAAAGTTTTAGATTCTAAGGTTGAAGATTTAGAAGAACAAGTTGCCGATAACATCACCGAATTTACACAGCGTTTAGACGATCAGGCATTAGCTATTGGTAGTCCCGCAAATAACTATAGCCCCACTAGCTCTTATTACATAGGCGCTACTGGATTGTATGCAGAAATAGCGGATGTGTACGAACAGGTTGGTGTAGATAGGCAGAAGGCACTAGATAACCTATTTAAAAAATACGAAGATATACCCGGTTTTGATAGTGCTGTTAACGGAGTAATGAAGGACCAAGTTGATGAGTTCAAAACCATAATAGGTAAGCCTGCAGAATATTACACTAAATATGACCAAGAAACAAAATCAAGTGTTCCAGACTTAACACGTATAAAAAAACAGCCTAGTGGATTGTATTTAGAAATACAAAATGCCATTACCCTACCAGAAGGCGAGAAAGGTCAGGCTTTTGTAGAGATAGATAAAAAGTTCACTAATTTAGTTAATGATCTTGAAACTAAAATACTTGGTGACGATGAAATTACTGGCGCTCTACAAGATGCTATAGCTGAGGCTTGGGGTCCAGCTGCTCCTGAACAAGGTAGAGATAATTATTTCAAGCAAGAATATATAGATCAGATGATTAATGGTGATTTACCTGTTGATCCTACATATGACTATGACGGTGATGGGGTAATAACCGATGCTGACAAAACTGCGTTCTTTGGCACTATTAGTATGGATGATGTTGCTGCCGCAGAGAATTATAGAACGTGGAAAGAAACCTCTACTGGAATTAATAGTGAGTTAGAAGAGTTACGATTCACTACTGGACTACAAACATATGCCACTGACAATAAGATACAAGAATATGGCGACAGACTAACAGTCATAGAAGAAGATATTGATGCGAGGTTGTCAGACGAACGACTAGAACAAATAGCTACTGATGCTCTGGGGCAGAGAGCGTTCGGGTGGACAGGCGTACAAGATCCAGAGTATTTAAGAGCACTGATGGAAGCGGACAACCTTAATGACTTTAGGGCGCTCAGTGGCATTGATCCAAGAATTGATCGTATAGTTGAAGAAGAGTCCCGTGGGTCTCTTAACTATATGGGGGGCTTTTTAGGTCTACATTTGTTAAGTAACGACGAATACCGTGCGTTAGTCAATGTTGCTCCCGGGACGAATAACCTTATTACTGAAGAAGACATTGAACTCTTACAAAGTTATGCAGATTCTGAAGAACCTATGGGGTCCGTAAATACTGGAGTTTACGCTATTGCACAAGAACTCGGACTGATTAGCACCGATGGTGAAACATTAAAAGTTGACGAACTAGACGCCTTACTAAACTCTGTGCAGGGTGTTATAGGTACACCTTTTAAACCGGGGTGGGAAGCTAGGGCTGGCCTTAATGATGTAGCCGAGTTGCGTACCTTCGCCCGTTTAATGTCCTCGGGTAGTATTGAGAATAGAGACGGATACCTCCCCGATAAAGGCATGTCAACTACAAATGGCGTTACAACAGATGCGAGGACACGTCTTTTAAAACAGCTGCCTGCAGAGTTTAGCGAAGACACAACTTGGTTAGATAGTTATATAGAAACTGGGGAGCTTCCTCAAGACCTTATAGAAAGGTTTGATTATAACGGGGACGGCGAGTTTACTTATTCCGACTACGAGTCGCGCTACAAAATTATTAATAACAAAAACCGATCTGACGAACAAAGAGACTTAGATATTGCGCCTACAGGGCTATTTGGTCTTATAGATGAGAAGACAGATTACACAGATGAAGATGCGCAAAAGGTAGTAAATGATGCCATAGGTGGCTTGGGTGGTGAGCCAGTATTTGATGAAAATGGGGATGCAGTGATAGATCCCGATACTGGAGAGCAAGCTGTAGAACCCCCTACTGGGATGTACAAGTTTATACTAGATGAAGTTGCTGCCAGTGATGAGTTAAATCTAGAACGCCTAACAGATTCTTTAGCTAACTACTCTACTACGGTAGAGACCAACGCAATGGTTGACGATAAGATTAAGGAAGCCATTGGTCGTCCTCCCGAGCAGGTTAGAAATGAGATCGGCGTACTTCAATACGACCCCGTTACTAATGAACCAATTATGGATTCGGGTACAGGCGTGTATGCCATAGCGCAGAGTTTTGGATTTGCAACTCAACAAGAAGTACAAGACTTTGTAGATGCCGCCATAACTAACTTTGGGGATAAAGATGATCGTACCGGTATATATGCCGAAATAGACGAAAAAATAGCCGAAGTAGACAAAAAAATAAAGGAAGGTATAGAAGGTATAGACGTAGGTATTGATGAAGAAGCGGTTGGTAACATTGTTGATGCTAGACTAGGTAATAATGCTGTCCTTTTGGATGATAATGGGCAGTTTGTCCTAGATGAGGAGGACAGACCTCAGTTTGTAGGGAATAACACCGGCATATACGATTACATATGGCAAACGGCGTTATTTTCTTATGAGGCGGGCAGTGCGTACGCTCGAAACCTAGTGTCACATGCGAAAGATGAGCGCAGGGCAGTAGACGGGCAAATACTTGAAACTATCGGTGATCCCGGCGGTGAAGAACAGTATGAAGCGATTGACGTAAGTGACCAACATGGCGGCGAACCAACTTTTTACAACAAGTTAATCGTAGATGAGAATGGCGACCCGGTACTTACACAACCTACAGGCCTTTACGCATTAATAGCTGATATGGGTCTTAATGAGACTCAAAAGCAAGAGATTATAGACGCTGCTGTAGCTGCTATGGGTGATCCAGAGGCACGCACGGGGATATATGCAGAGTTAGACGCTAAAGATACCCTCAATAATTTACAAGTACAAGAGATAGTAGAAGGGGTTGTAGGTAAACCACCTGAACCCATAACTGAAGTAGATGATGATGGTAACACTACCCCCGTTCTGGATGATGAGGGTAATCCTACATTCACAGACTCCACTGGAATATATCAGTACATAGATCAGCAAATTGCTTCTGGCGTAGCGCCCACCGACCTTAGTGCAACTTTGGAAGGCTATGCAACTACTGAGCAGTTGGAAGAAGTAAAAACAGATGTAGATAATATAGAAACCAACGTAGAGCAGTTGCAGTCTGATGTGGGCGACGTGCAGACTGATGTAGGTGACTTGCAGACTGATGTAGGTGACTTGCAGACTGATGTAGGTGATCTGCAGACAGACGTGGATGCTTTCGAGGCAAGCCAAACTGCTCAGGACCTTACTATACAACAGATGGCGGATATACTTGGTGTTGAGGTAAATGAAGTAACTCAGGCAGACAAAAATGCTCTAACTACAATCATTGCAGAAAATGAAGTTATCCTAGAAAATAGGGATGACAGAGCAGAAATAGCCATGTATGATGTTAATAACGATGGTGTATTAAATACGTTAGACCAACAATATATGGAAGCCGCTATTAATACTGGAGATTATTCTGGGTTTGTTGATTCGGTATTTACTCCGGAATCCACTGGGTTGATTGGAGACATAGAGCAGGAGAGCCAGAGAAACGACGATTTGCAAACTCAGATAGATGCTCAGAATGCTAGAATAGAGCAAGAGGAAGAAGAAGAAAGAATACGTAAGTTTGTAACTAAAGGTAGGACGGCTACTACGACATCAGGGAAACCGGGTGATCTTGCTATGATACAGTATCAGTATGACATAGGAGGAGATAATATTTTTGCTACTCCTCAACAAAGTAAGTTTTATAGTGGTTTTACTCCATACGGCAACAAAGCCGGTGGTAAAATAAAGGCTAAAACAGATGAAATACTTAAAATTATTGGTAAGCGGTGATTAAATTATGAGTAATGTTCCAAGCGGCTTGGATAGCCTTTCTGGGCTATTGAATATTGATTTCGGTGAACTCGAGACAGAAAACCCAGCTGTGGCTAGTCTGTTAAAATATTATGCGGCTGATGCAATGTCAGATGCAGCGCAAACAAACGTGCCTGCAGTAGGTTATCAAGGTAAGATACCAAAGTACACCGCCGTACGAAACAGAATGCCAGTTGACTATAATGATGCTGACCGTAGACCCGGATCTGGTGGTAGAAACTACTTCACAGATGTTTTTTATGGTGAGCGTGAAGATGACGCATTGAGTCCAAGAGCTTTTTCTACTGTAGCAGAGGCCCAAGCAGCCGCAGACACGCAAGCGGGAATACCTGCCAGCACTCCAGTTACTGATGCTGTGGACCAGTCACAGGGCATGGCTGCTGGTGGCTTAGCTTCTATGAACAAGGGCTACTACTTAGGTGGTAAGACTGATGGTATGGCTGACGAAGTACCTGCTAATATAGATGGAGTACAGGAAGCTAGACTAAGTGACGGTGAGTTTGTAATACCTGCTGATGTAGTAAGTCACCTAGGCAACGGTAATTCTGATGCCGGCGCACAACAGTTACATAATATGATGGATGGAGTACGTCAAGCACGTACAGGTAATCCGAAACAAGGTAAACAGATTGACCCCCAACAGTTTATGCCGAAGATGGCGCAGGGGGGACTGGCTTCATTCAATATGGGTGGTAATGTAAACGCTGTACAGGGACTAGGTTCAGTATATAAGAATCAGCCATACACTACTAATTTCCAAGGGCAAGGAACTGATCCGGGTTCAAGCACGCCACCTGCAACCACAAACGATGAACAGCTAACAGCAGGTGATACTACTACAGATGTAAATATGCCTGTTGGCACTGAGTCTTCGCTATCTAACTGGGCAGGTGACTACGTTACCGATATGCTAGGTCAGGGTAAAGCATTGGCGGAGATGGGGTATGAAAGCTATGGAGGCCCTCTAACTGCAGGGGCTAGCACCTTACAAGATCAAGCGTTTACTAGTATGGGCAACTTAACCGACCCTACTGCAGATATGGGCACAAGTGGATTTGCTCCTGACGCGTTTAATACTGAAAATCTTCAGACCTATATGAATCCTTATACGGATACAGTTATTAACCGCACAGCTGCCGATATGAGTAGGCAGAACCAAATTCAAGGACTACAGGATCGCACTGCACTTACACAGGCTGGGGCGTTTGGTGGTTCAAGAGATGCGCTTATGCGTGCCGAAGCAGCTTCCAACCTATCTAGAAACATTGGAGATATGTCAGCAGAACAAAGAGCTGCTGGGTTTGATAGGGCAGCAGAGCAGTTTGGCTTAGCACAAGATCGAGGCTTCAAAGAACAAGAAGCTGCAAACCAATACGGTTTAGATGCGTTAAGAGCACAGCAAGAAGCAGGAGCTACCCAACAAGCACTTAATGAGGCTGGGGTTCAGGCTGATTACGAGCAATTTAAAGAGCAGAGAGATTATCCTTACAAACAGGTTCAATATATGCACTCGCTACTTCAGGGTATGCCAGTACAAGCAAGCACTACTAGCTATACGCAACCTAGTGATTTTGATTCGTTGGTACAGGGTGACACTGCTCTAGCAGATTTAGGCACAATGTTTGGCGCTCCCAGCACAAGCGACCAGACATAATTAAGAATTGGAGATAAATAATGGCGGGACTTGAAACAGTACAGCAACAGGTAGACTCTAAGAAGTTAGCCCTACGGGAAAATCCTAACCTAGGTACTGGTCCTAAAGGCGTTACTCCCGAGATCATTACGGTGATAGCAAAGCAACAGATTGCTAAAGAGCAAGCGGAAAAAGAGCAAGCCTTAAATGCTGCCATGCAAGAACCACAAGGTACTATCTCTGAACAGTTGGATGGTCAAATATTAGAAAGTCAATCCAAACAACTAACTAATAATATAGCTGGTGTAGTGCAAAACAACCAAGCGAAGCGCCAACCGCCTCAGAATATGCAGGCTAGAAGACCAATGCAGGGCCAGAACTCAGCACAACCGAAACGACCAATGACAGCGCAACGACCAATGCCGGGTCAAAATCCTGCTAATATGATGGCGCAACAACAACAACAAAAACCTCAAGGCGGATTACCTATACAACAAAAACCTATGATGGTAGCGCAGGGTGGTATTATCCCTAAGTTCCAAGATGGTGGTCGTATAGAAGGCCTAAAAGCTCGTATTAGAAAAGCATTGCAGCAGTTAGGCCCGGGCGATGCGTCTGATCCTGAGCGACAATCAGCTCTAAGAGACATATTAAATGTAGTAACTCGTGGTGGTACAGCTGAAGAAAATAAAGTGGCAAGAGAGTTACTAATGACTGAAGCTGGGTTTGAAGGCACAGGTGGTGCTCCTTCTAGTGAAAAACCTAAGAGTACTCCGGGAAAACCAGACACTTCTGCAGCAGGGTTTTATGGCGACTTGTTCGATTTTTCTACTGGTAAACCTAAGGACACCTCGAAAAAACCTGATGGTGCTCCCAGATCGTTTAGTGCTTATGGCGCCCCCGTGCAAAATTTATCTGCCGATGGCAAGAATTTAGATAGATTAAAAGACACCGCCACAACCCTTGGGGGTTTATATGGTGGTAGATCCGCTATTGGTGCTTTAGGGAAGACTAAAGCCGGGCAGCAGGCAGGCAAGTTTGTAGCGGATAAAGGTAAGAAGGTACTAGAAAAAGGTAAGGATCTGGCAGGTGCTGGTGTAGATAAAGCTAAAGACATTGGTGGCGGCATACAAAATGTACTGCGTAAGGGCTTTACCGAATCTAGAAACCGCAGGCAGTTTCCTAACGCTAAAGTGGGTAAAACAGCAAACAAGAGAATTACTAAAGCCGGCTCAAGAGATGAAGTTCGAGACTTTTCAGGAAGAAGAACTGCTCAAACACTAGGGACTGGGTTAGGATTAGGGGCAGTAGCGGCTAGAGGGATGGGTTCAAGTGAAGTACCTACTAACCAACCTGCGCAAACCACTACTACTCCTCCTCCTGTACAAGGACAAGGCGGTGCTGCTTCAACAGGACCTCGTAAAGTTCAAGATATGGGGGGACTTGGAGTCCTTAGACCGGGTGCTGCTGGTGCTGCTGCTGCTGGTGGTACTGGTGCTGGTGGTACTACTCCTCCTCCTCCTGCTGGTGGTTCACAGGTTGGATTCCCTAAAGAAGAATTTTCTAAAAACCCTATTATGACTGGGCTTCAAGGTATTAAAAAGACAGGTGCTGACGGTAAAGAAGTTAATCTAGCGGATATTATGAAAGACAGAGCACTTGCTGACCCAACTAAGGTGAGAGAAGATGC
>UEXM01000725.1_pt1 | contig 21963 bp, 13 predicted proteins | sample 1796661 | NCBI WGS metagenome assembly UEXM01 (sample SAMEA4772469, study PRJEB27181) | metagenome | reverse complement strand
AGCTACGATACTTTAAAATCTTTTAAGTCTCAAGAGATTGAAATACCACCTTCTCTATCTATGAAATTACCTCATGATTTTGTTAACTATGTTAAATTATCTTGGCTAGACAATGATGGTATTGAAAGGATATTAATGCCAACTAGAAAAACTAGTAACCCAGAGGCGCTAATACAAGATAGTAATTACGATTACAGTTTTGATACAGATGGAACCTTGTTAGCTGCTGACGATTCTGAAACGTGGAATAGATTCAAAGATGCTACAAACAGGAATAATACAAATCCAGATACTTTAGATGAATTTGAAAGATATAGAAGTACTCAGGGTGGTAGATATGGATTAGAGCCGGAGTTTGCTAATAGCAATGGGGTTTACTTTATAGACAATCTAAGAGGTAAAATATTTTTTGATTCTAGCTTGACAGGTAAAATAATAACATTAAAGTATATAAGCGATTCACTTGGCACGGACAATGAAATGCTTGTTCATAAGTTTGCAGAAGAAGCGTTGTACAAGCACATAGCTTACGCTATACTAGCTACAAGAGCTAACACTCAAGAGTATTTAGTCATGAGGTTTAAAAAAGAAAAGTTTGCTGCAACTCGCCAAGCTAAATTAAGATTATCAAATTTAAAATCAGAGGAACTTGCTCAAGTAATGAGAGGTAAGTCTAAGATTATAAAACACTAAAATATGCCAGAATTTATTCATAACTTTACTCAGGGGAAGATGAATCATGATCTTGATGAAAGAATGGTTCCAAACGGTCAATATAGAGATGCATTAAACGTAACTGTAGCTACTTCTGAATCTAGCAATGTTGGTGCTTTGCAAAATTTAAAAGGTAATACAGAGTTGAAAGGTTCTCCAGCATCTTCTGGCAATTGGTCTTCTGATTACATAAACTCTCTTAACAACCCAGTCTGTATAGGTTCTATAAGACATGAGCCGACAGAGTGTATATATTGGTTTGTAGCTACCGACAAGGGTACTACTAGATCAAGCATTAGTGTTATAGCTGAGTTTAATCAAAAAACTGGTGACGTAACACCTGTATTAGTTGACACTAAAGGTATATTAAACTTCACTAAAAATAACTTAATAACAGGTGTAAATATAATAGACGACTTATTATTCTTTACAGATAATGTTAATGAACCTAAGAAGGTAAATATAAAAAAGTTTAAAAAAGGTTCTTCAAACGGTGGTACACCTAGTTTCAGTGTACACAGTAAAATTCCAACTTACAACACTTCTAACAGAAACTATACTTATAATTCTTCTGGCGCTGACTTTGCAGAAGAAGATATTACTGTTATTAAAAAATCTCCATTAGATGAACCGGGTTTATCTATGTCAGCTTCGCTGGTAAACGGTCCTGGAACAGGCACCGATCCTATAACCACAACTTACTCTTTAAACAATTACTACAATTTTACATATATAACAGAAGCCGCTTCTGACAACTCACCAGCAGAATACGAACCACTACCTACGTTTCAAGAATATCAAGAAGCTGTAGGTACTAGTGAAGCGTACCCGACAAACATGGAGTTTGTAAATATAGTTGTTTCAGCAGTTCCAACAGGTTACGAGCCTGGTGACGTTATAGTTCTTAGTGGAAGCTATATAAATGACTACAACAACGAAGACGAATACACTATAAGATTAGAGATAGATTTCGTAAACGGAGCTAATTTAAGGTGTAAGATTCAATCTATACCTAATAAGATATTAAGATTTGGAGCAGATCAAGACGAGTTAATAGTATGGGAGGTTCTATTAGAAGAGAAAGATCCTATGTTTGAATTTGATTTTCCAAGGTTTGCTTACAGATGGAAGTATGAAAATGGTGAGTATTCTACTTTTTCACCTTTTTCTGGACCAGCGTTTATAGGTGGTCAATTTGAATACTTATCTTCTGATGGTTATAACTTAGGTATGAGAAACAACCTGAGGTCTTTAAGTATAAATAATCTTTACTGGGGAAGTACAGAGGTTGTTGAACTAGATGTATTGTACAAAGCATCTAACAGTAACACTGTGTATGTAGTGGATACCTTAAAGGATAGAACTAAAACTAGCTTTACTATTAAAAATGAATTAATTGGAGCTGCTGTAGAAGCAAATCAATTACTCAGACCTTGGGATAACGTTCCAAGAAAAGCTAAAGCTCAAGAAATTTCAGCTAACAGACTTATATACGCGAACTACATTCAAAACTATAACGTTCCAAAAACAGGTTTAAGATTAAACTTGATTACAAATAATCATACTGGTTTAAACGATGAATCTGATACATATAGAGATCCTTTGCAAAGTGTTAAATCTATAAGAAAATACCAGTTAGGTATTGTTTTTCAAGATGCTTATGGTAGACAAACGCCTGTTTTTTCAGATGCTAACGCTACATTAAACATAGATAAAGATGCGGCTGTAGGTGTTAGTAAGTTTATAGCTACTGTTCCACCTATTGAAAACATTCCTAATTGGATAACGCATTATAAGTATTTTATAAAAGATATATCTAACGAATATTACAACTTAGCTTTGGATAGATTTTACTTTGCTGAAGATGGTAATGTTTGGTTAAGTTTTCCTTCATCAGAAAGAAGTAAAGTTCAGATTGATAGTTATCTTATACTTAAAAAACAGCATGACGTAGATAACCCTTCTATTGGGCCTTGTAGATATAAAGTATTAGATGTTCAGTCTCAAGCACCTGAATTTGTTGCTAATTCTAAAAAAATTATAGCATCAGCTCGCTGTGAGGTTGATTCTGGTTTTCAAGAAGACTTTTCTTTAATAACTTTTACAGGACCTAATGCTGACGACAATAGCCAATTTGCCACTGCTTTTAATGGCGATAGTTTTGTAACTATATCAGATGGTGGTAACACAACTGATATTTTAGGCGTTAAGTTTGGTGGGCCAGTATCAAGCAACGGTACAATGTATGAAGTGCAGCTGGACGAGCCTTTTGGAGCAGATGCTTCTTTCTTTGGAACTTCCGGTTTAGTTGAAGGCGCTACTATTACGATAAACGTTTATAAAAACGAAGAAGAAAGACTACCAGAGTTTGAAGGTAGATTTTTTGTAAAAATAAATAGAGATACAGATTTTGATGTAAATATCATAAAAAGTTTTTCAGCTTTAAATAAAAGATACGGTATAGTAGGTGCTGCTTATGTTGATAGAGTTAGTTGTAGTCCTTCTTTAAGAGGCGAGTCTTCAAGATGGGGAACATTTTTTAGAGATGCTGGAGAGTCACAAAAAAATGGAACAACCAGGTGTAGTTGCCGTTCTAGTTGGAGACACAAAGGTGTTGAGCTAGGTGGTAATGGTAATAGGCTAAACGGTTTTAATGGAGTTCCGTCTAATTCAAAAGTTTTTATAGATGGGCAAACAGGTATGGAACAAGCTTTCCACGCTGGAGCAGCATATAATAGAGAGTGGCTAGGTATACTTAGAGCTGGTTTTGAAAATCCTATCTACGAGAATCTAGGTAGCCAAAAAGCATTTTTTGCAGAAAAAGCAGTAAAAGGAGCTTTAGTAAGAATAGTACATGTAGATGGTAGGGTTTCTAAACCTTATGAAATAAAAAACCACTGGAGATACAGAGGGGCTAGAGGAATAAGAAGATGTGTTTGTAGTAGAGGTTGTGGTAGTTGTCAGAAAAGCAAGCTTGGTAGTAATAGAGTTTTTTCTTTAGCACTAGAATTAACTAGTAAAGTTCAAGAAGACTGGGTGGGTAACGGAACAGAAGCTGCCTTAACTAACATAAGAGGTTTTCAAATAGTTGAAGAAGTAATAAGTGATGATAACAAAATAATTTCATCTAACAACCCAGCTATATTTGAGACAGAACCAAAAGAAGCTGTAGACATTGACATATACTATGAAGCATCAAACGCTTTACCTATATCAACTATAAATCAACAATCTAAAATACTAAATTACTATAACTGTTATAGTTTTGGAAACGGAGTTGAGTCTGACAGAATAAGAGATGATTTTAACGCACCTAGAATAGGTAAAGGGGTTAAAGTCTCCGCGTTATTAGATGAACCATATATGGAGGAAAGAAGATCAAGCGGTCTTATATTCTCTCAAATATACAACTCTCAAGCAGGTGTAAATAGATTAAATCAGTTTATACAAGCGCAGCCTATAACTAAGGATTTAAACCCAGAGTATGGATCTATACAAAAACTACACTCTAGAAACACAAACTTAATTACGCTTTGTGAAGACAAATGTTTAAAAATACTAGCAAATAAAGATGCTTTATTTAACGCTGATGGAAGTACTAATATAACTTCTAACAAAGCTGTTTTAGGACAAGCTGTTCCTTATGCTGGTGAGTTTGGTATTAGTACAAACCCAGAGTCATTTGCTTCCTATGGATTTAGAGCTTATTTTTCAGATAAAAATAGAGGAGCTGTAATTAGATTATCACAAGACGGTATAACTAATATTGCTTTAAAAGGTATGTCTGACTTTTTTGCAGACAACTTACCTAGTTCTACTAAAATAATTGGAAGTTATAACGATGACAAAGAAAATTACAATTTAACACTAGATTATTTAACTGACGAGTGGCAAGATAAGCTTTCTAAGACACCTAAAGATAAAACACACTGTGAAGTACCTAATGATGAATCTGATGATATAGAAACAACTACAGTATCATTTAAAGAGACTGTTGACGGTTGGACTAGTAGAAAATCTTATTATACTAAGACTGGTAGTGTTTTTTACCCACTAGAAAGTGGTGAATCTTTAAACGACAAGTATTATACTTTTAATAAAGGATTAATATGGGAGCATGCTTCTAATGATTTATATAATAATTTTTATGGAACTCAATACGATAGCTCTGTCAATGTAATTATAAACGATGCTACTGAGTCAATAAAAGGTTTTAAAACTTTAAATTACTCAGGAACAGAGTCTAGAAAATATTCATATAATACAACGGGTGGTTTAACAGGTTTAAGCATAGATCAGGTTATAGCTCAACAAATAACACCTTCTACTATAAATGTTGAGAACTACACTCCAGGTTGGTATACTAACTATATCAATACCGACATGGAAGAAGGTATGATAAAAGAGTTTTCTAAGAAAGAGAATAAATACTTTAATAAAATAAAAGGTATAAAAACATATTACAATGATAATTGTGATAATAATATTGATTCTTCTGCTTTCCAAACACAAGGATTAGGTTTTGCTACTATAACTTCATCTGCTCCAACCGCTTTTCCATTAACAGTTAAGGTTGACGCAGCTTGTTCTACAGGAACTGGTAACAACCCATTACCTGATACAACTAAAAAATTCTGGTATTACTGGACGTGTAGTAAACCTGGATCGAATATAAACGTAGATATAAGACAAATAACAACAGATCAGTTAGTAAAGTGCGGTATTGAAGAGTTTTATAACAACTTCCCTAACAACTCTACCCAAATTGATAAAAATTACTTTGATTATAAGTTTTTTAATTCTTCTGGTATCAATGTAAACACAACTCTTTATAACGAAAACAACGAGCCTATATCAGCTAGCGGCAAGTTTTTATATATAGAACCCGCTTCAACACCTGACAACAACGCTTTAAATGCTAACGTCTCTGGTACTGCTGTTCCAAATACCTACTTTATATTAACTGTAACAAATGGTATTATAACGGCTAAAACTCAATACAACACTTTAGCATCTTGTGGAACGCCAACAGTTGCGGTAGATTTTGCTTTATTTGTTGGTTATAGATACAATAGCAGTACTTCAAATTTATTAACTGGCACAGCGTCACAACATGGAACACCTTCTGGTAGAGCGGCTTTAGCTAAAACTCAATTAAAAAACTGGTTAAACTCTCCGCTTATAGACAATGTTAGCAGCAACAGAATGGTTAGATTGTCTGATATATATAAATACTCTGGAGCGTCAGGTTTAGTTGTTGGTGCTCAGCTTCACAATGATAACGGCGCGTTGTCTACAGATGGTATATTTGCACACAACACCAACTCAGCGCCTACAGCTAATGGTAGTTGGTCTTATCGTTCAATACCATCGTTTGCTTTAAAAACAGATGCTAGTTGGACAAGTCTAGATAGCGCTTGGAAGTTTATAACGTTTGAAAATGGAATAGTTACTCACATAACAACAATGAACACACTATAATGGCAGCAATAACAACTATAAATAATTATACTGTAACATCCGTTACATACTCTGTTACAGCAGGAACAAATGTAGCTTTACAACACGGTACAGCGGTGCTAATAATATCACCTTTATCTGGCTACGTTGTTGAGGCTGAGGATTTTTCTTGGATCAACACTACTTTAGCTAATATAAATACTGTTGTTTTTACGCAAGACGGAACTAACGTTAGATGTGTTGTTACTTTTGATAATCCGTTTACCATGCCTGCAGCTGCTACCACACTAGGTTTATGTATAAGCGGTTCTGCTAAAATATCAACAGTTGAAGTTATTGGTACTTATAACGCTATAGGATCATCTACTAACATGACTGTTGATCAAGAAAGTCCAGTTCCTGAAACAACAACCTTTGACATATCAGGAAGTGCCTTTAGCTCAATTATGTTTTTAGAAAAAACTTACACAGCAGCAAGTGGTTACTTTTTTGTTGAAGATTTTAATATAGAATACACAGGTTTTAATATGATTGTTGATAACTACAATTGTGTTGAAACAAAGACTTATGATGCAAATAATAAGTTAACAGCTATAAACTTAAAATTTTATTATACTTTCACAAATGAAGCAAGTATATACGGTAATAATATAAACGTTACAATTCCTGCTACAGAAGCTACTTATGTTGTTAGTAATAAAATTAGAAACTATTCTTTCATTGGTGGTAATAATCAAGTTCAAGAACCTGGAGCTGTAAGAAAGGTTAGAATATATGGAAACCCTACAACAACGTTCACTTTAGCTAGTGCGAACGGATCAATACTAGATATTGGTCAGCTGTCTACTGACGGTCTTGATACAATTGTGTTTTACGCAACAACACCGACTATTACAATGCCAGCTTCTGGTTATTTTGATATAAATATATACATACCGGCCTCTAGTTCAAACGTGACTTACACGTTTACATTAGCTGGTGGTAATTTAATTAGTCCTTTCCCGCAACCTAATCCTTTTTATATATATCAAAAAGCTAAAGTTAATTTAACTTTCACAGCAAGTGGTACAAATATGGTGGTTAGTACAGTCTTACCTAGTCAAACTAGTTTCGTAAAAACGTTTGATGCTAATAGTCAACCGAGTGGAGGTGACTCAATAGCTTCTCAAGTTAATTATAATTTTAAAGTAACTGGTAACGCTGGGCAACTTTTAACTTTAAACAACCAAGACGGTTCTGGTTACGCTACATGGAGTAATTTAAATGATGTAGATAATCTTTTATCTAGTGCTATAACTAACACGTTAATTCTACCTGTTCAAGATGCTACAGGTGTAGTTGCTGGTATGAGGTTTTCTACCCCATTCTTTTCATCAAGTGATGTATACACTGTTGCTAGTGTTAATAGTAATAACGTTACATTAACAGGTGGTCCTAACTTAACATTACCAGATAACACAAACGTTAGTTTCAGTAATAGAGCAGGTTCTGAATTGATACTACCTGTTAGCGCTGTTTTGAACACTGCTGGTACTGAAGCTGTAATTACTGGTCCCGGCTCTATACAAGCGTATGGAGACTCAAATGTTACTTTCAACTTAGATTTAACATCTGTTATTACTATAGGATCTGCTAACGGATGTGTTGAATACGATATAGTTGTTGGAAATTCCGGTGGAACTGTACAGTACTACGATTGTGTTACTAAAACAAAAAGAGTTATATACACTAACAAAGGTGATAGTAATTTCTCTATATGTGCGTTGTCTAGCCCAGCTCCTGCGTTAACAGGTACTATGACTGCTACTGCCAATGGTGATACTTGTGATACAACCGGTGTTGATCAAACGTGTGCTACTTGGACAATAGTATACAATCCAGCAACACCAAGAGCTAAACAAGTTGCTGTAACATACATAAACTGTGAAACTTTAGCTGAAGAAACAATAAACATAGGTTATGGAACGCCCCAAACACTAATAACACAATGCGCGACTAGACAACTGCCTATTAGTGCTGATCCAGGTGATGGAGGAGCTACGATAACATTAACTAATTTAAGTTGCACACCTTAAAAATATAAATCATGCCTACACAACCAATAACATTACTATTTCCTACAGCAGTAAACGCATCATTACAAGTTGGTGACACTGTTTATTATCTAGCCGCTGGTGAAGAGGTCGTGGAAATAGGTGAAATAACTAGTATAACTATAAATGCTAATGGTACAGTCACTGTTATAGCTAACATAGATACTTCAACAACACCACCTACAAATACTAGTTATATATTCTTTACTAAAGACTCTCAAGGCAATACATCTAATTTAAAGGGTTATTATGCAGAGGCTCAGTTTAGAAACGACAAACAAGAAGAGGTAGAATTATTTTCAGTAGGATCAGAAATATTTGAAAGTAGTAAATAACCTGTAATTATAATAACATAAACAAAATTAACATGGCACAAGGAACGTATAAAAAATCACCAATAAAGCTTTTAACCGGAGGTATGATGGCTCAAGCAGCTGGAGGACTAATGGGTATTGCTGGTGGTATTATAGGGGGTGGCAAAAGAAGGAGAGAACAAAGAGCTGCTCAAAAAGAAATGAATAGAAACAAAGCTAGATTTGAAAACTTAGACACTTCAAATTTAGCCGCGAACCTAGACAATGCTTACGAAGATCTAAGCGTTAATACTCAAGCTGCTGATTTTGCTAGAGATCAAGCACAGCAAAACAACGCTAACATAATGAATAGTATGGGTGGTGCAGCTGGTGGATCCGGAATTGCAGCTATGGCTCAAGCTTTAGCTGGTGCTGGAAATCAACAAGCGCAACAAGCGGCTGTAAGCATAGGACAACAAGAGCAGTCTAATCAAATGAAAGCTGCTGGTGGAAGAATGAGTATTCAAAACGCTGAAATGGCAGGTGCTCAGGCTTCTAGAAACGCTGAACAAAACAAAGTGGAAACACTATTAGGTATGTCACAACAGAGACTTGGTGCTGCTAACGCTGCTAGAGATGCAGCTACTCAATCTATAATGGGAGGAGTTGGCTCGATAGTTGGAGCCGGAGGAGACATGATAGATAATAGATAAAAAAAACAAAATGGCAAATGAATCATTAATAAAAGGCGCTGCTTTTGCGCATGGTGGTCTTAAGACCGGTGGGTTTGTAAATCCACAAGCCGCTTATGTGCAGGGTATGAATACACCTATGTCTGAGATCGGTAGAAGAGCTTTGCAAGAGGCCGCGTACAAAAGAAAACAAGACGAGGTTGAGCTAAAAAACTATGTTAATAAGCTAGAGGACATAGAGCTAGGTAAAGTTGAAGATTCAATGAGACCTGAAGTTACTCAGTTTTTAGTTGATAATAAAAATGACTATGCCGAAGCAGCTAGATTAGCAGCTGATTTAGATGCTGATGATCCAAGATACATGGAGGCTGTTAGTGAGATGAATAAAATAAATTCTAAATTTAAAGCCTTAAGTAAAAATTTAGATCTTTTTAAAGAAAAAAGAGCTCAGTTTTATGATGATGTAAAAAACAATACTATAAGTAAAGGAGCTAACATAGATGCTTTAACATCTCTTTTTAAGAATAACGAATACGATATAGAGATAGATGAGTATGGTAATTTATCTATTAACAATGAAGGAGATCTTGTACCTTTAACTGATTTTGATGAAGACACTGATTATAATTACTTTTTAACAAACAACGAAGGGTTTAACACTTTAATGACGCTTAATGAAAAAGCAAATACTGGCGCTACAAAAATATCAGGAGGTTTAGAACAGAATTACAGATACCAATTAAACGGTTTGTTTAACACTATGGGTAGAGAGGATTTAATGTCTATGGTATATGACACTGTTATTAGTAATGTTCCCTTAAAAGATCGTGAAGATTTTGACGCGGGTTTACTTGATATTGAAAGAGAAGGAGAACTTAGAACATGGTTATCTAATACTTATTTAGACACTTTTAAAACAGTAGCCGCGCAGGCTGCTAAACAAAAAGAAATAAAAAATAGACCTAAGCCAACCAGGAGTGAGATTGTTAATAATCGTAAAATTAAAAAAGTTACAGATTATTTTAACAAAATGAAGGGTCAAGGTGGAACTTTTATACCAGGTAGAAGATCTACAATTTCACTTCTAACTTTACAAGATGCAGATGGTGAAATCCAATACATCCCTGTTGATAGTGGAGCAAAACAAACAGATATTTTTCTTAGAAATGATGAAGAAGCATTAGCTTGGTTAAATCAATAATAAATTAAATTAAAGTAATATGCCAGATTATATAGTAGGTGACAGAAAATACACGGAAGAGGAAGCAAACACTGCTGCTTCTGGTTTAGGTATGGACATGAGCACTTGGAAACAAACTTTTAACGCCAAGGTTGTGGCGGGAAACCAATTAGATCCTGCAGAAAATGCGGAGGCGAATGCAGGGTCGGAAAACAATCAAGCCTCAAACCAAGGAGAATCGGGTTCGTTTGGAAATCCTTCTTCATCGGTATCACTATTGAATAGAGATGAAATAAAAGAAGAAACACCAGAGTGGATATCACAAATATACGAGGAAAATCCTTATGATCCATCTGCTCAAGATCAACAAGTTTTAATGGGTGGTGGATTTGAACATAATATAAATTTGCTAAAAAAAGAGCAGAAGAAATATACAATGTTTGATGTTAAATCTAGTGACATAGACGAAGAAATAAAAAGACTTCAGTTTGAACAAGATAACACAGGTGAAAGAAATAGAACAAGAAGATCTAGAGATCATAGAAAAGTAAAAAACAAGTTATCTGAATATGACGATCAAATAACTAGAATATATAGTGACGAAAGTTTAAGTATCGACGAGCAGAAGACTTTAGAATTAGCTGTAATAGAAGATAAAAATACTTATTTAAACTTTGGTATATCTAAGGCTGAAAAAAAAGATTACGAAGAAAACTTAAAGATTTTAGAGAATATATCTAAAACAACAGATAATGAGGCTAATAGTTCTGGCTTTCAGATACACTCTGATAATGAAGAAGAACAAATAGAGTTAACACAACAAGTAGAAGACGAGATATTAAATACCGTAGGTAGTGACAGAAGAGCTAAGCAGAGATTAATTGGATCTGTTAGCGACGAAGCTATTACAGCTACTATGGGTTTTGAGCAAAAAGAGCAGATAATAAACAATGCTAAAATGCAGGTTATTAGTAAAGCTTCTGACAAAGCTCAAAAAGATATGGCTCGTTTACAAAACGACCTTTACAAAGAGTTTAGCTCTGAAGAGGATTTAACTCAAGCCGCTGTTGATGACTTTAATTTAAAAGCTAAAGAGATACAAGATACGTTTTATAATTTAGCTGGTCAATATGATTTTGATTTAGCTACTAAAGCTTTCATGACTACAAACTTTGAAACAACAGCTGAGTTTCAAGAGTGGAGAGATAAGAAAGTTCAAGAAGGAGATGGTAAGTTTATAGAACTTGTAGGTACCACAGTACAAGGGCTTAGAGATTTTGGTACAGAGTATTTCTATGGAGCAGCGTCTATAGCAAATAGGGTGGCGCTTTATGGTTTAACAAAAGCTGGTGTAGATACTGAAGGTATGTACGACAGATTGAACTATATGGACGATTTAGTAGACAGCAGCTTTCTTAAAAACAACACTTTTGGAATGTCTGATGTTGGCGGAAGCTTAGCTGGTAAAAATTTTTCTTTTACTGATTTAAGCACTTACAATGTTACTGGTAGGTCAGTGACTAAGACCCTAGGTAATATGCTTCCTTTCACTTTAGCTTTAGCTGCTTCAGTAAGAAAAGGAGACTTTAGAAAACTTAAAGACGTATATAAGCTTTTTGGTAAAAACAGATCTGGATTAAAATATGGTAACATTGGCTTAAACGTTCCTAAAATAAAAGTAGGTGGTAAAACCTTATTAGAAGGTGGTAGAAAAACTATTGGTGGTATAAACATGAATACCATTAGAATGGGCCAAACAGCTTACATGGGTACCATAAGAGATAATTATAATGAAGCTATAGACATGGGCTTGGATGAAGGTCAAGCTTTAGCATATAGTAACATGGCATCTTTCGCAACATCCGTTGTTCAAGGTATAATGCCAGACGCTAACTTCTTTAATACAGCTGCAGGTAAAGGATTATTGAATACTTTCAAAGGTGATTTAAGTAAAGCAGCTAGTAAAAAAGCTATAAAAGAAGTAAGCAAACAATTTGCAAATAATCTTATAGGAGAGATTGGCGAAGAGGAAGTGGAACTACTTCTTACAGATATGGCTAAATTAACCGTTGGATTATCTAACCAAACAGGGTTTTTAGACGCGCAGACTCAGTTCGAAACTTTAATGGGTACACTTATACTTTCAGGCTCAACGTCTGTAGCAACATCTACTGTTGGTGGTGGTTATAGCAATGTTAAAAAACAAGTATACTTAGAAGCAAGAGCAAACATTACCGGCGTTATGGAAACGTTGAAAGCTAACAAAGAGTACAACCAAAATCTATACGACAGAGCTAAAGCTGCTGGTAAACAAGATTTAATGGATAGAGCTAAGCTAGATCTTGATCAAGCTAACGCTGCTTTACAGCATGGTAATGATATTAAAAACGCTATAAACTTAGGTGGAGAGTTTGTTACTGATAAAGAAATAGATTTATACATACAAAAGCAAAAACTACTTGATGCTAAAAAGAATCTAGGAGCTAAAGCTACAGCAACTGTAGAGATGATGATTGATGGTGTTGCTACTACTTTTACTGGAGATTTACAAGGTATCAACGAAAAGATATCAGAAATAGATGGTGAAATTGCTGGTGGAAGGGTAACCCAAAACAAAGAAGAGATATCAAAGAAAACAACTGAAGCTTCTGAGAAAATAGCTAAAGAGCTAGGTATTGATATGAACACTTTTGAAGATGACGATGTTTCTGTTGAAGGCGGTAAAACAGCGGATCAAAAAGTTAAAGATAGAATAGACGAAATAAACGCTGGGTTACCTGAAAGAAACAAGGGTAAGAGCAAGGAAGAGCAGGATAAAAAAGTAAACGTAAAAAGAGTAGGTGACAATGGTTTTGTAGTACAATATAAAGATGGTACTCAAGAAATAATAATAAACAAAACCAAGTCAGAGAAAAACAACGAAACAACAGTTGCTCAACACGAAATATTACATAGTGTTTTAAATGAAACGCTTATGAAAAATCCTAAAGCAGCTCAGGCTATGGCTGGTGCTTTGCAAGAGCAAGTAGACAGTATGATAGCTAAGGGTTATGATCCTAGCTCGTATTTATCAGCTAAGTTGCAGGCTTACAAAGACAACAAAGCTAGTGTTCAAGCAGAGGAGTTACTTACGTTCTTTTCAGATGGTATGGCTCAAGGTTTTATAGGTTTTGAAGAAAACATGCTTACAAAGGTAGGAGACGGGTTAAGACAATTTTTTCAGAACATAGGGTTTAAAAAAATACAGCTAAATACTGGTAAAGATGTTTATAATTTTATTAAAGATTATAATAAATCAATGGCTAGTGGTAAAGGTATTAAAGGTTCTATATTAAGTGTAGCTAAAGAAGGTGCTAAAGGTAGCTTAGTTAACGGTATAGGATCTCAAACTGCATTAGAGAGAAAAGTAAATAGATCTTTTGATACTAAAGCTAAAGGCTACGGAACTGAAATAGTAAACTTTTATACTCCATATATAAAGAAAGCAGTGTTTAGTAATAACAAAAGTCTTTATGGTGATAAAGCTTTAGTTGGTCAAGTTAGAGAAGTTCAAGCTAAGATACTTGATATAGTTAAAAACCATAACAACTCTGATCCTATATCTCTTACAGATAAAATAGGTAGATTATTTGGACCTACTGGTACTAGTGAAAACACTAAGAGTTCTAAAGATTTATATAGTAGCACTGAAATGATCATGGGACTTGATGAGTCTATGACAGAAGACGATAGAATAGAACACATGAGTAACATGTCTGAGTCTAAGAAAACTAGACTAGGACAATTAGTAGGTTATGAGTATACTAATGAAGTAAAGAAGAGATTAAGAAAGTTTAGTAAGATACCAGGTTTTAAAGCTGTTGAAGAAAGTATTTTAGCTGATATAACTTATGGTACTACAAAGCAAGGTAAAAGCGGTAAAGAAGTAAAAGTACAAGGTATTGTAGGTATAGTTGAAAGATACAGTGGAGCTATAGAGCTTAACAGGTGGATCAACGGTCAGCTAGATAACAAAATACAAGGTATAGTAGAAAGTTACAACTTAGGAAAAGAAGCTCAAGAGTTCAGCACAAAAAGCGCAAAAGGCCCAAGTATAAACAAAGGTAAATATACTAACATATTAAAGACAAACGCTGTGCCAAGCTTTGCTGTAAGGCAATTGAAAGAGAGTGTTATAAAGGTTGTTAGAGTTTTAAAAACATCTGTATTTAAAGCAACTTCTAAAAACGTAACAATAGCTCCTTGGATAAGAGAGTTTAAAAAAGAAGTAGGTAAGCAGAACGATATAGTTTTTAAAAAAATAATGGGTGGTTTAGCTAATGATAAATTCTCTAAATACTTATTAAAAAACAAAAAGGTTATATTAGAAAATATGACAACCACTTGGTTAGGTGGTGCAATACCAGCGGCTGTACAAAAAAAGGTAGATGGTAGATGGACATCAGATTGGAAAGGTAAAAAAGTAGACTTTGAATCTAGTGCAGAGACAGGTAGAACTTCTGGGTTAGAAATGGTAAAAAGAGATACTGATATATCTGATGAAAAGTTTTTATCTTATTTTGGTGAGGTTGTCGTTAAAGACGGTAAACCTACATTAAAATCTTTAACTAGAGGTAGAAAAGAATCTTTAGCTAAAGCTATGGCTGAAGAAACTGGTTTAGAACTTATAGCAAATGACTCTGAGGTATTCAACGAGCTAACTAGTAATCAAGAAAGACTAGGCGTAGTATCAGCTTCTATAGACATATTAGATATAGGTAGAGATATAGAAAGAGGAAATGCTAAGTCAAACAAGTCACCAGAAGTAGTACAAGAGGCTTTGTTTAACATGATGAATGAAGCTATATTAAATGGTGGTAATTCAGATTCTTATTTGCTTTACAAGTCAGAGCAACCTAAAGATATACAGGCTTACGCTGAAGAGATTGGCTTAGGTACTTATTTTGATGAAGGTAAAACTGGTTATAAAAAACCTTTACTAGAGTGGTCTGATATGCCAGTGCTGTTTGGGCCAGCAAAAGAAATATACAAAAGAACTATAACAAACAAAACCAAAGATGAGTCAATGAAACAATTGGCTGATTTTTCAAACGCTTTGATAGACGTATTGCCTCCAGACTTAGTTGACGCTGTGGGTAATGACATGTTTGCTATAGTTTATGCATATTTAGATGGTGCAGAGAAAAAATCTGATGGTAAGCCAGGTAAGTATAATTATTTAGCTAAAAAAAGAAAAGCAAAAGCAGATCAAGAATCTGATATAGAGTTAACTTTTAACCCTGCAGACATAAGAATATTTAACTCTGCTAGTGGTGTTATGAAGCAAATAACAACTATACTTAAAAAAGATATAACAGCAGCTGAAAAGCAGGCTATGGTTGAAGAGAAGTTTGGAGACATAATAGCTAAAGCTGAAATAGCAAACATAGAAGCTTTAAAGTATATAATGGACAAAGCTACTGAGCTTATAGCTAAAAATCCTTCGCTAGCTCCTGGTTTCATGAGATGGATGGAAACTTCAACAAACAATGTAAAAGCTCAAAGAGGTTTAACAAGGTTACCATTAATACAGTATGTTGATGGATCAATGGAAGCAGATGAAACTCATGTCTACTATGATCAAGCTAAGAAGTTTGCTATAGAAAGATCTACAGCTATGTACGACAAGCTTCCAGCTAAAACTAAAAAAGAAGTAACGCTACAGCAGTTTATAGATGAAAGATTAGAGAAGCATCCACCAGAAAAACACTTAAAGTTTAAAGGTGAGCATGTTGATCCAGCTGCAAACGTTATGCTTGATTTAGCTAAAGTTGCATTAAAAACAGCAGCTAAGATACATCAAATGGGTTTACTCAACAAACCTAAGCAGTTAAGAGCTGTTAATACTTTTGCTTCATTAGAAATGGATAAAATACTACGCACCTACAGTCAAACACTTGGTTCAGAGTTATTTTCAGCTATTCAAGATAATTCATTAGGCACAACATCTAAGCTTGGTGACTTTAGAGGACTAACAGTTGATCCTGATTCTTACAACACGTTTTTAACAGCGGAAGGCATACAGGCTGTAGAGTATATAAAGAGAGAAAACCTATCTATAGATTTTATAGAAAAAATAATAAGTAGAGTAAACGTAGATAATTATATAAATAATCAAAACAAGACCGACGCATTGAACGCTGCGCTTGACCCTAATAAGAAGGTAAAAGGTATTTCTGTTTTCGACTTTGATGATACGTTGGCTCAGACTAAATCTAACGTGCTATACACGATGCCTGACGGCACTAAAGGTAAAATAGATGCTACACAGTTCGCGGCTCAATCGGCTGACTTAGAAGCTCAGGGAGCTATTTTTGATTTTAGTGAATTTAGCCAAGTAATAGATGGTAAAAAAGGTCCTTTAGCTGATTTAGCTTTAAAACGTCAAGGCAAGTTTGGTAGTGGTGATATTTTTGTTTTAACCGCAAGACCACAAGCCTCTGATGTTGCTATTCAGAAGTTTTTGAAAGAAATAGGTTTAGATCTTAAAATAGCTAATATAACAGGTTTAGCAGATGGCACAGCTCAAGCTAAGGCAGATTGGATAGTAGGAAAAGCAGCTGATGGTTATAATGACTTTTATTTTGCTGATGATGCTATAAAAAATGTTAAAGCAGTTAAAGAAGCTCTTAGTGTTCTTGATGTCAAAGGTGATGTTCAGCAAGCTATAGTGAAATCAAACAAGAGCAGAAGTCAAGAGTTTAACGAAATGCTAGAGGCTAGAACTGGTATTGACGCTGTAAAAACTTTCTCTAAAGCTAAAGGAGAAATGATGGGTAGAGGTAAAGGTAGGTTCAGGTATTTTCTACCACCATCAGCTGAAGACTTTATGGGAATGATGTATGACTTTTTAGGTAAAGGTAAAAAAGGTGATGCTGATAAAAAGTGGATAGAAGACAACTTAATGAAACCTTACTCAAGAGGTGTTGCTAATATAGAAAGAGCTAAACAAGCAATACAAAATTCTTACAACTCTTTAAGATCACAATTTAAAGACGTTAGAAAAAAACTAGGTAAACAAATACCAGACGTTGGTTTTACTTATGACCAAGCTGTTAGAGCATACTTGTATACTAAAGCAGGATATAAAATACCTGGGTTATCTAAAAGTGATTTAAAAGAGTTATTAACTATAGTAAACGGAGATCAAAGATTAAAGTTGTTTGCGGATAGTGTTGGTTTAATATCTAACCAAAAAGAAGGTTACACGTCTCCTGGAGAATACTGGTTAACAGGTAGTATAGCTAGTGACTTAAACAATATAACACAAAAGGTAGGTAGAAAAGAGTTCATAAAAGAGTTTATAGATAATTCAAAAGAAATATTTAGTGAAGAAAACTTAAACAAGATTGAGGCTGCTTATGGTCAAAACTTCAGAGAGTCACTAGAAGACATACTCTATAGAATGGAGAATGGTACTAACAGAACTTTTGGTAAAAACAAACTTGTAAACAAATGGAGTAACTGGTTAAACAACTCTGTAGGTGCTATAATGTTCTTTAATATGAGATCTGCTTTGCTACAAACTTTGTCAACAGTAAACTTTATTAACTGGACAGACAACAACCCTGCTAAAGCGGCATTAGCTTTTGCAAACCAACCTCAATACTGGAGAGACTTTGCAACTATATTTAATTCAGATAAATTAAAACAAAGACGTAAAGGTTTAAAAACAGATGTAAATGAGGCTGAGCTAGCTAACGCTATGGCTGGTAGCAAAAACAAAGCACAAGCTGCTTTTCAGTACTTATTAAAAATAGGTTTTACACCTACTCAAATAGCGGATAGTTTTGCTATAGCTTCAGGTGGTGCTACAATGTACAGAAATAGAATTAAAACATATTTAAAACAAGGTATGGATCAAAAACAAGCTGAAGATAAAGCTTGGGAAGATTTTTCTATGTTGGCAGAAGAAACTCAACAGTCATCTGATCCATCTCTAATATCAGCTCAACAAGCTGGTCCTTTAGGTAGGTTTGTTTTAGCTTTTCAAAATACACCAATGCAGTATAACAGGCTTATTAAAAAAGCTGCTAGAGATTTAATAAACGGTAGAGGTGATTGGAAGACAAACGTGTCTAAAATAGCTTACTACGGAGCAATACAAAACTTTATATTCTCTGCAATGCAAAAAGCATTATTTAGCATGTTGTTTGAAGATGAAGAGCAAAGGTGTGAAGGTTTAGAAGGTAAAAAACTTGAAGCATGTCAAAACAAAGAATGGAAAGTTGATGTTGGTAACAGCATGGCAGATAGTATTCTTAGAGGTAGTGGATTATACGGTGCGGTAGGAGCAACGCTTAAAAACGCTATAAGACAATTTAGAAAGCAAGAAAATAAAGGATTTACAGCAGATCATACGTACACTATATTAGAATTAGCTAACTTGTCTCCACCTTTAGGTTCTAAGTTGAGAAAAATATATAGCGCCATACAAACTTATAGATTTGAGAAAGATGTTATAAAAGAAAGAGGATTAAATTTAGATAGTCCTTCTTGGTCTGTGATAGGTAATCTAGTAAGTGGTGGTACAAATGTTCCTTTAGACAGACTTGTTAAGAAGGTAAATAACATAAAAGCAGCTCTTGATGAAAGGAACGCTATATGGAAAAGAGCTTTCTTTGCATTTGGTTGGAACACTTGGGATTTAAAAGCTGAGCCTAATGAAACACACGAGCAAATAAAATCAGATGCTAAAGCTAGAAGAAAAGCAGCTGGTAAGATAAAAGCTAAAGAAACTAGAGAGCAAAACAAGATAAAAGAAGCTCAACGTTTAGCAAACATGGATCCTATAGAGAGAGCTGAATACGAAGCTGAGAAAAAAAGAAAAAGATCTGAGTCGGCTAAAAAAGGCGCTGCAACTAGAAAAAGAAATAAAAGAATAAAAGATTCAATAGCAATGTCTGTTTATTTAAAAAAATTAAAAGAAGCTAAATCAAAACTAAAACAATGAAAAACATCCTAATTACTATTTTAACACTACTGACGTTAACAGTTAACGGACAAGAAAAAGAAAAAGGTAAATTTTTTAAAAACTTTTTTAATGATTTTTTAAAGTACGGAACAATATATGGAGCTGGAGATGTTTCTAACTCTATAGAAGCATCTGAACCAACTTATTTTGTGCGAACAAATCCTGACGGTGGCTTGTATGACATACCTGTTGTTGTCGACAATACACCTGATTATCCTTTTGATTATAGATTAGGTTTTGGAATTAGAAAACTAGCAAGGTTTGATTATGAAAGAAAACCTAGAAACTATTATGACGGAACAGAGCAACAATTAGCTTTTACAGCACCTACATCAGCTCTGCAAGGTCTAGAATATCAAGTGCATTTTGAAAAAGAACGCTGGAGAGGTGAGTTGTTTAAGAATCATAGAGTTTTTGTAAAACACACCGGTAAGTATCATATAATAAAAGCAGAATCAAGAGAGGTTGGTAAAATAAATTTAAAATACAAATCAGCTGAACTAAGAGCTAGATTACCTATAGGTAAAAAACTTAGTATATCTGCTGGAGCAATATACCGTACTCATGATAGACCTTACGGATATAACCCTATTGAAATATGGTTGAATGAAACTCAAATGGTAGGTGGTCAAGAAATTCCAGTAAACTATTGGTATGAATTAGGTTTTTTATATGGCTATGACGATATATACTATAGTGAGCAAGACGAGTTAGGTAACTCAACTTCTGATTGGTATTGGATTGATCCAGATGGAAACAGAGTTGCAGATACAGATCTTGAGTTTAGAGAAACAGTATTTACAGAGTTAATGAATCGGTATAATGGTGAGCAGTGGGATTTGTTAGATGCTTTTGGTGAGGTTGCGCCTATTGTCGGTTTTGATTTTTATCATTACAAAAGAAGCTTTTGGCTTCACGCTTATGCCAACTACATACTACCTTACCATCGTTATATACAAGGAGATGAAGCTGTTAGTTATTTAAATAGAAACAACTGGGGTAAAGGTGGATTAATGCAAGATTCAGAACTTGAACAGTGGGAGGATTACTCTGCTGGATTAAATTTAGGTTGGAAAATTAGTAAAAACCTTGGCGTGTTTGCTGAGGGTGAATATAGTAAAATGTGGGATAGTGAATTATTCATAACCACTTTTGGTTTAAACTTTACATTTAGATAAACATGAGCGCACCACAGATAGGAGAAAACACAAAGGTAACACTTGACTTAAAAACAATAGGTATAATAGTTGGGTTTACTATTTCGCTGGCAACAACTTATTTTACATTAAAAGGGGATATAGCTTTAGCTATGCAAATGCCTGAGCCTGTAATAGACAGGGTTGAATATGATCTTAAAGATGAATTAATACGCCAAACAATAATGGACACCCAAGAAGATGTTGAAATGATATTGGAAAAGCTAGATAAACTAGATGAAAGAATATACGAAATTCAAAAAGAAAGATAATTATGAAATCAATATACTTTACTTTATTTTTAATAACAGGGATTTCATTTAGTCAATCAGAAGTCCCTAATAGATACTGGCTAGATGATTCTAGTTTTGAAAAAACAATAAGTGGTAAATCAGCTTTTGAAGATGATATAAAAGAAACTATAGTTGTGGAGTTTTGGGCTAAGTTTAATGAAGAAAACTGTTTTAGTGATTGGAAAGAGCTAAAAGATGTTAACTACTACAGAGTTGATATATCAAAAGCTCCAAAAGCAAAGAAAAAATATAGAGTGCGTATGGCACCTACGATTATAATATTTAAAAACGGAATGAAAGAAAAAGTTTTTAAAGCGGGTTTAGACTTACTTCTACCAGTTGGTTTAAACGAAATTCAGGAAACAATAAACGAAATTAACAACGCAAACAAATTTTAACATGTGGAAATTAACTAAAGAGTACTGGAAAGACGTGTGGGTTTTATTATGGAGTAAAACGAGTATAGATGAAAAAGCTATAGCCACGGTAAAAGAGATTAAAAAAAGATATAAACTTACAGCTGAAGAGTTAGCAGATGTTGCTAAAGCTATAAAAGAAGTTGGTAATCAGATTGGTGATATAGATGATGCTGTAAAAGGTAAAGCAAGAAAAGGAAGAAAAACAAAAAAATAATGAATAAGTTTATAGTTTTCTTACTGTTTTTTCCAAGTTTGTGTGTGGCTCAGTTAGATTTATATGGCTGGAAAGTTGAAGAGGATAAAGTAATGCATTATTTAGCGGGTGTTGCTATAACTAGCATTGCGCATGATCTTATATTTGAAGAAACAAAAAGTAAAGAAAAAGCTATAATGTATTCTATGGCAACAACTTTATTAGTGGCTACTTTTAAAGAAGTTTTTATAGATAGAGGGAGGGGTGATGGCCAAGATATCGCTGCTAGTATGTACGGCGCGATTACTGTTGGTGTCACTATAGAAATTGATGATATATTTAAACGCAGAAGAAAATGAAAAAATGCTATACACGATGCCTGACGGCACTAAAGGTAAAATAGATGCTACACAGTTC
>UEXM01001133.1_pt1 | contig 21975 bp, 28 predicted proteins | sample 1796661 | NCBI WGS metagenome assembly UEXM01 (sample SAMEA4772469, study PRJEB27181) | metagenome | reverse complement strand
CTGGACACATTAAACTCGGTCTCGACACAGTCCTCGAGAACTTGGAGAGTGAAGGTTACTCCACAAGGACGTTTAGTATTTCAGCTGCTAGCGTCGGTGCCAACCACAAAAGGGAAAGAATCTGGATTATCGCAAACAAAAATGTGGAGGACTCCCGATCACGTGGCGGGTGGATCCAATCTACCGGGGATCAAGAAGGCATTAGATCAGGGACATTTGAAGAGGAGTTCTGGTCACCAAATACAGATACGACTTCAGGATCAAGTGAAGGAACCGAGACTATGGCCGACACCAAGAGCAGCTATAGGGATGAATATGAGATTGACAGAGAACATGGCAAAACTGAGACACAAGAAGTATTTGGAAACAGAGATGGCATATCAAGAGGGAGCTCCTGGTGGGAAGTTGAACCCGACGTGGGTAGAGTGGCTGATGGGTTACCCGACACAATGGACAGACTTAAATCCTTAGGCAATAGTCTTGTACCACAAATACCTTACTACATAGCACTATCAATATTGGAGGCAGAAAGAAATGGATAAACTAAAAGCAACACGATTGACTAAATTAAGCAGAGTTAAAAATAACGTAAAAGATAATAAGTATGGTTTTTATGAGATGTGGGATAAGCATCATAAAGATTTATTGTTGAGTAAACCAAAGCTAATGGTGATGCATGGTAGCAAAACCTGAGACTAGATTTTGGAAAAAACTGAAAGAAGTCACTCCGAGAATACATTGGACTAGAATTGAATCTACAAGTTCTCCAGGAGTACCTGATTTACACGGTGTTTTTAAGAATGATATGGGTGATTCCGTCATGTTTTGGGCAGAGTTAAAATGTACCCGTGTGAAAAAGATAAGTATAACGCCGAAGCAAATTGCGTGGAATTACAGCTATAATATGGCAGGTGGGAATAACTTCATTATGGCAGAGGCCCTCGGGGGGAGGGGGCTCTATATATATTCGGGAGCCAATGCCCGTGAAATCTCCATTACGGGACTAGATACTCCTCCCATGGCCATAATACCTTATCCATGGGACCAGGAGCTCCTGCTGAGATGTCTGGACCCTGTTCTCCATTACGGGGAATCATCGCCCGTGGCTATAGATACATAATAAAAGTTGCAGGAGCTGCCGGACCGGGCTTGACAGCTGCACTTCTTTATCCTATATTAATGAGATGTTAACTTATTTATTTGCTTTCGTTTTCTTGATAGGTGCAATACTTGTTAGGTTTAAATCCATAAGAAACCCTTTTATATGGGTTGTTTTGATCGCCATTCTCCATTACAGCTGACCTAATCCTTTTGCACTAATACTATATATAAAATCTACCGGCTCAGCTCAGGTGTGCTTCCAGGTAAAAACATTTGACAGCTATGCCAATGTCCTATATTATTAGGACAATTAACAAAGAATAAAGAAAGGACTATCTATGTCTAGATTATACGGAACTATTCAAGAATCCGCACGAAAGACAATCCCAACTGCAAGAGGACACAGGACAATCGGAGTAACTGCAGCTAGTTGGAAAGGCTCAATTAAAACTAGGATCTATGTTCATGAAGGTGTAGAGCATTTTACAGTTGTTCAAGAACCATGGCACGGACACGGAGTCTATAAAACCTTGGCTAAGGGTGTAGTCGGCGAAGAATAAATATACTACAATTTTGGTTCTGCTCCTCTGGGCAGAACCTTTCTCCATTACCGATAAATATAATCATTCTATACTAATACTATATATAAAAAAAGCCGGCAGCTCAGGTGTGCTTCCAGGTAAAAACATTTGACAAGTTCCTCATTATCCTATATTAATAGGATATGAATACAGAATGTAATGTTAAGACTACACTCATTTTTATTAATGATGAGTATTTACTTAATCAACCCTCTCTGTGTAGCGTTAAGGTTGATCTGTATTCTCCATTGTCCGTGAATCAATCCCCTTCATACTAATACTCTATATATAAGCTGTCTTCTCCTGGAAGCTCAGAATCAAGTGTCAAAGTCCGTTCTCCATCGGCTCGATTTATCGCCATTTTGCACCACTATCCTATATAAAAGTAGCCAGCAGCTGTTTGGTGATGTCCAGAAGCCGTTCTCCATCGGCTCGATTTATCACGGATCTAGGCACTATTATATATATAAAAGTAGCACGGCGGCTCATGCCAGATGCAGCTTGACAGCTGCGTTAATGTCCTATATTAATAGGATAAAAGGAGAACGAAGAATGAAACAAAAATCATGTGAACAAAGAGTCCAGGAACATTGGGCCGACAGACAAGAAGACTTAAAAGATCCAGAGTTTGATCACTTAGGCTTTGATTATGTGGATCCGCACACCTGGGACAGTCAACCCGAAGGTTATTGGAGGTGGCAATTCTCGTGGGGTGGTCCAGGAGATGAGTTGCGAGGATATGTGAACGAGCACAACCAATTACATCGGTTGGAATATTGGTTCTTGGATTGGTTCGACGGAGCAAAAATTCTAGTTGATAATACTTCCGACGCTTGGCACACAATGCAAGAAATGTTGGAAATAGAAAAAGATAAGGTCTCATTTCTTCATGCTACTAACTAAATGAAGTATTTAATTTTCTTGGCTCTGCTGATCATTGCAGAGCCTTTTCTTCCGTTGCTTTCGGCCTTGATTTAATCTCCATTGACTCGATTGCTACAGATTGCAAGTCCAATATATATATAAGTTGCACAACCAGTCCAGTCTCATGCCCAGAGGTTTGGATTCTGCATTACCTCGATTGCTACAGATTATATAGACAATATATATAAATTACGCACCCAGTCTCCTGCCCAGAGTTTCTGCATTACTTTGATTCGTACAGATTGCAAGTACAATATATATATAAGTTGCCACGGCTAAAGCTCAGTTTGATTTACAGCGTGTGCCATTTTCCATTGGCTCGATTCGTAACGATGTGGTGGTAACATATATATAAGAGAAGGGGGGGAGGGAGAGTTGCTGTGAAAAAGCAAATGTAAAAGCAAATGCTGTCAGAAATCTTTTTTATAATAAGTGTTGTGTTTTTGATATTCTTCCTATAAGATTGGGATAGAAATGGAGAAATATACTATGTCAAATGACTTAACTCTAAGCGACATCCAACTCGTGATTAAGCACGAAATGGAAAAAGTGAAGAAGGACATTCTATTAAGACAGAATAGTTCTATTCAACTTCCTGATAGTGAAGTGATTAACTATCAAGCCGTATGTCAATATCTCGACTATGAGATATTTGAATTTGTAATGACTTCTAATACGCCTGAAGTCAAAAGATTTGGACAGAAGATCATGCAAGGTCTTGCTGAGAGATTTAACATTAATGAAAGGTTAAACTCTTAATCCTACTAGTTGACACTTCTCCGTGTCTCTATACCCCCGATCTTCACGGATCGGGGGTTTTTTTATGTCCGATCCAGCCTCTGGTCTGCCTGGCTTTGACCCGGTAAACCATCTCAAACATTTCCTTTATTGCCAAAGCATACTAGATATGGTATCTAAATTAAGGGCGACCCCCTAAATGCAGTCAAGGTACTTGCACCGACAGGCTTCACATAAGTAGCAGTCAGTCAGTCAAGGGGTTAAAAAATATGGAATCTATAGAAACTTTAACAACAGATGAAGCCAAGGTCCTTGCAAAAAAATTAAAAATTAAAAAATTAGAATTTAATGTCCAAGAGCAATCACAAAAAAAATTTTTAGCATTTGTAAGAAATGTTTGGCCTGAGTTTAAAGAAGGGACCCACCATAAAATTATTGCAAAAAAATTTGAAGATATTGCCTCTGGTAAATTAAAAAGATTAATTATTAACATGCCACCTAGACACACGAAGTCTGAGTTTGCATCCTTCTTGTTCCCTGCGTGGTTCGTGGGCCAAAACCCAAAAGCAAAAATTATGCAAACCACTCACACAGGAGAACTTGCTATTAGATTCGGTCGTAAAGTTAGAAACTTAATGGATACTCAAGAGTATAAAAAAATTTTCAAAACTCAGTTACAACCTGATAGTATGGCCGCAGGTCGTTGGGAAACATTACAAGGTGGAGAATATTTCGCTGCAGGTACAGGTGGTGCAGTAACAGGTCGTGGTGCTGATCTGTTAATTATCGACGATCCACATTCAGAGCAAGACGCACTAAGCGACACGGCCCTCGACTCAGCATACGAATGGTATACTTCAGGACCTAGACAGCGTTTACAACCAGGGGGTGCAATTGTTATTGTTATGACCCGTTGGTCCGTGAAAGATCTGACAGGTAAGTTAATGAAGAAGCAAGGAGAACTAAAATCGGATCAATGGGAGGTAGTAGAGTTTCCTGCTATTCTACCAAGCAACAAACCCGTTTGGCCAGGGTTCTGGAATATTGATGAATTAGAATCTGTGAAAGCTTCACTGTCAGCAGCTAAGTGGAATGCACAGTGGCAACAATCACCCGTGTCTCAAGAAGGTTCAATTATTAAACGAGAGTGGTGGCAAATGTGGGAAGAAGAATCCATGCCTGAGCTAGAACACATTATTCAAAGTTATGATACAGCGTTTAGTAAAAAAGAAACAGCAGACTATTCTGCTATTACTACATGGGGAGTTTTCTATCCTAAAGCCAATAATGTTCCTCATCTTATACTTATAGATGCCAAACGAGGCAGATGGGATTTTCCAGAGCTTAAAAAAATTGCATTTAAAGAATATAAATATTGGGAACCTGAAACAATTATTATTGAAGCCAAAGCATCAGGAACACCTCTTACACACGAGTTAAGACAACTTGGAATTCCTGTTGTCAACTATACTCCTAGTAAAGGGCAAGATAAACATGTCAGAGTTAATTCTGTTGCACCATTGTTTGAAAGTGGTATGATATGGACACCTGAAACAAGGTGGTCGGACGACGTCATCGAGGAGTGCGCTGCATTCCCATACGGCGATCATGATGACTTGGTGGACAGCATGACACAAGCGGTAATGCGATTTAGACAAGGAAACTTTATTAGACTAGGTACTGACTATGTTGATGAGCCTACACCAAGAATACAAGGGGAATATTATTAATGGCCGTTAATAACAATAGTAGATTAGCAAGTTTCCAATTAGGTGGAGGCTTTGGTAAATATAGACAAAATCTTGAAGACAAAAGAACTCCTAGAGCAGAAGGAGAGTTAGCACCTGTAGAAAAATTAAATAAAGCTACATCAGAATTTTTAGGCAAAGGCTTGAGTAAAGTCTACAGTGCCGTGACCCCTGAAGAAGACACCTTAAATGAAATTGAAAACAATAAACAGATAAGAGAATTACAAATAGCACAAGCCCTCAAAGGAACACAGTTTGAAGACTACATTGGTCAAGGAGACCTACCTTCTGCTGTAATGCAAAACCCTGTTGTTGCTCAAAGGCTCAAGGACCTGGGATTTAAAAGACAGGACTTTAAAGAAGGTATGTCTAGAACAGGACAATTTATGTATGGTGAACAAAGACAAGCATTTGAAAAATTAGCTGCAGGTGAAGAATTAACAAGTCAAGACAAACTTGCTATCACTCTTGCTCCTTTAGATTTATTTGATGTTATTGCCCCAGGGATTATCGCAAAGGTAAGTAAGTTTGGTTTTACTAAAGCTAGTAAGATTGAAGATGTGCTTAAAGATCCAAGATTAGCAGATGATCTTGAAATACAAAGAATAGGTGGATTACTGTTGGAAAGACCAACAGCACCTGGTATGCCTTCAGGGCAAATATTACAAAAAGCAGAGGACGGAGCAGGTGGTGGTAGTAAAGACACTAGTTTAAGTGCAGGTAGAATAAAATTTCAATTAGCTTCAGCTAATAAAACACAAAAAAAAATTGAAGATACAATTCAACGTTATATAGATACGGGAGAGTCTCCCCCTGGTTTAAACAATATAAAAGAGTTCAGTAAAAAACAATTTTATGATTATGTAGATAATAAATATAGCACTACAAGACCTTTTAAATTTAGTAGAGAGGAAGCAGAAAAAGTATTATTAAAACAAACAAAGCCAGGTGTTGTTTACGGTGAAGTTAGTGAGGCTTTAAAAAATTTAGAGAACAGACCTAATATGGCAGAACTTGCAAGAGAGCTTGGAAGAGACAAAGCAACTGTACAAGCTGCTGTTGCAAAATGGGAAAGTATAAATGGTAAGTTAAAAGTACCAAAAGCAGCATTTAAAGAACAAACTTTTATAACTAAGTGGGCTAGAGAAAATCCTGATTTTAATTTAACTAAAACTAGAACTCCTACTACAACAAAGCCAGGAGATAGATCTGAATTACTTTTACTTGAAGGATTCCTTAGAAGTAGTAATGCTAGAGATTTTAGTAAAACTTCTTCAATGAATAGAGAAGAATTTGCTGAATTTTTCATGAATGATTTTAAAACAAAATTTCCTAATTGGAAAAAAACTTTTGCTAAAGATTTAAAAGGAATCAAAAGATTAGAGGATCAAAGAGTTTTTGCACAAAGAAAAATTAATGACATGTTAAAACAGTACAAAGAAAATTATCCTGAACAATTTAAAGGTGTGACATTAGAAGGAAAAGGTAAAACAATGGATTTTACTTTAAATGTCAGTCATGATTTTGCTCTTAGAATGGATGATCCAATTCCAGGAGTAGGTGGCTTTGTAAGCAGCATGCGTTTAAATTTTGGAAAAACAAATGTAGATACACAAAGACAAATTGAAATAAAGCTTGTAAATTTAAAAAGAGATGTTGAGAGTGGTAAAACTTCTATGGAAGACGCAAGAGAAATTATATCTAAGTTCGATAAAATAAATCAAAGAACAGGATCTTTGACAAATATTACAATAAAAAATCCTGAATATAAAAATGTTTATGAAGATTTTGAAGTTGGAGCTATTGATAAACCAGGAGTTCAAACTATAATTGAAGCGGCTCGAAGAGAATTTGAAAAGATAGCAAAAGGTCCAAAGCCTCAAATACAAAAAGAAGGCGACCTTCAAAGAGGATTTATAAAAAGACGGATTCCAATTCCAAGGCAACGTGGAAGAGGTGCAGCTTATCAAGATAAACTTAGAACTAAAGCAGAAGGAGGCGAGATCCGTGGTTATGCAGAAGGAGACCAAGTCATGTCAGAAGAGAACCAAGAGCCAAGCTCCCCGAACAACGATTCCATGTTATCTAAAGTAGGAAACTTTTTTATTCCTAAAGCAGAAGCTTCAACTCTAAAACCACTATTTAAACCAATCTTTGATTGGATGATGGTAGGTAATGCACCTAAAACAGTTACCAATATTCAAAAGTCTCAACAAAAAGTTCTTGCAGGTCCACCTAATTTAGAAAAACGATACAACATTATAAGTCCAGAAGGACAAAAAGTTTATCAATCTAAAAGTATGGATGATGCTGATCAAAAGGCATTAGTATTAGGAGATCAAGAAGGACTGACATTTAGAGTAGAAGAAATAGAAGTTCCTGTAAAAGTTAAAAAGAAAAAAACAGGGACACAACTAACTGTTACTATGACACCTGATGTTGTTGTAGGTTCAGGAACTAATAGATTGTATTACTCTAAACTTATGCAGGCCATGAACTCTCCTACAGGTAATCTTACTATTAAAGGGCAAAATGTTGCGAGAGATACTGTAGCTCTACCCGCTAAAGAATGGCAAGATTATTTTAGATCTATTGGAGTTAGAGAAAGTGAACTACAAGATTCTTATATTCGACAATACTTAAATAAAAAAGGTGGATTCAATAATGAAACACAACAATTTACAATAAATACTCCTATCACATATGACGAGATTGCGGATCTTGCAGGTAATTCCCCTACAAATTTTATACAGTCCTCTAAATATGGAGATTACGCAGGTAATTTAAAATATGGTAATTCAGGACGATACGAGAACTATATTAATGGAAGTAGAGAAGAAAGAGTCTTATGGGTGGACTCAGCAGACATTAGAGGAGATATAGGTGGTCTTCCTAGAGATATAAGAAATTATGAAGGTCATAGTAATATGAGACAAGTAACAGATGATATTGATTTTGATATAAAAAATAAATTAGCACAGGGAGGAGAACCTTATGTTATAGGTTGGTCACTTAATAGTAATAGACTAGGAACATCTGCAACAGGTAAAAAAATTATTGTTAATACAGCAGATGAAATACAATCAGACTTTTTACAAAAAGCAGCTAGTCTTAAATCACAACTCAAAAAAGATTTACAATCTCTTACAGAAATTGAAACACCACGACCAGATCTACTTAAAGAGACACAAGCACGATTGCAAAATATATTTAGACCTATGCCTGCTACTGCATTTGAAATAGCTGAACAATTAGAAAATTTAAAAAAGGCAAATGAGATATTTCAAAATGTAGCAAAGATGGAAATTGATAGGGTTAATCCTGGTATTTTTTCATCATTAAAAACAGCAAGTAAACTAAGAGACGAAGCATTAGCTGCTATTAATCAAAAAATAGATGATGTAGATATGAATAAAATGTTTCCAAATATACCTTTAAAAAATCAAAAAGATTGGGTAGATGCTTTAATTAAAAATGATGTCTATGAAGCAGCTCGGAAAAGATTTTATTTTGATGAAAACGGAGCTTTACAAACTAATAAAGAGGCTCCTTCTCATTATACAGTAGCACCTTCAAAAGCAGTAAAAGCTTCTAATCCTGGAGTAGGAATAAAACTAGATCCTACTGATCCCAATAGAAGTGGTAAAGCTGTGGCCTATGATATGCAATATGGTGGACCAAAAGCCGTTGATCACACAGGAGCACACTTTACAAGTAATTCAGAAGAGTCTCTTAGAAGAATAGCTAAAATGAAAAATTCAGAATTATCTATTGGAACTGTTGATTTTGGAACTGCAGGAGAAAAAGTAGAAACATTCTTACTTGAATTAACACCTGACATGTTGACACCGTATCCAACATACTTTAAAGATGGAGGTGTAGTACAGAAAAAAAATGTGTATAATCCTTTATTATCAATTAACGACGTACTAAGACCTATAGGAGTTTATTAATGGTTGAGAAAACAATACAACAATTTCAAGATAATCTTGAAATAGAAGAACAAGGACAATCAATAGAACTACCAAAACCAAATAACATGAATAATGGAATAGAAGTTATTCCAGAAGAAGATGGTGGAGTTACTTTAGATTTTGATCCAAGTCAACCTGAAGGTATTCAAAATGATTTTAATGCTAATATATCAGAGTTTTTAGATGATAGCTTATTAACTAAAATATCTACTGATTTACAAGATAACTATGAAGATGACAAAAGTTCTAGATCTGATTGGGAAGACAGTTATAAAAATGGACTAGATTTACTTGGATTTAAGTATGAAGAAAGAGCAAAACCTTTTGCAGGAGCATCAGGTGTTACTCATCCATTATTATCAGAAGCTGTAACACAATTTCAAGCACAAGCTTATAAAGAATTACTTCCTGCAGGTGGCCCTGTCAGAACACAAGTCATGGGAGATCCTACTCCTGAAATTGAAGCACAATCTGAACGTATTAAGAATTTTATGAACTATCAAATAACTAATGTTATGCAAGAGTTTGACCCAGAACTTGATCAAATGTTATTTCATTTACCTCTTGCAGGTTCAGCTTTTAAAAAGATTTATTATGATGGAACATTAGAACGTGCCGTATCTAAGTTTATACCTGCAGAAGATTTAGTAGTTCCTTATCTCATTTCGGACTTAGAAAGTTGTATGCGTATTACTCACGTTGTTAAAATGAAAAACAACGATTTAAGAAAAAATCAAGTATCAGGATTTTATCGTGATATTGATGTTAGTTCTTCTAGAACAAGTGTTTCAGAAATAAAAGAAAAACAAGATGAAATATCAGGAGTTGAACAAGTATCTTTTAGTGAAGAAGAACATAATCTTTTGGAGATGCATGTTGATTTAGATATTCCTGGCTTTGAAGATAAAGATGCTGAAAATAATAATACAGGTATAATGCTACCTTACATTGTAACAGTTGATCAAGATTCAGGAGAAGTTTTATCTATTTATCGAAATTGGAATCAAGGAGATCCACTTAGAAAAAAGAAACAATATTTTACTCATTACAAATTTTTACCCGGTCTTGGATTTTATGGCTTTGGTTTAATTCACATGCTTGGTGGTTTATCAAGAACTGCTACAGCAGCTTTACGTCAACTTATTGATGCAGGAACTTTATCAAACTTACCAGGTGGATTTAAAGCAAGAGGTTTAAGAGTTAGAGACGATGATGAAGCAATAAGCCCTGGTGAATGGCGTGATGTTGATGCACCCGGAGGAAACTTACGTGACTCTTTGATGCCTCTTCCATACAAAGAACCAAGTGGAACATTATTTCAATTATTAGGTTTTGTAACAGAAGCAGGCAGACGATTTGCAGGCGTTACAGACATGATGATGGGAGAAGGTGGAAGTCAGCAACAACCTGTTGGAACTACCATGGCTATTTTAGAGCGTGGCATGAAAGTTATGTCAGCTATTCATAAAAGATTACACTATGCACAAAAAGTAGAATTTAATTTATTATCAAAAGTATTTTCAGAGTATTTACCTCCTGAGTATCCATACATGGTTGCAGGTGGAAATCAAACAGTTAAGCAAACAGACTTCGACGATAGAGTTGATGTCATACCTGTGTCAGATCCAAACATATTTTCTATGGCACAACGTGTTACACTTGCACAAACACAATTACAACTTGCTCAGTCTAAGCCTGAGATGCATAATTTACACGAAGCATACAGAAGAATGTACGCAGCTCTTGGAGTTCAAAATATTGAAAAAGTATTGCCTCCTCCACCTCAACCTCAACCCAAAGATCCAGCCATGGAAAATGCAGGTGCTCTTGCAGCACAAAAACCAGTAGCATTTCCTGAACAAGATCATTCTGCACATATTAGAGGTCATAGAGCATTCATGTCATCAAGTTTAGTAAGGCAACAACCTCCAATTATGGCAATGTTACAGGCACATATAACAGAACACGTTGGATTTATGGCTAGAAACATCGTACAAGAGGAGATGGGACCTGAAATAGAACAGATTATGCAAGAAACAGGAGGACAAATACCTCCTGAAATGCAACAACAGATTGAATCAAGAACAGAAAGTGCTGTTGCAGTTAAAATAGCTGAAATAATTGAACAAATGGTAGCTGAAGAGCAAGAAATGTTTGATCAAACAGGTTCAGATCCACTAGTTCAACTAAAACAACAAGAAATTGACTTAAAAAAGAACGATTTAGAGCTAAAAGCCATGCAACAAGGCGAAAAACAAGCTTTAGATGAGAAAAAACTACAACAAAAAGATACTATTGACAGAGAAAGAATGCAATCTCAAGAAGATATAGCTCAGTTAAAGGCAAATGTAGCTCTTGACAAAGCTGAAGGAGATCGCAATATGGATAGAAGTGAGAGAGCACAAGATAGATTACTTAAAAAAGAACAACAAAGAGAAAATGTGGCTATAAAGCAGTCACAGATAAATAAAGATAGGATATAAAATGGGAAAATTATGTGCAAAAGGAAAAAGAGCAGCAAAACGTAAGTTTAAGGTTTATCCTTCAGCTTATGCTAACATGTATGCGTCTGCAGTATGTTCAGGCAAGGTAACACCAGGTGGTAAAAAGAACAAAAAAGCCGATGGTGGTATGATTGGTGATGGAAATAAGCTTTCACAAGCTAGAAAAAAAGTTTCTCACATGAATATTGGTGGTATTGCAAAAGGATGTGGTGCTGTTATGGAAAATAAAAGAAAATCAACTAGTTATTCATAATGGCTAAAAAAGGATTAAGGGCTTGGGTTAAAGAAAATTGGGTAGACATAGCCAATAAAAAATCCGACGGATCTTATCCCAAATGTGGTAGAAGTGGTAAGGAAAAAAGAAGTAATTATCCCAAATGTGTTCCTATAGCTAAGGCAAGAGCAATGTCAAAAGGACAAAAACAAAGTGCTGTGGCTAGAAAACAAAAAGCAGGTAATACAGGTCCAAAACCATCAAATGTTAAAACACTTAAAGCAAGATCAGGAGGGCTAGCTGTACGTGGTTATGGTATGGCTATGAGATAATGTCAAAGACACCTGCATGGACAAGAAAAGAAGGTAAAAGTAAATCAGGAGGATTAAATGCTAAAGGTATTGCTTCATATAGAGCAGCTAATCCTGGTTCTAAACTTAAAAAAGCAGTTACTAAAAAACCTTCTGAATTAAAAAAAGGATCAAAAGATTCTAGTAGGAGAGCTTCTTTTTGTGCTAGAATGAAAGGTATGAAAAAGAAGTTAACTAGTAAAAAAACAGCAAATGATCCAAATTCAAGGATTAATAAAGCATTAAGGAAATGGAATTGTTAATGAAAGATGATTATTTAAACAATCTTACTGCAGATATTATGAAAAAGGCCTATAAATTAGCCGAAGATAATACAAAGCATCCTGATGATTCAGTTTTCGTTGCGAATGCGTTTTTAAATACAGCAAAAATACTATATACTGAAGCACTCGGTGAAGATTTAACAAAAATGCTATTTAGACAAATAGTAGAACTAGGATTTGATGATCAACCAAGAACAATACACTAAGGAGTAGATGATGAATAAAAATGGAAAATATCCTTCCAAAGGAATGAATGCACTAGCATCAAAAAGACCTGACATTGCTAAAAAAATAATGGGTTATGATAAAGGTGGTAATGTAAAAGTTGACGAAGTTATTAGAATGCCAAAAGAGATTCAAATACCTGGCATGATGGGTGGCGGAATGATGAATTATAAAGACGGAGGTCACGCTAAAAAAATGATGGGTGGCGGAATGATGAATTATAAAGATGGTGGTTACGCTAAAAAAATGATGGGTGGCGGAATGATGTATAAGGACGGCGGAGACGTTGAAGTTGTAGAACAAGGTGGCAAAGGCTACAAAAAAACAGTGAAGTTTAAATAATGTCAAACGAAAATTGTAACTGTAAAAATTGTGAACACTATTGCCATTGTGCAAATGATAGTGTATGCCCTATAACAGATTGCAATTGTAATAATTGTAAACACTAAGGAGGACGTAATATGAAACTACTTAAAGATGTTTGGGGATGGATAAAAGAATGGAACGATTGGGGTATGTCAGACTGGATTAAAGCTGGTGTGGTTGCTGTAATTGCTATAATTATTTTATCTAAAGTTATTAGCTAAATGCTATCCCTTTTATTAAAGCCATTGATAGGCGTTGCTAGCAACGCCGTCAGTGGATACATAGAGACTAAAAAAGCTAAGACAGAATTAAAACTTACAACTATAAAAGCAACTCAGAAGTTAAAAGAAGATCAAATCGCAGGCAAAGTTGCTTGGGAGGCTTCGGCAGTAGATCAGATGAAAGGGTCGTGGAAAGATGAGGTAAGTTTAGTGGTGCTACTTTTACCTGCCGTGCTAGTATTCACACCTTGGCAAGAACACATTCATAAAGGCTTTGTTGCCTTACAGGATTTACCATCGTATTACCACAATTTATTATACATTGCTATAAGTGCAAGTTTTGGAATAAAAGGTGCACAAGGAGCTGCAAAATTATTTAAAAAGTAACATATGGATCCAATAGAATTATTAGAATTTATAAATAAAACCATTAGAAATAAGAGACAAGATATCAGTGAAGTTATCTTGACAGGTGGTGCTCAAGACTATAATACTTATAGTAATCTAATAGGACAATTAAAGTCATTAGATTATATTGAACAAGAAACACAAGATTTCTTGCAAAAAAGGAGAATAAATGTCGAAGAGCACAAAGATACCTGACAGAGTTTTAAACTTTGATAAAGGTGCGACTGAAGAAGTCAAACAAAAACAATTAGATCCCGAAAATATAAAAGATAAGCTACCTAAACCAACAGGTTGGAGAATAATTATATTACCTTACAAAGGTACAGGTAAATCTAAAGGTGGTATTATTTTATCAGATCAAACAGTAGAAATGCAATCAGTGACTACTACATGTGGTTATGTATTAGCAGTAGGTCCTGATGCTTATAAAGATTTAAACAGATTCCCGGAAGGTCCGTGGTGTAAAGAGAAAGACTGGGTTATCTTTGGTAGATATGCAGGTTCTCGTCTTCAAATTGAAGGTGGAGAAATTCGTATTTTAAATGATGACGAAATTTTAGCAACAATCAGTAATCCTGAGGATATACTGCATTTATATTAACATGGAGGAACCATGCCTGAACAAGCAATAAATACGACAGTTGAAGAGCCTGTAGTTAATGTTCCTACAGAAGGTGATAACGTTGATGTTGAAGTAAAACAAGATGATAAGCCTGAAGTAGAGATACAAGAACCACAAGCCAAAGAAGGTGAGTTAGAAGATTATAGTGATAAAGTTAAAACTAGAATAGCTAAACTTACAGGAAAACTTCGTGAGACTGAAAGACGAGAAGAAGCTTCTTTTAAATACGCAAAGCGTGTTGCAGAAGAAAACAAAAAGTTAAAAGCTGAAAAAAACAGTATAGATAATAGCTATATTGATGAATATAAAGCTAGAACAGAGATTGAAACAGCTAAAGTCAAGGATGACTTACAAAGAGCAATTGAGTCTAATGATGTTGAAGCACAAGTGTCAGCACAGGCGTCTCTTGCTAACTTAGCTATTGACAATCAAAGGGTTTTAGCTACAACTGAAGCTAGGAAAGTTTCTAAAGAAGAGGAAATTCAACAAGAAGTACCTGTTGAAGAACCTCTTAAACGTAAAGATCCTAAGGCAGAAGCCTGGGCCGAGAAAAACACTTGGTTTGGTCAAGACGAAGCAATGACTTATGCTAGTTTTGGTGTCCATAAAAAAGTAGTTGAAGAAGGCTTTGATCCAAACTCAGATGATTATTATTCTGAGATTGATTCTAGGATGAGAAAAGAGTTTCCCCATAAATTTGATGGGGTTCAAAACACAGGCGCTACAAAACCCGTCCAATCTGTAGCATCTGCTGGTCGCTCAACAGCGCAATCATCTGGACGCAAAACAGTTAGACTGACCCCGAGCCAAGTTCATATCGCCAAAAGACTTGGAGTACCTCTGGAAGAATACGCTAAATACGTGAAGGAGTAATAGCAATGGAAGATAATACAACCAAGAAGACCTCACGCACTGATAATTCTCGTGAAAAAACAAAGAGAAATCAACCTTGGCGCCCACCATCAAGCTTAGAAGCGCCTGAAGCACCGCCAGGATTTAAACATAGGTGGATCAGAGCAGAGACTCTAGGTACAGACGACAGGAAGAACATGGCCGCAAGACTAAGAGAAGGTTTTGAGCTAGTTCGAGCTGACGAATACCCAGACTTTGCCGCTCCAACTATTGAGAATGGCTCGCACGCAGGAATTATAGGTGTAGGTGGATTAGTGCTTGCTCGTATACCTAACGAGATTGTTGAATCAAGAGCAGAGTATTTTGCCGAACAGACAAAAACTCAAGAAGAAGCTGTTGATAATAATCTTTTTAAAGAGCAGCATCGAAGTATGCCCATCTCTTCTGAAAGGAATAGTAGGGTTACTTTTGGTGGTGGTAGAGGAAATAAGAAGTAATTCTTAAAATGCCTCCTATCACTATAACTTATAACAACAATAAAAACCTAACTGGTTTTATAGGAGGACTTAACCATGGCAAATAACGATGCCCCTTTCGGGTTTAGACCTGCAAAGATGATTGGTGGAGCAGCATTTAATGGTGGCCAAACAAGTTATGGAATTGCAAGTGAATATAATACAAATATATTTACAGGCGATGCAGTTGAATTGCACACTGACGGTACAGTAACCGTTGGAGCAGCAGCAGCTACTAACTTAATAGGCGTATTCAACGGATGTTTTTTTACTAATTCCGCAGGAGAACCTACATTCTCAAAACACTGGCCTGCTAGCACAGTAGCAACTGATGCAGTAGCCTTTGTAATAGACGACCCAAACGTGGTCTACGAAGCACAAGAAGATAGCACAAATATTGGAGCCTCATGGCCTGCCAATAGAGGTTCTAATGCTGATTTAGTATCTACTCACTCAGGTAGCACAGCAACAGGACGTTCAAAGCAAGAGCTAGATTCAAGTTCAATTACTGCTGCTACAGCACAGTTTAGAATCGTAGATGTTTGTACAACTGAAGTAAACAATGACACAGCAAGCGCAAATGGAAATTATCTCGTTAGAATTAACGAAGGTCTTCATTATGCTAATACTGCTGGTATCTAATAGGAAGGACTAATAGATGGCTATATCAAGAAGTCAACTTGTCAAAGAGTTGGAACCTGGTCTTAATGCATTATTCGGTCTAGAATATGCAAGATACGAGCAGGAATGGGCACAGATATTTGATGTCGAAAGTTCAGACAGAGCTTTTGAAGAAGAAGTCGAATTATCTGGGTTCGGTTCAGCACCAGTAAAAGCTGAAGGAGCAGGCGTACAATTTGACGATGCTACAGAAGCTCACACTAGTCGCTACACACATGAAACAATTGCTTTAGCATTTGCGATCACTGAGGAAGCAGTAGAGGATAACCTTTACGATAGCCTTAGCTCTAGATACACAAAAGCTCTAGCACGTTCAATGTCTAACGCTAAAGAAATTAAGGGTGCAAACATTTTAAACAATGCTTTTAACTCTTCTTTCACAGGCGGTGATGGTGTTGAACTTTGTTCAACTGCACACTTAACAGTGTCAGGTGGTAACTATGCTAACGAACTATCAACAGCTGCTGATTTAAACGAAACATCATTAGAGCAGTCATTAATTGACATCGCAGGCTTTATTGACAATCGTGGTTTAAAAGTAGCAGTAAAACCTACTAAGATGATCATTCCGGTCAATCTTCAGTTTGTTGCAGAAAGACTTATGAAGAGTCAATTAAGAGTTGGCACATCAGATAATGATCTTAACGCTATCGGTAACATGGGAATGATCCCTGGCGGATATGTTATAAATCATTACTTAACTGATACCGACGCATTCTTCTTAAAGACAGATGCACCAAACGGTCTGAAGCATTTTAATCGTTCACCGATTAAAACTTCAATGGAAGGTGATTTTGATACTGGTAACGTAAGATACAAAGCTAGAGAGAGATATTCATTTGGATTCTCAGACCCTAGAGGTATTTTCGGCTCACCAGGAGCATAATAAAACTTATAGAATGGGCGTAATAAATACGCCCATTCTTATTGCAAATCTCATTTAAAACTGTATACATAAATAGAATAACTACATAGACTGCTTATGCAGACGATATAGAGACTATGTGGTAAGGTCTATATAACCAAGGAGGTTTTAAAATGGCAAACTCAACATTTAGTGGTCCAATAAGATCAAAAGCGGGATTTAATGTAATTAATGAAGCTAGTGATACAGGAGTAGTTACAGAAACTGGTTTCTCTGTAAACTCAACAGGACAACTTATTTCACTAGGAACCAGAAAAATACAAACATTCGCAATAGATTTATCTGGAACAAATGCAGCATCAGTTACTTATGGTGATAATGATGTTCTAGTAGAACTAGGTGAATTAAACACAGATCATCCAGATGCTTTAGTAACAGCAAGTAAATTCTTTATTCATAAAGTAGTTCTTGGTATTACAACTGCAGCAGCAAGTGATGCTCAATCATTAGCTAACTTACAATTATCTGCAACTTCAGGTACAGCTACTAACACTGCTATATCTTCAGGAACTGAAATTGTAGGAGCAGGTGTTGCATCATTTAATCCAAGAATTTCTGCTACTGATTCAGTAACAGAAGTTGATATTGATCTTGATGCTACTGCTGGTCTTTTTCACGTATTCACACCAAACATTACCGCAGCTATTGCAAGTAAACACTTGTACTTAGGTGCTGGTGCAGCAGCTGATGCAGCTTTAACTGCTTTTCGTGGAACACTTGAAATAGAATACTCAGTATACTAAAAAATTAGTGGGGCTTCGGCCCCACAGTTCTTAATTAAGGAGGGAACATGGCAGACGTAGTAACAGGACCGACAATCCTACAACAAAACGACAATCGTGTCGTAATTAAAATAGTTAATCAATCAGATGGATCAGGTGGCACTACAGTTTTTGGTGATGTATCAGCATTAACTGCTAGACAAGATGGAACTGCAGTAGCACATTTAGGACTATTAAGAGTTTGGTTCTCATGTCAAGGCGGAGATGGAGGAGACTCTTATGCTCGTTTAGATGAAGAAGATGATGATGGAGATATTCCTGTAATAGGTTTAACAGGAACTGGATATTGGGATTTTAGAGAGTTTGGTGGAATACCTGCTGATAAATCTAATAATACCAATGAAAGTGATGTTAATCTTGTAGTACCAGGAGCTGCTGATTCAGGAAATATGTACACGATAATAGCAGAGTTTCAAAAAATTTATTAATAATATATGGCTACTTCTGGCACAACATCATTTGATCTAAGTATAGAAGAGATCATTGCAGAAGCATTTGAAAGATGTGGTCTTTCAGTGCGTTCTGGTTATGATTTAAAAACTTCTAGAAGATCTTTAAATCTTTTATTTGCTGAATGGGCGAACAGAGGGTTAAATCTTTGGACTATAGAACAAAGAACAAAAACTCTTACAGCAGGCACAACTTCATATGATTTAGATACAGATTTAGTAGATATACTTTCAGCAGTTTTATTTACAGCAGACGATACTGCTGTTGATAAACAATTAGAAAGATTAAGTCGAGCTGAGTATTTACATATATCCAAAAAAACAACACAGTCCGTTTCAACTCAATATTATTTGGAAAGATCTATTACTCCAAAATTATATTTGTATCCTACACCTGATGCAGCTGACACATTTAAGTATTATGCATTAACAAGAATACAAGATGCAGGAAGTTATAGTGGTAATGCAGAAGTTCCGTTTAGGTTTTTACCCTGCCTTGTTGCAGGCCTATCTTATTACATAGCAATGAAAAAAGCACCTGATAGAATACAATTATTAAAACAAGTTTATGAAGATGAGTGGCAAAGAGCTTCTGCTGAAGATAGCACTCGCTCTAGTATAAAGATAGTACCTAAGATAGGGGTTATGTAATGGCATACGCAAGTGGTAAATATTCAAAAGCAATATCTGATAGAAGTGGCATGGAATTTCCATATAAAGAAATGGTTACTGAATGGAATGGTTCTTTTGTTCACAAATCAGAGTTTGAAGCTAAACATCCTCAAGAAGAACCTACTACACATAAAGCAGATGGTGAGGCTTTACAAGATGCTAGTCCTGATAGAGTAGAACCTGTAGAAGTATTAGTAGGAGAGAAAATGTTTTTTGAAAATAATAATAGTATGGTTCCACAGACAAACAATGTAATTAAAATGCGAATAAAAGTTAATAACGTAACGGTGAGTATATCATGACAACTTATGCAGAACTAACACAACAAATTTTAGATTATACAGAGGTAGGATCAGATGTATTAACATCAACAATAACAAATGATTTTATTGAACACGTAGAAAACAGATTATTTAGAGAGGTAGATTTGGATGTATTTAAATCTAATCAATCTGCTAATTTAGCTTCTAGTAATCCTTTTTTAAGTTTACCAGGTGGATCAACTCCTACTCCAGAATCTTTAGGGACTATTAGAACTATGCAAATTTTTCCAGCGTCAGGAACACCAACTAGAACTTCTCTAGAACAAAGAGATGTCAGTTTTATTACTGAATATGCTCCTGACAGAACTGCTACAGGGACACCTGTATATTGGGCATGGTGGGATCACAACTCATTAATAGTTGCACCGACACCAGATTCTGCTTATAATGTTGAATTAGGAATTACTAGATTACCAACAAGATTATCTAGTACAAACACTGAGACTTGGTTGAGCACAAATGCTCAATCTGCCATGTTGTACGGATGTCTTGCCGAAGCCTTTAAATATTTAAAGGGACCAGCAGAAATGCTGCAAATAAACGAACAATCATATCAGAGGGCAGTTCAAGAGTTAGCCATGGAGCAACAAGGACGTCACCGAAGAGATGAATATATGCACGGGGCTTTAAGAACCCCCATTAAATCAATGAATCCATAAGGAGGATAAACAATGTCGATAACTCAAGCTGTTTGCACAAGTTTTAAACAAGAGTTACTTGTGGGTACGCATAATTTTACTGCAACCTCAGGTGACACTTTTAAAATTGCGCTCTACACAAGTTCAGCTTCTTTAGATGCTTCAACAACAGCATTTAGCACAAGTAATGAAGTATCTGATTCTGGAACATATAGTTCTGGTGGTGGGACACTAACTAGTGTAACTCCAACAACATCAGGTACTACTGCAATTTGTGATTTTGCTGATATATCATTCACATCTGCAACAATTACTGCAAGGGGAGCTTTAATTTATAATAGCTCTGATTCTAACAAAGCAGTAGCTGTTTTAGATTTTGGTGGAGACAAGACATCTACAAGTGGAACTTTTACAATTCAGTTTCCAACTGCAGATGCAAGTAACGCTATACTAAGATTAGCATAGGAGAAAAATTTAAATGGCATTAGTCATTAATGATCGTGTAAAAGAAACAACAACCACTACAGGTACAGGAACTGTATCTCTTGGTGGCGCTGTAACAGGTTTTGAAACTTTTGCTGCAGGTATTGGTAATTCTAATACAGTATATTATTGTATAGCACACCAAGACCAGGCAGAGTTTGAAGTAGGACTTGGAACTTTAGATGGAGACAGTTCTGATTTAGCAAGAACTACTGTAATATCTAGCTCTAACAGTGATAGTGCTGTTAATTTTAGTTCAGGCACTAAAGATGTTTTTTGTACTCTACCTGCAAGTAAATTAATATTTGAAGATGGAAGTAATAATGTTGCTTTTGGTGGTGCTGTAACAGGTGTTACAAATCTTACAGCATCCGGTGAATTAGATGCAGCAACTTTAGATATTTCTGGTAATGCAGACATTGATGGTACATTAGAAGCGGATGCTATAACAGTTAATGGTACAACTTTAGCTGAAGTAATATCAGATACAACAGGTGCTATGTTTAGTAGTAATACTGAAACAGGTATTACAGTCACATATCAAGATGCCGATAATACAATTGATTTAGCTCTTAGTGCAGCTCAAACTACAATCACATCTTTACTAGCTACAGATATTAAAATAGGTGAAGATGATCAAACAAAAATAGATTTTGAAACTGCCGATGAAATACATTTTTATGCAGCAAACGTAGAACAAGTTTATCTTGGTGACAATATATTTGGTCCACAATCAGATAGTGATGTAGATCTAGGATCTACAGGCGTTAGATGGAAAGATGCTTTTGTAGATTCTTTAACAGTCACTGGTGATATAAGTGTTGGAGACGATCTAACAGTTAATGGTGGTGTTCTTGATGTTAAAAACGCTGGAGCACAGTCTGTAGTCAGATTTTACTGTGAATCATCAAACGCACACTATGCACAAATTCAAGCTCCTGCTCACTCAGCTTTTTCTGGTAATGTTACTTTAACACTGCCAGCAGCTACTGATACATTAGTAGGTAAAGCAACAACAGATACTTTAACAAACAAAACTTTAACTTCACCAAAAATAAATGAAGATGTAGCAGTAACATCAACAGCTACAGAAATAAATTTAATTGATGGTGGTACTTCAAGAGGCACTACAGCAGTAGCAAGTGGAGATGGTATATTAATTAATGACGCAGGTACAATGCGTATGACCAATGTCGATACTGTTTCTACTTATTTTGCAGGACATAATGTAGGTGGTTCAAATATTGTAACAACAGGAGCATTAAACTCAGGTTCTATAACTTCAGGGTTTGGTACTATAGATACAGGGTCATCAACGATAACAACAACTGGTGCTATTACTGGTGGCTCTTTAGTAGCAGACAACATAACCATTGACGGAACAGAAATAGATTT
>UEXM01001276.1_pt1 | contig 21991 bp, 15 predicted proteins | sample 1796661 | NCBI WGS metagenome assembly UEXM01 (sample SAMEA4772469, study PRJEB27181) | metagenome | reverse complement strand
GCTGAAAACCCGCTAGAGTGCGCTGGTGGTGACTGTATTGACTGTAATTGTCCAGCATACGCTGCCGAGCACCCAGAAGAATGTGGAGTAGACCCTGATCTTTGCAACAACATAGCGTATGCGCTTTTGAACCCTGAAATTTGTAATGGAGGCGGGTTTGATAGCATGGGGATGCCTAGCAGTAGTGGTAGAACAGTTAGTGTAGGCCCCGCAGAGTTAGTGAACTTAAGCAGCCCATACGACATTGGCGGAGAAAGTATTTTTAATCCTCGTTCGGGTGGACAACAAAGCCCATACCTAACCGCAAAAAGCGGTGGTATGATAGAGACTTACGACGAGTTCGATGAACTTGAAAGATATTTGAGGGGCTAGAAAATGGGTGATTTTTGGGATTGGGCAGCGAACGCCGCAGGGGCGGCTGTTGGAACCGTAGTGGATTTCTTTAAAACCGACGACGGCGGCGTTGATTGGGCAAAAATAGCTCCTTTACTTGGCACGTTTTTAGCTTCTAGGGCGGGCGGGTCCGATACTATTGCTGATTTTATTGGTTTGGATAGTGACCAAGGGCCTATGGGTTATATGGAGGGCATACCCGAATACGAAGTAATGCGCGAGCCTGTAGCGGGCACTTACGATCCTAATAGACGACCCGGCTCCAGAGGCCAAAGGTATTTTACGCAAACGCGCTACGCTCCTTTAGGAGAGGAAAACCAAGCTGAATACGACGCAGCTAAAGCGGCTACTACCGCAGAACTAGGTACGCTACAAACACAAAACGCGGCCCTTACAAATACGGGACGCCCCACTTATGGGCGGACTACTGAACAAATACAGGATAAATTAGCTCAAGTACGGGCCGAGGGCGCTTCTTCTGATTACCAAAACCGTGAAATGATGGACTATGGTAATCGGTACGGTCTTTCTTTGGCTCAGTTAGCTTCCGCTGGTGGGGTGCCGTACGGGCAAGCTCGTCAAGAAATGCAGCGTTTAGGCGGAATTGCTGCTCCTCGTGCTACAAATACAACAGCGTATAACCCACAAAATATACAGAATACGCTAAACAGACTTATTGCTGGGTCTACCCCCGGAGCTATTGGTATAGGTCAAGGCGGTGCAAGTATAGACAATGTTACGCTCGGACCCGGTATCGACGCAAACGTAGCAAACAACATGGGTCCACAACAAACAGGTTATGCAGCAGGTGGTATAGCTAGTGTTGCTCCACAGGGACAAGGATACTACCTAGGCGGTACTACAGATGGTATGGCGGATAGAGTGCCTGCTACAATCGACGGTATGCAGCCCGCAGCGTTAAGTGATGGGGAGTTTGTAATTCCTGCTGACGTTGTTAGTCATTTAGGTAATGGCAATTCAGATTCTGGCGCACAGAACTTATACAGTATGATGGAAAGAGTACGTAAAGATCGTACCGGTAACCCAAACCAAGGGCGTCAAATTGACCCCAATAAATATTTAGCGTAAGGAATAAAACGATGGGTGATGATGAGCTTGACCCTAATGCCACCGCAAGTAATACGTTAGCGGACGCATTTACTAGTACCAATAGAGCTGAAGAATCGGCGTTATCTTCTTGGGCCGGTCCCTACGTTACCGATATGCTTGGTCGCGGACAGGCGCTTGCACAAACTCCTTACACACAGTACGGCGGCCCTTTAACTGCTGGCGAGTCTACGCTCCAAAGCCAAGCCTACGGGGGTTTAGGCTCTTTGTATGCGCCTACTACCCAGATGGGCGCTTACGCCCCTACTTCGTTTACTGAAGCGGGTGTAGCTCAAAATTATATGTCCCCCTATATGCAAATGGCTGTAGAGCCACAGATAGCAGAAGCACAGCGTCAAGCAGAAATAAAGCGCGTACAGCAAGCCAGTCGGCTTGGTAAAGCAGGCGCATACGGTGGCGGACGCCAAGCTATTATGGAGTCTGAGTTAGACCGCAATTTACTTAGAAACGTAGCTGATATTTACGGGACTGGGGTAGAGAAAGCCTATACTCAGGGTATGGGGCAATTTAATAAAGAAGAGACTGCCCGCAAACAAGCCCAAGAAATGCTTAACAAGTATGGGTTTGACGTATTTGCTGCGCAACGCAGAGCTGGTGCAGAGCAAAGAGGTATTGAGTCTGAAGGTATTGCGGCTGACTATGCGCAGTTTAAAGAAGAACGCGATTACCCCTACAAACAACTACAATATCAACAATCCTTGCTAGAGGGATTACCTGTAGGGGTTCAAGCGTACGAGTATAGCGAGCCTTCTGGTTTAAGTAGTTTACTCGCAGGCGCACAAGGCGGCACAGATATTTACACATTACTTAACAACATATTTAGCGGTGGGAATACGGACACCGGCTCTGCTGGCGGGTATACAGGGCCAAATTTAACGCAAGCCCAAGCCCAAGCCATGCAAAATCAATATCAAGTAAATTTAACCACTATGGCCCCAAAAGAAGCTATGGAAGCTGCTATGAGACAGTTTGGGTTCGTAATTTAAGGGTACTAACATGAACGGAATACAATCTCTAATGCAAGGCGCAGCGCCCCAACGTCCTCAACCTATTAGTCAGCCCCGTCCTGCTATGCCCAATATGGCAAACCCCCGCATGGGTGCAGCGATGGGTTTAGTAGACGACGATCTTGAACGCGCGGGCATTGACCCCCGTACTCGTGCTGCTATGAAAGCCCAAGAAGCGGTAGATTTGTTAGCGTCTGCGGATGCGGATATGGCTATGGGACAACCTAAACCCGTGCCTGAAAAAATAATTGACCAGCGCAAACAACAAGCTAGTGAAGGCGTAGTAGGTCTTTTGCAACAGCTTATGCCCGGTATGCAACAGCGCGGACAGCAAATGCAAAGGCAACGCCAGCGTCCTCCTATGGGCGGTATGCCTGCTCGTCCTGCACCGGCTCGTCCTCCTATGGGCGGTATGCCTTCTATGGGCGCTCCTAATATGGCTCGTATGGCTGATGGCGGGATTGTTGGGTATGCGCAGGGTGGTTCTATGGGGGGCCAAACCATTGTCAACAAGCCGCTCCCCGTTCCGAATTCGTTTGTTAAAGGGTCAGCAAATGACCCCGACACATATTTTGATGAAATGGGGCGTATCTATAAAGGTGGAAACGACTGGACAAGACTAACTAACTTTGACCCTACCGGGCCAGAAAGTCCCGACAGCGATGAGTTTTTACGTAAAATAGAGCAATTAGAAAGAACTAGACGCGAAAAAAGCACAAGAACTGCTGGTGAGTTTTTTGGAGACTACGCTAACTATGTGGCGGAGTCTTTGATGGGCACGGGGCCAGAAATGGGTTCTGAGTCAATACGAGCTTTAGCTATGTATGAAAGAATGCTCCAAAACCAGATAGACTCAGGAAAAATATCAGATGCTGAAGCTAAAAGACTTTATCTTGAGTTACTTAGGTCACGACCTGAAGCTCCAAATTCTCCGCTAGAAAGGCAACAATTTAACAAAGAAAATCCTAATTTCTTACCTCAGTTAGAAGCTATGAAAGAATCAAGACGTAGCGTCATAGATGCTAAAGCTGCGCTCGGTGGAGGTATGGCTAATGGTGGGATTGTTGGGTATGCGCAAGGCGGTACAACAACTCCTACTCTAGGGGCAGTGCCCCCATCTGCGGTGGGTGACGAGCAGATAAAGCAGTTTGCTGCACAATACACAGCTTTACAGGCGGGCCTAGCAGCCGCTACAACCCCAGAAGACAAGGCCCAATCTCAACGGCTAATACAAGACTTGATACGGGACATGGGTAACCAACACGCTACAGTTATGCAGTATATTGACAGCACTAAAGGGTTTGTAGCCCCACGCACTAGTGGTATGGCTATGGGTGGTCAGATTAAAGGCTATGCCGGTCCTGATGGTAGTGATGTAGAACTTGACCCAGAGCTTTTAGCTTTAACAGAAGAGTTGCTGGCCGAAAAAGTTCTCCCTACTGGGTATACCGGGCCTTCTTCAGAAGAAAGAAGAGCGGAATACGTTGTTAAACAGGAGCGACGTCAACAAGATAGACTCGACCAACAAAGGGAAAGACGTGATTTAAAAGCCGCAAACCCGGAGCTTAGCGGCATGGACATAAACAAAATATTAGAACGTCGGGACCAACAAAGAGCTGGCAGGAGTGCTGTTGGAGTTAATAAGCCTATAAATTTGGGCGGTATAGGCTCACTTGGTCAACCTCGTCCAGAGTTTCGTATGCAAGGTACTAGTAACGCCGGGCCTTCACTTATAGGTGCGGGGAGAGAAGAAGATATATTTGACCCCCCAGTTGGCGGTGGTATGGGCGACCCCCAAACCAAAACAGCCACTACGGAGGAGGAAGGAATCCTAGAAAGGATGCGGACTAACCAAGCTGCTGTTACTTCCACTACACGCACTCCTTTAGAACTGGAAGCCCAATTAAAAACTGCACTAGGCACGCAACTTAATGTTATGGACGGGGCTAGAGATAAAGAAACTGCGCTAGCAAAAGCCGCATTAGGTGTGTCAGAAGCCGAGAAACAAGCTGCTGAAGACATAGTTAAAGCCGATGAAGCCTACTACGGTAAAGTACTAGACCCAGCCGAACGTCGCAGACGTGAGAACGAAGTTATTATGCAAGCGTACTTATCTGGCAATAGTCTTGTAGACCAAGCCCGAAGAAGTGGTGCAGCACAAAGCCAGCTCCGAAGACAAGGCTACACGCAAGAGCGTGAAGCTGCCAAAGTACGGCCAACCGCTACTATAGAGCAAGAACAAACGGCGCGAGGCATACGAGGAGAAGCTTATGAAGCAGGGCGGGGAGCGGAGAAAGACGCAAGAAGCACTCTTAACCAAGCTATCCAAACTACGGGTAACTTTGTAAACAGCATAGCAAACCGAGAAGCCCGAGCTGCATTAGAGTCTTCTCGCCAAAGTATGGAAATATTAAAGGCAGAAATGGACCTATTAATAGAAGGCCAACGCTTAGATCAAGAAAGCAAAAACATGTTTGCTAGATACCTTGGCGTCATACAAGGCGACATAGTTAAACTTAGACAGTCGTTAGGCGATGTGGCTGGTGATCCTACTATGGGAGACGAAGCTATAAGCAGAGAGCAACAAACCTTACGCGAGGCAATACGTGGACTAGAAACTGCAAGCACCGCTATAGCAGTGAAAATAGGGCTACCCACGACAAGCCAAGCTCCTCCTACGGGTGGTGGCAGTACTGCTTTACCCGCAGGTTTTGTACCCGACTAACAATTAAATAGGTACGTTGTATGGCAGTGCAAACCGCAACTAACCCCGATACTAACGAGAAAGTTATATTAGTAGACGGGGCATGGCTTCCTGTATCTCAAACGGCAACAAACCCCGATACGGGAGCGCGGGCCTATTTAGCAAATGGTAATTGGGTTGTAGACGATACTGTCCCTACCCCTGCCGAGCCTGAAGAAACCTCACTACTGGGGTACGGGCTTGAGACGGGTAAGGCACTGCTTGGCGGTGCTGCGGGGCTACTAGAATCGGCTGCGACTGGTGCTGCGTTTGTCCTACCTGAAGAAGCTGAGCAGGCTGCTCGCGCTCGCATCGCCGAAATCGGTGGGGGTGTACAAGAAGCCCTTGCTCCTGAAGCTGCCTATGAAGATAACACCTACCTAGACCTCGTTCGGGGTGTGGGTTCTACCGTACCTTTCCTTGCCGCTGCGCCTTTTGGTGCAGTTGGTCTTGCCGCAGGCGCTCTTACGGGCATTACAGCAGGTGCAGGTGAAGCTGCCCAACGCGCCGTAGCAGCCGGAGCTTCTGAAGAAGAGATAAGTAAGGCCGCTGGACTAGGTACAATTCCGGGTGCTCTTGAGATGTTCGGTCCTGCTAGGATCGTTGGGCGCTTTAGAAAAGTACTAGGTACCAATGCAGATGACGTAGCAGAAGAACTTAGCGGTAGCATAATCCGAAAGATTTCCCAAGCCACAGAAAGAGCGCCGTTAGGCCGTGTAGGCAAGGCGGCTATCGACGAAGGTATTCAAGAAGCTATCGCTGAAGTAGGGCAGAACCTTATCCAACGTGGGGTGTACGACCCAGAGCGTGGTGTGTTTACCGATACTGGCGAATCGTTTGGTATGGGCGCAGGTGTAGGTGGTCTCTTACAGGGTTTAGCCGAAGCTATTATTCCGGGCCGTCAACGTGCCGCCGCTAGAAAAGCCGAAGCAGAAAAAGCTGCTGAAGAAGAAGCAATGGCAGCTACGCCTGAAGGTGAGACGCGGGATATGTTCCCAGAAGCCCCCGCACGTGAAGGTCCAGAGCCAGAGCGTTTGCTTGATGTAGAGGAACTTGCGGGTGTAACTGAAGAAGACCCCATCCAAGTAGAGGCAGAAGCTGCTGTACAAGCCCGTTATAGTGAAGCGCCCCTCAGTCCTGATGCGTTTGCCGCAGCGGTAGCTAACGAAGTAGACATACTACGTAACCGTGAGACCACACCTGAACCTACTCCAGAAACAGACCTGATAGAAAGAGCGGAGACAGCCGAACTACAAGAACTACTTGATGCAGACGAAGCAGCAGCGGAAGTAACAAGCGCCGAAGAAACTCGTCAGGTAGAGGGGATGTTAGCCGCAGATAGGAACAAAGCGATAGCGGATTTAGAAGCGCGCCGTGCTGAAGAGAGACAAGCCAAAAGAGCAGAAATTCTAAAGGAAGTACTGGCGCAAACAAACACGGCCAGCCAAGTAAATACAGAAAAAGCTTTTGTTGCTGCACTGACTGAGGCGGGTATAGGAGACGTTACCCGTATAGAGCGAGACACTACATCGCCTATTGATCCTGAAGATGCTCGTTCCGCTTTTCCTAAAATACCGGTCACGGAAAAAACCTCAATTACAGAAGCCGAACGACAGGCCATAACCCAAAAGACTTACGAGTTAACGCAGCAGCGTCCTGCACCTGAAGTAGTGGCAGACGGTACGGGCGTAGAGGAGCTAGAAGCTTTAATCCCAGAGAAAGGGGTAAAACCTGCGCAGGAAGCCGCACCAGAAACCGCCGATCCTACTACATCTGTAACTCCAGAGTTCTTTGACCAACTTGGTATACCCAAGAGCGCGCCTATACGCCGAAGAAAAGGACTACAAGGTAAAGAAGTTAGCAGCCCCGAAGTGCAGGAAGCCCTACAAGCTTTAATAAAGAACCCGAAAACGTCTTATCGAACTAGGGCAAACTTACTGAATTACCGTGCGTTTGGTGAGGTAGTTCCACCTACTGCCAAACCTACTACCGCACGTACTACCGCACGTACTGCCGCGCAACCCCCTGCACCTACCGTTGCGCTACCTATTACGGATGAGGAAAAGCTAGCCAACCGTAAGGGAAAGGCTTTGCCTACACGCGGCGTGTTCAAACCAGAATCCGCAATCTCTTACTACATGCAGAACACTTCGGATACAGGAACTTTGTTTAACAACAATGAAACCGGGGCACCTATATTACTTGAGTCTCTACCGGACCAAGCACTCCGTGCTATAGCTTTTGAAGGGGTAGAACCAGTAGGGTTACAGAAAGCGTCCCCTAAAGACGTGGCAAAGAAAGAAATACGTCGTGCGGAAGCAGCCACTACATGGGTACGTAACAACCTCAGTCCCGAGGCAAACACCAGACTAGACGAGTACAAAGCGTTCTACGAGCGTGCGGAAAACAGAGGCGAAGGGTTTGTAGAGAAGCTTACCGGAGAGCAGGATGCAAGAGATAAGCTTGAAGCTGAGTATGTAGCGGAAGATAACAAACAAGATGACGCGCTAACACAAAAAGTACTACAAGAGATGGATGTCTATGGAGCTAACGTAGATGACATTGCGGGGGTCATAGACTACCTACGCTCGGATGCTGTGGCTGCTAGTATGCCTTTGGTTTCGGCGGAGACTAACAATAAGTTACTTGATGGGGATTTGAAAGGCGCACTGAAACAGTTGGCGCTAGACAACCCTAACAAAATGGTCCGCGAGCTTGCTAGCAATTTAGAAAAAGCTATAGGCACAACTAAGGTTGAGTTTGTAGAAACGCTTGAGACCCCACGCGGTGACCAGTTTGCGGGTAGTTACACCGCTTCTCAGGACTTAATCCAAATAGACATCAACGCTCCGTTAAGCAGCCATACTATTTTGCATGAAGTTGCGCACGCGGTTACTGCAAAGACCCTCGATAATCCGGGCCATCCGTTTACCATACAGCTCACTAAGTTGTTTAACGACGTTAAAGGCGAAATACCGGGTACCTATGGCTCAGAATCACTAAAAGACTTTGTTGCCGAGGTATACACTAACCCCGATTTCAGAGCCAGACTAGCTGCGCATAAGCCCACTGGGTCTAAGTTAACTGCGTGGCAACGGTTTACTAATGCTATTAAACGCCTATTCGGTATGCCCACCACTGAAACTGAAACCGTAGCAGACGCAGCGTTAGACTTTATAAACTTAATCGTTGCAGAGTCCATATCAACCCGTGACGCTACAGTAGTAGAACAAAAACTGTCCGATGGTGACGCACTTCGCGCGGCTTACGAAATGATGGGCGGCGGTACGGCGCTTGCTAAGCTTAAAACGCTGACAGATTCCAAAGATTGGATACTGGGTAATGCCCAAGAGTTAAGTGCTAAGTCCCGTATGACTATGCTTAACGCTATGACTTTGGACAACATAATCGGTCTCATTAAAGAAAAGTTGCCCTCAGCAGCAGACTTTCAAAATCTTATCCGTAAGCAAGACGGCAAGCGCAACGAGTTAATGAAGAACTTTGGCAATAAGCTAAGGGATTTCAAAGAAGCGTTTAAAGACGATAGTGTAGCAATAGAAACCTACAACACCTTAGTAGGGCTTAGCACTATCGAGGAAGTAGACCCTACCAAACCGGCTGCCCGCTATAAAAACTTTGGTTACAGCTACACGGACACCAACGGTAATGTAATAGAAAGGGTAACGTTTTCCACGGAAGCGCAACGCGATGAGGCAGTAGAAGCTCTCGATAAGACAAAAATCCTCGCCGGGGTTAGGAAACTAAACACTACCCAAGAGCGCATTACTGCGTACGAGGAAGCGCAACGGCTGTACAACAAGCTGTCGCCCACACAAAAGACCGCCTACCGCGAAATGCGGGATATGTATAAACAAATTAACGCGGATATTCTCGCCGCTATTGACGATAAGTTAGACAAACTAGACATAGAAGCCGGTGTTAAAGCTACAGTTAAAGACAGAGTGTTTAGAAAGCTGCTTACCTCTGGCGTTATTGACCCCTATTTCCCGCTTAATCGCTCGGGCGAATTCTGGGTTGAGTATGAGTACAAAGATAGAGACGGGCAGGTCAAATATGGGGTTAGCTCGCACCCGAGCAAAGGTCTCCGCGAGGTAGCTATAAACGCCCTTAACGCTCGTACGGATATAGTCACGGGGTCTGTTAAAGCAAAACCTCGTCCTGATATGTCGTCTCAAGGGTTTGATGTCCCTACAGGATTCTTAGTTGACCTACTTGCCGAACTTAAAAAGCCGGTTACGCTCGTTGAGAAAGACGCAAACGGAAACGACGTAGAGAAGCAAGTTACCCTACCTCAAGGGGCGATTGATTTTGTTGACGACGTGCTAATAAAGTCGTTACCCGAACAAAATCTAATACAGGGGCACATGGGCCGGGAAGGGTTTGCAGGCTACGAAACACAGGCTATTAAAGCTTTCGAGGACACGTACCCTAGACTGATTAACAGCCTTGCGAATCTGTCCTTTGATGCAGACTTTGCGCTTGTCGCCAAGCAAATACGTGAAGAGGCTGCGGCGGGCGCTAACGCAGACGACCGTTTAGTACAAGATGCAATGAAGGCGCTCATAGGTACTTCTGCCGAAACAAACGCCTTGCCGGGCAAACTATCTAGCTATTTAGAGTTCGTTAAAAACCCGAACCTGCCTAACTGGGCGCGTATACTGCGCTCTTCATCGTTTATCTACACGCTAGGTTTTAACGTATCCTCTGCTGCGGTAAACATGTCTACCCTACCTATGGTCGTGGGGCCACTACTGGCCGGTAAGTTCGGTTTAGTTAACGCTACCTCTGCTATGTCTCGCGCTTCAACTATGTACCTACAATCCTTTGGCGACGTTACGCGCGAGGGCATTACAGAAGAAGGTGAGGTAGGCGATATATCTGAGCTAGGTGGGTTTAGTTACGCAAATAAAGAAGGTGGGCTGCTTGGGCCACTAGTAGCGAAACTTAAAGAACTGGGCTTAGACACCCGTACTATATCGTCTGAAAACGCAGACTACGAAAACCCTGCTGCGCCTGTAATAAACAAGATAGCCTACGTGTCTAGCTTCATTTTCAACCATTCGGAACGGGCTATCCGTCAGATTACAGCGGGCAGCGCCTACATCTTAGAGATGGAAAAGAAGTACGGTAAGCCTATAGCCAAACTAACTCCCGAGCAGATCGAAGCCCACGGAGAAAAAGCCGCGCAGATAGCTATTGAGTTTATGGAGTACGCAAACAGCTCAGCATTACTCGCCACCGCTCCTCGTTGGGCGCAGAGTGGGGTGGGTAGCATCATCTACCAGTTTAAGCGTTTCCCTGCCCAGATACTGTATATCCAAATGAGTATGCTAAACGCCATACAGCGTCAGGCCAGAGGGGCAACCCGTACGCCAGAGCAGATAGAAGAAGACCGTGCTTTGCGTAACGCGTTTATATACATGAATGCTACCGGCGCGGCGCTAGTTGGCGCTAAAGGCGTGCCCTTCTACGGTTTCGTCGCGGCTATCGCTAACATGTTTTTGGGTGAGGACGAAGACGACGTAAACACTATAGTAGCTAAAACGATAGGCGAAGGTTATTACTATGGTGCGGTTGCTAAATATTTTGGCACTGACGTAACAGATCGTATTGCCCTAACTAACCTACTGATTCGAGACAAAGGTAACTACCGCCCAGAAAATACCACTGAGTACGTAATAGAATCTTTCGGTGGACCTACTGTCGGTATAACTATGAGGGTAAGTGAGGGCGCCTACCGCCGCTTCTTCGACGACGACCCTAGGAACGACACACGGGCCGTAGAAAGTATGCTACCCACTGCTATATCTAACGGCAAGAAAGCCTATCGGTACGCTACAGAGGGCTACGAGACTACGCGCGGGGATGCTATTGTCGGAGAAGTTACCGTAGGAGATGCGATCCTACAGACGATGGGCTTTGCCCCCTCTAAGTTCCGTGCTGAGCAGGACAAGCTAGCTAGAGACCGCCGCGTAACTACCGGTATTGGCGGTATGCGTAAGGGGCTGCTAGATCGGTTTGCTTTTGCGCACAACAACGGTGACGAGGCAGGCAAAGAGCAGGTGATAGAGGACATAAGAGAGTTCAACCAGAAACACGGCAACGTAGCGATAAGTGGGGACAACATACGCCAGTCCATTAAGACTCGTGCTAGAGGCTCTGCGATAGCAGAACAGCTTGGCGGTAACGTGGCAGACCGCAGGTTTATTAGGGCACTAAGAGAGTCGAGACAGCAATACCCGGATAGATTGTACGAAGAGGACTAACGCAAATAAAAAAGCCCCCAACTAGTGGGGGCTAACTCTCTATGACTAGGGAGAATGATGCCGGGTAATAATACTAACAGTAGTAGTCAAAGTCCATACAACTAACTACATATAGTTATTATCGGTTACGCCACACTCTAATTCCATACCTACCGTTATCAACACAAACTCGTTTTATTAAGTCTTTCTTCGCTATACCACTAGCGTCCACTATATCGTTCATAGCTTGTTTTGTGTTTATGCAAGGTACGAATACAGACGTGCCAACCACAAACGCATCCCAGTTTATGACTATGCGCACCCCGTCAGGGGATATGTCATTTAGCTTTAACCTCATCAGCAAGTTCCGGCATTTCAATAAGATCGTTGTTAAAAGTACACTCGATTACATGCGTCGTGCCTATGTCCATTTTAGTGCCTTTACCCATCCTCTTTTTGCCATAACGCCCATCCATTTGTGAAAATATCAAAGCCTTAACCGCACTTTCTGTGTACTTGTGTTCGTTAATCCAAGATTTAAGTGCCGGTCCGCGTATAAAGAGTTTGCCTATGTCGGTTTCATGCCGCGCTACAAACTTAAAGTTAGGCATGTCCTGCATGTCGGGGCGGATTATATTCTGTAATTCTGGGTCTCTAGCGTCGGCTGTACTAGTAATTCGTAGTATCGACCGTACGTTGTCCATATAGAACTGAGATATTATGTCGTGTATGTCCATATCCATTTGCGTTAAACCTGCCCTTTGCTCCCTTATTTTTGCGATTATCCAGTCCCATAGGTTGTCTAAGTCCCAATCTATAAGCCCAATTTGTTTTGCTATCGTACACCCTGCGTAAACAGTAGCGCCTTGTGCTATCCAAAAGCGTTCTTGTGGTTCACCGTCTATCTCTTTAACAATATCTGAGCGTGTATCTAAAGTAAGTTTCTTTGCGGCAGCTTTGTTTTTTAGTATGTGCTGCATAAACAACGGTCCGGCATGTCCGTAGTTTTCATCTAATTGATCATTTAAGTCATTTGCACGCAGTGTGTCAGATGCGCCCCGCAGTAGTTTTGTACCACTGTGGCTAACTACTCGCCCTGTCTCACCTTTTGGAGATGACCTATATTCACCCGCCACTTCCGTTAAACTGCTATTGCCGCTAGTACCGCAGTTTAACGCCCAAGGTTCTCCTCTGTATCGCTCAGCGTTTTCCCCCTTACCGCTCATACGGTTCTTTTGTACCCCGTCACTGATGGCGTAACAAAAATCACTAGCGGGTTGAGGCTTGTAGTTAGATACCTCATCAATGTACAGCGGTAAGTTTTTTATAACTTCGGCACGGTTCCAAGCTGAGTTAGGCGTATCTTTGCCTATAAGCACTAACTTTTTGTGGCTGCCCCATACTGAAGCCCCACCCCACATACCTGTAGTTTTACCTACACCTGTTTCAGGACTGTTCAAGTTATATATACAACCTGATATACCCGACATAAACTCCATTAATGGCGAACCAAAAGAAAGCCCGAACATATACTGATGCTGCTCAAACCCTTCCTGTCCGTAGAACTTTGCTAGCTCTTTCCACTTTTCTAGCGTGCCCTTCTTCTTGAACATGTGCATGTACTGTGCAGTGCGGGACCCTGCCGGGTTGTTCTCTACCCGATTAGCAAATATCTCTTTGTCCCCTATCACAAAAGATTTTAACCCTTCTGTCCAACCAAACTGAGACTTAACTTGAATGGGTGGGCCTTCGGGCTTAAGTTTAGTAATCCAAGCAGCTATATATTCCATAAGGTCCTTCTGTGTACTAGGCATTACTAGTACGTCGTTAGAGTTCATTACACCCCGAAAGGTTTCGGTAGACATTAGTTCTTTCTGAGACGCTACGAAGCTACGTTCGCCTTCAAAATCACTTGTGTGCCCTATCTCATAACACGGCCCGTCTACGTCTATCATCCTCTTCTTTACATACAGATTGTCAGGACACAAGACTTTTTCTTCGCGGTTGCCGTCTTTATCGTGGGATATTTTTGCTACCCCACCACCTTCTGGGCGTGCGTAACCGGGTGGGTATCCCGGTATTTTAATCTTTTCTAGTACAGATTCTTTCTTAGGTTTGCTTGGCGGTATGCCACCATCGTCGGCATTGCTAGGTGCGCTAACGCTAGGTGTGATAACAACTTCTTCTGCACGCTCGTCATAAAACTCTTCGGGTTCGTCATATCCGCGTACTTCTACTTCGTTACTTTCAGCTAACTTAAGCTCTCGACATAACGTGATAGGGCTTTTTATCTTGCCGTTGTTTGGGCATCCTTCACACAGGCCGGGGCAGTCATTGTCGAAAGTAGTGCATAGGTGCGGATAGTCGATAGACGACGCTATCTTGTCGGTCTCATCAGGGCTGTAGTTACTGTACCCCTTTGATATTAAATGTATTGCAGGCAATCCACCGACCACACCGTCCGTGTCGCACCGCTTCGCTATAGAAAGAGCATGAGTCCACTCTGGGTAGGTAAGCTCGTCTGCTTTACGTATAGCTTTGTCTATGTGCGCACAACCACTACCTTGGGCGGTCTTCATTAGTATGTTAGCAAACTTGTATGCGTACTTACTCTCCCCGCCTTTTGCGTTAGCCATGTCCGCATTATCTGCGCTTGTGTACTCTCTAGGGGCAAGTACTGGTATCAAGCTTGTAGGTAACTTAGCCGCAAACTCCTCTAAGACTACCGGTTTACCTAAAACAATTACCTTGGTGTTTTTTGGTGGTACGTCTTTGAAGTTACGTGTATTAGGTACACGCAGTAGCCTAGCCGCGTCCGCAGTTACAACGGCGTCAATATGCAACCCGTCCTGTAAACACGTAGCCTTTAGCCCTTTAGCAGTAGGTAGCCATTCTTCGCGTGTGTAAGCTCGGTCAAGCGCCCAATATACGTGCAGCCCCCGCCCTGAGTTAACTACTGTAGGGCGAGGTAGCTCGTACTTCTTATACCAAGCCTTTAGCGCAATAAGCGCATCTTGTTGGGTGCTGTAGGGTTTGCCTTCGCCACAATCTAAATCGAGGAACAGCGATTTTATCCCACGCACGTTTTGCGCAGTACGGCCCTTAGTAGCATCTAGGAACACACCTAGCGCAAAATAAGAGTCTCGCCCTTCTTCGTTAAAGTTGTTTGCAGTCTCAATAGCAGCATCTAGCGAATCGTAAAACTTTTCTTTTATAGGTTTGTTCTTCGCAATTCCTGCTACGTGGTAATACCCCTCATCACTCAACACCGTACTTAAAAACTGTTTGGTGTCTGTCATCATTTAATCCATGTCATAGAGAATTACGGGTGCCCGGAGGCACCCGCGTGGTTTAGTCATCAAACTCATCCAACAGTGAGGCCAAATCAACATCTGGTTTAGGGGCATCTTTCTTTTTCTTAGACACCTTAACCTTTGGCTCTTCTACCTGCTCCTCTTCCTCTTCCTCGTCAGAAAACAACGCCGGGGTTTCTGAAGCAGGGCTTGGAACTTTATCATCAGTTAGTTGTGGAACGCTAGTCTCTTGCTTTGCTTTTATAGATAGCGTAACTAGTTTTAGCGTAGCCTCATCCTTTTGGGCGGCCACTGCCATACCTATTTCGTCTTCGGCAAGCACACGTACCGGTTTGAAACACAGCTTAGGAGTAGAACTATCAGTATCAAAACGTAGCTCTGTAACTATCGAAGCAAGTGGTGCTCTCTGCGCTTCGATTAGACGGGCGTAAGTTTGTAGCCCCATCTTCTTTTTGTCATCGCCAAATATACTAGTAGCAGGTAGAGACAACTGGTACACCGAGTTAGACTTCAATTTGCCATCGCTATCAGTCAACATTACAGCTACACGTTGTTGATACCTACACGCACGAGACTGGCCTTGACCAGAACCTTTTATGTTCTGAGGGCAATCAAAACATGCCGCAGATTGAAGCGTATCGCTTGGTACATCCCCAGAAGGCTTACCCCCACCAGAATCGGCAGACCAACAAGCCGGAGGATTATTAGCACCTGCGGTGTATTGGCTAGCATAGTACATACGGGAAATAGGGGAAGTTTTAACAATAACTATATTTATTGCACGGGCTTCAAGCTCTCCTACTTCCTGTCCGTTAACTACCTTACGAAACACCCCACCGCGAATACTAAGACGGTTAGTGCCAGTTTTAGTTCCACCACCTGACGCGTTTTTATCAGGCTCTAGTTGGGCCAGCAGCTCTTTGTATTCGGCAGGCATATTGTCAAACAAAGCTAATTCGCTCATAAATCATCATCCTCATCAAAGTCTAACTCTAGTTGTTCGGTTATCTGTGTCGGATCGGGGACAGGTTCTTCTTGTCTAAGCGCCTCTATCACGGCAGGAAGGTTAAAGCGGTACGTGTACCCTACTTTTATATAGGTACTTTTTGGTATGAACCCCTTGTTTACCCACTGTCGGATAGTGCTCACCTTTACAGAAAGATAGTCCGCCACTTCCTCTACAGGCACGTAGCTTTCTAACTCGGTCATTTTTTTCTCCGTACGGTTATGGTGTACTCGTTATCCGCATTTAGCCCCGGCGGATGTTGTTCGGGGTTTTCTTCAAGAAACTGCCGCATGTTACCTTGGCTAATACGTTTCTCTAGTAAGTCTACTGCTTCGTTCTCTACAATAAACTTACTCATTGCCTCCCAGTCGCTTGTCCAAAAACGCTTCTTTTGGGTGCGCCAGAATGTACCGGAAGCGGTCTTTACAGATTCGATTCCAGTTTCTTTACAATGTTCTAGTAATACTTCTTTTAGCTTGTCTAACTTGGCGTCAAACTCTTTTTCTTTCTCTTTAAATTCCGCCGCTAACTCTAACTTCCTATCTCGAATCTTTACGTACACAGAAACGAGGCGGTCAAGGTCCGGCACAACAGCGTCTGTCATGGCATCATACTCCGTTTATAGTTATGTTTTATCTAATATAGTGCAGTTTAGCTTATAGTTCAAGTATATCTTGGTACAAATCAATCATTTTTGTGTGCACGTTAATACGTTGGTCTAGCATCTTGTATATGTGTTTCTCTACCTTCGATCCTTGCAGTTGCACGACAGTACACGGGTGCTTTTGACCTGATCTGTGTACACGCGCATTAGCTTGAGCGTAAGTTTCTAGGGAAGATGTCGGTCCCCACCATACGATTGTGTTTGCCGCAGTAAGCGTTACGCCATGCGCAGCAGCTTGCGGTTGTATGATAAGTACTCGGGGGTCGTTGGTTTCTTGGAACTGTTTGAAGATAGCAGTACGTTTTTGTGCTGACACTTCGCCGTTTATAACCGCACTTGTTATACCGTCTTTGGTCAGCTTTTCTTTAAGAATACTGATGACATGCTTGAACGGCACAAAGATAAGTATCTTCTGGCTAGATTCGTCTATTACTTCCCGTAGAACTTTGTAGCGATTCTTAACGTCAAATTCTATAGTCTCGCCAGTATCCGTATAGACCGCGCCACACGAAATCTGTAGTAACTTATTCATGTTAACCGCAGCATTAGCCGAAGTAATTTGTTCTCCGTCCGCAGTAGCCATCATTTGCTTACGTAGAATTTCGTAGTACTTCTTCTGTTGCGCCGTTAGGTCCACTTCGCGCTTAACGTAAGTCATCTCTGGCAGGTCTAAGCATTGCTCTTTAGTAAAACGTATTGCAGGTTGTAACGCATTGAACACCGTATCAGTAGCGGTCGGCTTAGGTGCCCACTTAAACTGCGTCACCTTGTGCATTACCATCTCGCGGAAAGCCCCAAAGAATCTAGGCACGCCTTTAGGATTAACAAGTTTGGCTAGCCCGTATGCGTCAACTGGTGACTGTGCGGCAGGCGTACCAGTCATTAACCACAACCACGTTTCTGGTTTTATTACACTAGCCAGTACTTTCCAACGCTTAGATTGTGCATTCTTATAGTGGGTTGCCTCATCCACAATGATAAGATCAAACCCGCCATTCGCCACTTCTTCCTTCACTATCTCTACACCGTCGTAGTTGATAATGACAAACTCGGCGTCGCCGTTAATTATCTCTTGGCGTTTCTTCTTGACCCCATGCGCTATATCTACGGTGCGGTGCATGGCAAAACTAAACAAGTCAGTACGCCACGCGGAGTCCATAATAGATAGAGGACAGATAATCAGTACGCGTTTCACTAACTTCTGCGTCATTAAGAAGTCAGCCGCCCAGATAGCAGAAGCAGTTTTACCTGTGCCCTGCTCGTTAAAGCAGAAGGACCGGCGGTTCATAGTCATAAACGAAGAAGTTGTTTTCTGGTGATCAAACGGTTTATACCGTCCGGGCCAATCGTACATACCCATAATAGGTGAGGGTACGTCCTTTACATTTAAGTTCTTAAGTACACGAGCCTCGTCCACACCCCATTTAACCAGAACGCCGTGGTCCCCCACTGCCTTGCTTGTTGGTATTGCTGTTGTAATCTTCGCAGGATTGCGAAGCCGCAAGAGCAAGCCCCTGTTATCAATTATCTGCATTTGTATACCTTGCTACTACTTCGCTAAAGATTTCATTGCTTGCTGGCTTTATACATTTACCAGTTGCATGGTGTCGGCCCTGTTGTGGTGGGTCAAGGCATTCTATAAAGGCAGACTCTACGCCATCTAATTCGTATTTTGATACCGGTAAAATATACACTCGATCAAAATCTTTTGCGCCTTCGCTTTTATGTGCTCCCACTCTGCTGTGTGGGGTTACACTTTGCCCTACATACATCACAGTATTTTCTTTACATAAAAAATAAACCCCCGGTTGATAGCCATACACAGGTATCTGCTGTAGTGCGGATAAATTAGATATACTTGTCGGTGGTTTTTCGGTTGGTGGCGGTGCTTCGTACACTATACGTATCGCGTTTTCTAGGGGTCTCCCCTCAGTTCGGTGTACTAGGTTCACAGCTAGCCACTTTTTAACTTCAGTTATCTTAAAACGTAAGGTGTTACCGTCTATTTTATAGTGAGGTATGTACCCTGCTTCAGCTAGTTCTATGAGGCGCTCAACACCTACCCCAGTTTTTTCGGCTATGTAATCTGCATCATATACATTAGTCGGAAACTCGTTTGTTATCTGTGTTACCTCATGCTCTGGTTTTATCATCATTCTCGCCTGTGGTTACTTCTTTTTAGTTGTTTTCTTTTTCTTCTTATAGTTTCTAGCTCGGTTCTTGCTACGGCTTTCTACAGTCACGCCGTCCTTGTTACTACCACCTTTGCTTAGAGCTTTCTTGTGGCTAATGTCTTTGCCTTCGCGTTTGTCAGCTTTGCCGTTTTTGTTTGCATCCTTACCTTCTTTATCCATCTTACGTCGAGCGCGTTGGCGTTCCATCCGAGCTTCAAACTCAGGACTGCCTACAGGCTTGTTCTTCTGCTTCGGTCTATCTTTCGGGTTCTTGTAAGGCATGTCGTTACCTCTTACCGTTATGCGGGCACTCTAGTACCACGCACCATGCGCGGCAAAGCCCTGTGGGTTTAGCATTCCAAGTATCTACCTCAAATGCTTTCTCTAGCTTGCCGTACTCGCCAAGCCACTTCTTCCATAAGTCTGGTTCGTTCTCGATAGTGTACGTCTCTTTGATAAACGCGTTACATACCACGAAGAGCAGGCCGCCCTTCACTACTTTTATCTCAGGGAAGTGCTTGAACGTAGCTAACGCCATCAGTTCGAGCTGCCCCTTGTCTGCATACTTCGCAGACTTACCGGTCTTATAGTCAAACACCTTAGCTACACCGGCTTCTCTATCTAGTATCGTAAGGTCGGAAACACCCCTGAACCATACGTTATCAGCAAAGAATCCGCAGGGTTCAAGGTTCTCAGTCAGCCCCATCTTATACTCGCAGAGCTTCTCGCCTTTCATGTTTTTAAGTCTATCTAGCGCGGTTAGCGCGTAGTCAAACCTTGGGTCTAGCTTTTCTACATCGCCTCTGACATACACCTCGGCAGCTTCATGGAACTCGTTACCGTACAGTATGGCTTCGGTGTTAAAGTCTTCTTTGTAATCCTTAAGTACCTTGGTGTGGTAATACTTTTTGGGGCATTGATCGAACGTCTTTATGCTGCTAAATGACCATGTGGGTTTACCCATTCAGTGCATTCTCCGTAAGTTTTTCCAGTTTCCACGTCACCACGCACCGGAAGGCCCTGTGCCCAATCGGGTGTGTGTCGCATACATTCGTCAACATAAGCCGCAGCCTCGTCAACTTCGCTATCTGGAACACAGCATACCACAGAGTCATGTACAGTAAGAAGTATAGGATACCTTTTTGAAATCAATAACATCTGGTCTGTCATTACGCATCTTGCGATGCCTTGGCATACATTCTCTATCACCTTACCGCCGTAGATATTTACTCTACCTCTACGTGTTTTGTATGAAAATTGTACACCCATCTCCCCTTCTTCAGCCTTTAGGCCCCCATATCGCATAATGAGTCCAGAGGGCAGACGTATACCATTAACTTCTGGTAACACCTTTAGCACCCCAGCTTTACCTACACCGTACCGTTCACCTTGGTACATCCCCATCAGAGCGTTTTGTGCGTCTCGCCATAACTGAGATATGTCTCCATTCGCACTGCGGTACACCCGTATAATGCGCTTACATTCCTCCTCGTCTATCTTAGTCACCTCGACACCCATACCCTTTAACTGGTCGCGGAACTTAGCGGCACCCATACCGTAGCCCGCACCTAGAATAGTAGTCTTGCCGATGAAGCGTTCGGCGGGTGTTATGTCTTCTTCTTTCTTATTATAGATAGTAGCCGCCATCTTCTTGTACACGTCTTCGCCTTTCTCGAACGCTCTAACTAGGTCAACTTGTCCTGCTAACCAAGCTAACACCCGGGCCTCTATCTGCGCAGAGTCAGCCTCGATCAAGGTGTAGCCTTTAGGGGCGCAAATACATGCTTTCAATACCTTTGCATTTGGCCCACGTGAGGGTAGGTTTTGTAGGTTTATCTTATCAGACCCGCCAAACCTTCCTGTGTGTGCGGCATAGTATCGGATAGGCACGGGCAGCGTGCCCCGAATACCAATGTCGATAAACCTCTCGGTGCGTGTCTCTTCTAGTGTGCTCTTCAAACCTATTCTTGCAGCTACTAGGGCTTGTACTCGCGCATCGTCATGCTCCTGTAGGGCTTTGAACCCCTCGTCACTCTTGGCAAACGCAAAGGCTTCCTTACCCGTACGCAAACTTGTTTTCATTGGTGGCACAACGCCCAGCGCCTCAAGTGCCTTAGCGAACTTAGGATTAGACATGAGTTCTTCTTTTGCGATACCACACTCTGCAAGTAGGTGTTCTTTCTGCTCTTGTAGCGTATCCAAATGGTCTTCAAGTTTACCTACGTCCAACTCCAGTACGGGGTCGATAAACATACGCAGCGTCATGTCGATTACTTTTAGTTCTTTCTTTGGAAATACTTTCAGAAATATCTCAAACAATTGATACGTAAGCTCAACGTCTTGTATGCAGTAGTCGCCGTAACGTTCGAGTTCGTCTTCAGTAAAGTCACGACGGCGTTTACCTATAGCGTTGCCTACTTCGTTACCTTTTTCACCGATCTCGTACATGTCAGCCAAGTACTTAAGAGAGCCACCGACTTCCGTACCATGTAATGCGCGGCCCATACACAGCGTATCAAGGTATAGCTTAGGGTGAATATCAAACAGCCAACTAAGAATAGCACCATCAAACATAGTGTTATGGGCAAGAACAGCAGAGTTTTCCCAGTCATAGTTATCATGTAAATACTCTTTAACTACATTGAACGGGCCGCTTATCCAATCTGTTTCCCCTGCGTTAACTTTAACGCTCAGTCCTATCACTTCAAACTCTGGGCTTCGTACGTACTGCTCGGTTGTTAGTTTACTTAGCGAAAACTGTTTGTCGTAATAGGTTTCAAAATCTATTGTTATAATATTCACTTAGTTTCTTTTCCTAATGTTTTGTTTCAAAAGTTTCTAAGGTTTCGCTATAAAGATTAGTTAGCGCATCAATCCAATCTTGCAAGGCGTCTAGCTGAGTAATTGTATTTTCGTCAGTAAATTCTTCCACTAGCTCCACACTACCTTCACCTTCGCCATACTCTTCTTCCCAAACCAACGTTGCCATTTGTGTTTTATTCATTGCAGCTTCCCTTCTTTTATTAGTGCTAAACGATTAGCTTCTTGTGCAGCAGCTATGTCTTTTTTATTTTGCCCGGTGTACGCGACAGCCAACTTTTCTTTGATGAGTAGTTTATTAATGGTCGTCCGTCCGACTTTGATTTCACCCAAGTACCTTCCAAACTTCCCCTTCTCTCTTGTTCGGAGCGCATAAACTCCTCCCAACTTGAGAGCCGCTTGAACGTATTTTTTGGCAAGCATTCCGTGGGCCTTTTCAGCCTTATTTCTAGTTCTACATTCGGGTGTATCAATTC
>UEXM01001274.1_pt1 | contig 22016 bp, 22 predicted proteins | sample 1796661 | NCBI WGS metagenome assembly UEXM01 (sample SAMEA4772469, study PRJEB27181) | metagenome | reverse complement strand
TGTTTATACAGCATCAATTGACTTAGTCAAAAATTTGCATTAGTATTAGAGATGTATATTTGTAAGAGAATTTTATGTCTAAAGCATTTTCAAAAGTCTTAGTAATGACGCTTATGCTGGTTGCCTTTGTAGGGCAAGCATTTGCGTATTCTGCTATGCCTTGCGAAATGTCATCAGGTTCTCACGAATCACACATGAACATGAACATGAACATGAACATGAACATGAACATGAACATGAACATGGATCATGGTGATATGAATAAAAGCAGTAATGGTCAATCAGAAGATTGTTGTGACGTTGAATGTATTTGTCCTGCAAATGCTTGCTCATCTACGACAGTCCTAAATTCCAGTATTGATTCGACAGATATTCAAATATTCAGTGAATCTGTAGCTGCTCTGCAATCTAAACAACCTCATTCAATTTCCACTTCCCTTTATCGTCCACCAATTTTTGCCTAATACAGGATTAGTGCGTCCAAATTTCTCGCACATGTAATTAATTTTTCTGTTAGTCAATATAGCGTCGTAGCGCTATAGATATTTTCCAGCGATGTCTGGGGGCAAAAATGATCAATAAGTATTTAAAAATAGCAGTAGTAATGCTGCTTTCACCTGCGTTTGCAAACGCCAACGAACATAACCATGCAGACAATCACGACGTAACACCTTTGGAGTTAATCGTTTATAAAACCCCTACTTGTGGGTGTTGTAAAAAATGGATAACTCATATTGAAGACAAAGGGATCGTTGCGCATTCCAAAGATTTCCGAAACATCGGCAACATCAAAACTAAGTATGGTATCAAACCTAATTACCGTTCATGCCACACGGCAGTGAGTAGAAATGGATTTGCCTTTGAAGGTCATATACCTGCTAAATTTATTCAGCAGTTCTTATCAGAAGAACATCCCAATGCGATTGGGCTTTCAGTTCCAGCAATGCCAGTTGGCTCTCCCGGTATGGAAGTCGATGACCGCTTTATGCCATACAACGTGTTAATTCTATTTAAAGATGGAACGAGCAAAGTCTATGCAAAAGTTAAGACATACGAGGAGCAATTCTAATGAAATTGAACTCTTCAAACCTTACTTCACTTTCAACTGCATTAATACTCGGCTTATCTGTATTCTCAGCTCAAGCTGAGAAAGTAGTGTCGCTTGAACAAGCTATCACCTTAGCTCAGCAAAATGATCCTTGGCTTCATGGTAGCCGATTGAAACAAAGTGCAGTTGAAAATAGAAGTATTGCTTCAGGTACTTTGCCTGATCCGAAAGTATCGCTAGGGATAATGAATTTACCAACAGATACTTGGGATTTAGATCAGGAAGGAATGACTCAGCTAAAGGTTGGCGTCTCTCAAATGTTTCCGAGAGGCGACAGTCTAGAGATCAAGAAAGACCAGTTACAAATTGAGTCCACGAAATTTCCACTGTTACGAGAGGATCGTAAAGCTAAGTTGAAAAGCCAAGTGTCACAACTTTGGTTAGATGCTTACTTAGCCCAACAAACTATTAAATTGATTGAAGATGATTGGTCTCTCTTTGAGCAGATGGCGGAAGTGGCTAAAGCTAGCTATTCAAACGTTGTTGGTAAAACTAGACAGCAAGATGTTATTCGTGCTCAGTTGGAAATCGTGCAGTTAGATGACAGATTAACTTCGCAAAAGCAGAAACTAGAAACGACAATCGCTCGTCTCAATGAGTGGCTTCATATTTACGATGCGGATCGTTTGAATGAATCATTCAACTTTGACGCGCAACCATTAGAGTTTAGGGTTTCTAAAAAGTTACCTGCAATTACTCTGAATAATCCAACAGTCCTAACAGCATCTAATTACTCAAGAAATCTATTGGCTCAGGAGCTTTCGAATCACCCAGCCATACTTGCAATTGATATAAAACGCAAAGCTTCAGAAAAAGGAATTGAGTTAGCCAAACAGCAATATGAGCCGCAATGGGGTGTTAATGCTAGTTATGCCTATCGCGACAATATGCCCTCTGGTGATAGCCGAGCTGATTTATTTTCTGTTGGGGTAACGTTTGATTTACCCTTGTTTACCGAGAACAGACAAGATAAGCAAGTTGCAGCTTCTATTGCAGATTCAGAGACTATTAAAACCGAGAAACTATTACTGACAAAGCAAATGATCAGTGTTTTAGAAAAAGAACTAAGACAGCTTAAACGCTTATCAGATAGACAATCTATCTATCAAGAACAACTCCTTAAACAAACTCATGACCAAGCAGAAGCGTCATTGACAGCCTATACAAATGATGATGGCGATTTTGCCGAAGTTGTTCGAGCAAGAATCGCAGAATTAAATGCCAGAATATCAGCCTTAAGAATTGATGTTGACGCACTTAAAACAGTTGCTCGTATCAACTATTTCTTTGCGCATTCTCAATCTAACTCAAATGCTGAACATAAGTCGATGCAAACTTCACACAAAACTAATCAGCACTTATCCAGTCAGCAATTTGGAGAAAAATAATGTCAACGAATACAAAAACAATTATTGCCATCATCATTGGGGCAGCACTTGGTGCTGGAGCATTGAGTTTATATCAAGGTACTGGCTCAAACAGTAATAGTAATGAAGCAACATCAGGAGAAAAAAAGCCTCTGTATTGGGTTGCACCGATGGATTCTAATTACCGCCGGGACAAGCCCGGTAAGTCGCCTATGGGGATGGATCTAATTCCAGTGTATGAGGAAGGATCATCTGGTGATGACTTTGGCCCCGGAGCAGTAAAAATTGCGCCTCATGTAGTGAATAACCTTGGGGTTCGCACTGCACCTGTTGAACTGAAAAATATGCATACTGAAATCTCAACGGTAGGTTATGTTCAATATGATGAAGATAAGCTAATTCATATCCACCCACGGGTTGATGGCTGGATTGATAAACTTTACATCAAAGCAGCAGGTAACCCTGTAGAGAAAGGGCAGCCTCTTTATACACTATATTCTCCTCAGTTAGTTAATGCTCAGGAAGAGCTGTTAATAGCGTTAAAGCGCAACAATAGTTCTTTAATTTCAGCAGCCAAAGATCGCCTAAAAGCGTTACAGCTTTCAGCAGACTTTGTTCAAAAGCTAGAAAAGACACGAAAGGTTCAGCAAACAATTACCTTTTATTCACCACAAGCAGGTGTTGTCGATGGTTTGAAGGTTAGAGAAGGTTTTTATGTAAAGCCGGGAAACACCTTATTAAGCATTGGCCAGCTAGATCAAGTTTGGGTTGAAGCAGAAGTGTTTGAACGTGACGCAGCCTTAATTAAAAAAGGACTTCCTGTATCAATGACACTGGATTATTTACCCGGTGAGGACTGGGCTGGTGTCGTTGATTATGTTTATCCAACATTGAACAGTAAAACACGCACACTCCGAGTGAGATTGAAATTTGATAACACAGACTATCAATTAAAACCAAATATGTTTGCACAAGTCTCTATTCACGCTAATCAAGCTGATAGCACCATCCTCGTGCCTAAAGAAGCCGTTATTAGAACAGGTAAACAGGACAGAGTAGTACTTGCGTTAGGTGATGGGCAATTTAAATCTATTGAAGTGACTATTGGCCGGGTTGATATCGACAGCATCGAAATATTAGACGGCTTAAATGAAGATGACGTTGTGGTGACATCTGCTCAATTCTTGATTGATTCTGAATCAAGTAAAAGCTCTGACTTTAAACGAATGACTCATGATGAAGTGCCTAACTCTGTTTGGATGCAAGGGGATGTTAATAGTGTTATGGCAGGGCACCGCATGGTTAATATTTCACATGGCCCTGCTGAAGCTTGGGATTGGCCTGAAATGGTTATGGATTTTACTGTGGCTGAAAAAGTCGATATTGACTCATTAAAGTCAGGTCAATCTTTGCACTTTGAAGTGAGCAAAACCGAAGACGGTGGATATGAAGTTACTGGAATTCATATCATGAGTGAGCCTGCTGATATGAGTGAAGAAGTATCATCAGCAACAGTATCAGGTTTAATTAATGCGATTGATATTGATACACGGATTCTAAATATTAGCCGAGGCCCAATAGAGAAGTGGGATAGACCTGCTGCGACGATGGATTTTATCGTCGCGGACAATATAGAAATAGTTGATTTCAATGTTGATGATAATGTCACTTTCACTTTTGAGGTTAGGGATGACTTAGTTATCACTGACATTTCTCTTGAATCAGATGAACAACACGGCAAGGAAAATAAGCCGGTCGTTGATCACTCGAATCATTAAGTTGGGAGAAAAATAATGATTGAATCAATTATTAGATGGTCAATTGGCAATCGCTTCTTTGTTATCTTAGCTACCTTAATTTTGATTGGTGGTGGGCTATTTTCAATAAAGAATACGCCTGTTGATGCACTACCAGATTTATCTGACGTTCAAGTAATAATTAAAACGAATTACCCCGGTCAGGCACCGCAAGTTGTTCAAGATCAGGTTACTTATCCACTGACAACTGCAATGTTGTCTGTTCCCGGCGCTGTTACTGTTCGTGGCTATTCATTTTTTGGTGACTCATTTGTTTACGTCATCTTTGACGAAGACACTGACTTATATTGGGCAAGGAGCAGAGTACTTGAATATTTAAGTCAAGTAGCCCCTTCACTACCCGCTAGTGCGCGTCCACAACTAGGGCCAGATGCGACAGGTGTTGGCTGGGTTTACCTATATTCTCTTGTAGATAAAACGGGCAACTTGGATATTAGCCAATTGCGTAGTATTCAAGATTGGTTCTTAAAATATGAATTGCAAACTGTCCCCGGAGTGTCAGAGGTTGCTGCCGTTGGTGGAATGGTTAAACAATATCAAATACAAGTCGATCCCGATAAGTTAAGAGCCTACGGTATACCACTTAGTCACATTCAAATGGCCCTTAAGCGTGGTAACCAAGAAACAGGTGCCTCTGTTGTTGAAATGGCTGAAGCAGAGTACATGGTTACCGCTACTGGCTATATCAAAAGTATTTCAGATATAGAGTTGATCCCTCTCGGTGTGAACGAACAAGGAACGCCGCTTACTATTGGCGATGTGGCAGAAGTTAACTTAGGTCCACAAATGAGACGGGGCATCGCGGAACTTAATGGTGAAGGAGAAGTTGTTGGTGGTGTGGTTGTTATGCGCTTTGGTGAAAACGCACAAAAAACCATTGATGGAGTAAAAGCCAAATTAGAAGAGTTAAAAAAAGGTTTACCCGAAGGAGTTGAAATAGTTACGGTTTATGATCGCTCTGGCTTAATAGGAGAGGCGGTAGAAAACCTATGGAGTAAATTGCTCGAAGAGCTTGCTGTCGTCGCGATTGTATGTGTTGCATTTCTGTTTCATTTGCGATCTTCGATTGTTGCAGTTGTCACTCTACCTATTGGCATCTTAGCTTCATTTATCATCATGCATATGCAAGGTATCAATGCGAATATTATGTCATTAGGTGGTATCGCTATTGCAATTGGTGCGATGACAGATGGCGCAATAGTGATGATTGAAAATATGCATAAACATATGGAAAAGACACCGCTAACAGATGAAAATCGTTGGCAAATAGTCTCAAAGGCGGCAAGTGAAGTCGGTCCTGCATTATTCTTTAGTTTGCTCATCATTACAGTCTCATTCTTGCCTGTATTTATTTTGGAAGCGCAAGAAGGAAGAATGTTCTCTCCTCTTGCTTACACAAAAACATATGCAATGGCTGCATCAGCAGGCTTAGCGATAACATTGGTGCCTGTATTAATGGGGTACTTTATTCGAGGCAAAATTGTTTCAGAAAAGAAAAATCCGTTAAACCGATTGCTAATTGCTATTTACATGCCTGTTTTAAAGCAAGTAATGAAGTTTCCAAAATCGACAATTGTAGCAGCAATATTAGTGACTATCGTCGGTTTTTGGCCTGTTGATAAGATTGGTAGCGAGTTTATTCCTCCTCTAGATGAAGGAGATTTAATGTACATGCCGACTACATATCCGGGGATCTCTATTGGTAAGGCAAGAGAAATTCTACAGCAGACAGACAAGCTAATTAAAACAGTGCCAGAAGTTGAAACAGTATTTGGTAAAGTAGGAAGAGCTGAAACTGCAACTGATCCCGCGCCTCTAACTATGATTGAGACCTTCATTCAGTTGAAGCCTCAAGAAGAGTGGCGTGAGGGAGTTACAACAGAATCTTTAAAAGCTGAGTTTGATAAGTTGGTTAAGTTTCCGGGCTTGACGAATGCTTGGGTTATGCCAATCAAAACTCGTATTGATATGTTGGCAACAGGTATTAAAACGCCTGTGGGTATTAAAGTCGCCGGACCAGAGCTTGATGTGATTCAGGAAATCGGCCAACAAATAGAGCAAATTTTACCCGAAGTTACAGGCACAGCATCAGTTTACTCAGAGCGAGTTGCAGGTGGACGATATATCAAGGTTGATATTTCACGCGATAAGGCAAGTCGCTTTGGGTTAAACATCGAAGATGTTCAACAAGTGGTTTCTACAGCTATTGGTGGTATGAACGTTACCCAAACGGTAGAAGGTCAAGAGCGTTACCCTGTTAACTTACGCTATCCGCAAGACTATCGAGACTCTCCTGAGCAGCTATCACGATTACCTGTTGTAACACCAAGTGGTCAACGCATTGCACTAGGTGATGTCGCAGATATTCGAGTTGAGAACGGTCCGCCGGGGATTAAGAGTGAAAATGCTCGTTTAAATGGCTGGACGTTTATCGATATAGACGGTGTTGACGTAGGTACTTATGTTGAAAGTGCAAAAATACACTTGGCTAATAATCTAAAACTACCAGCAGGTTATTCAATTACTTGGGCTGGGCAATACGAATATATGGAAAGAGCGAAAGAAAAGCTCACCTATGTATTGCCTTTAACACTCGCCATTATTGTTATTCTACTTTACTTAAACTTCAGAGCGTTTAGTGAGGTGGCTATCATTATCGTTACCTTGCCGATGGCGATGATTGGTGGCTTATGGTTGATGTATCTGGAAGGGTTTAACTTCTCTGTGGCTGTTGGCGTGGGCTTTATTGCTCTAGCTGGGGTAGCGGTTGAGATTGGTGTGATAATGTTGGTCTATCTCAATCAGGCACTTGCTGAGCTTAAGGAAAAAGCGAAAGAGCGAGCAGAACTCATCTCAGAAGATGAATATCAAGATGCCTTATTGCACGGTGCTGGATTACGTGTTCGTCCTGTAATGATGACAGTAGCGACAATCATTATCGGCCTAATGCCTATTTTATATGGTACAGGAACAGGCTCTGAGGTAATGAGTCGTATTGCTGCACCAATGGTAGGTGGGATGACAAGTGCAGTCCTGCTAACTCTAATTGTTTTACCCGCGATTTATTCAATCGTTAAAAAGCCAGAATTAAACGCCTTTAACAAGGAACTTTCTAACTCGGAGCTAAAAAACAATGCTTAGAAAAGCTAGGAAGTACCATAAATGGCTAATGGCATTTGTAGGGATACAATTCCTTTTCTGGTCGATTACAGGCGTGTATATGGTGACTATGGATATTCACTATATACACGGCGAAACCTTGGCTAAGAGTGAGGAAGCCAAAATAGATTTAGCAAGTATGGATTACTCCATTGTAAAGCTAGCTGCGGATTATCCTAAAGCTAGCCAAGTTACACTTACTCAAAGTATGGGCCGTCCTTTGTATTCTTTTATTAATGGAGAAAATGGAAAAGTAGCAATAGATGCTAAAACTGGAGCTGTTCAGGCCCTTGTAGATGAAACCAAGGCTAAAGAAATCGCACAATACCATTATGTGCTGAATCATCAAATCGACAGCATAAGGTTGATTAAGTCAGCGACAAACTTGCCTGCTGAGTTGTCCCCAAGGCATTTACCTGTTTGGAGAGTGACGTTTGAGCAATTCTCCACACCGACATTTTATATAAGTCAACAAACAGGATCACTTGTTGCCAAGCGTCATGATTACTGGCGATTGTTTGATTGGATGTGGCGGTTCCACATTATGGATTACTATGATGGAGAAAACGTATCTAACTGGTTTTTGTTCTTGGTCGCAACTCTAGGTCTAATGGGAGCAATTACTGGCGCAGTATTGACTTATTACCGAGTGCTTTCCCCAAATAAAAAGAGAGTCATTTGATGCGACTATTTAAGTTAAATACAACGATACACAAGTGGCTTTCTTTATTTGTTGGTTTACAACTGCTTATTTGGTTGGGAACGGGCCTTTACTTCAATTTGATGGATCACAGTAAAGCCAGTGGTAATGAACTTAGAGTTCATTCTCATCATGAAGGTAGCATTACAGGCTTTGACCTATTCCCTATTAAAGACATTACTAGTAATGCTCCGCAGGAAGTAAACCTTATATGGGTTTTACATCAGCCTTACTATCATTTTGTGTTCGATAAGGGGCAGCATAGCTATCAAGAACGCCACTCAAAGCTATTTGATGCTGTAACAGGAAAGCCATTTAATTTGTCTGAAGAACAAGTACTAACTTTGGCAAAAAACTCCTACTCAGGACAGGGTAAGTTAACTACTCCAGTGTTATCTCAACCTCCGTTTTCTGATCACGTAAGGCAGCAAAATCCTATGTGGCAAGTTGCCGTTGAGGATGAGAACAATACAACTATTTATTTAGATAGTATTACAGGTCAAGTACTTCGCCATGCCAATGATGATTTCAGATTGAAAGATCTGATGATGAAGCTTCACTTTATGGACTATGGCAATTCTGGAGGATTTAACCATTGGTTGATCATTGCATTTGCTTTTGCAACGCTATTCCTTTCAATTACTGGTGTTACTTGGCTGATACAACAGTATCGAAGTGGTTTACTGAAGCTAGGTTGGGGCACTAACAGGCAAAAAGTGGCAGTGACGTTTTCCAATGAAAATACTATTACTGACATCTCAGCAGTTGGTCGCTCAACTGTACTAGAAGGGCTAGCTAGTTCACATGTATACCTTCCTTCAGGTTGCGGTGGTGGCGGTACTTGTGGCAAATGCGTGTTCTTAAGTTCAACTAAATTACCTATCACACTATCTGAACAGGAACATTTATCTCAGGAGCAACTTAAGGAAGGTTATCGGCTTGGATGTCAGCATAGGTTCTCTGAAATTAGTTCGATTGAAGTTAATACTGATCGCAATATTGAAAATCATGAGCTAGTTGTGGTTGCGACTAATTTCATTACTCCTTTTATCAAGGAAGTGAAATTTAAGCTGAAATCAGGCAAACAGTTGGCATTTAAAGCTGGTGCATATATGCAATTTCATGTGCCAGCAGGGATGAATAGCTTACGTCCAGATGATATGCCAGAGTGCTATGAAAAATACTGGGATAGCTACTATCATGGAAAATTTTCTCATAACGGTGTAACTCGCCACTACTCATTAGTTAACTTTGACGAGGAGTCTGATGAGTTAATGTTTAATATCCGTTGGCAGACCGCAAAGAATGGTTTTAAAGCAGGAATAGGTTCAAGTTATTTAGGTTCACTCCAAGTAGGTGAAACGATAACTGCAAAAGGCCCTTTTTCTGATTTTTATGCCACTTCAAATAAAAAAGTTAGTCGCGTGTTTATTGGTGCGGGTTCAGGACTTGCACCACTGAGGTCTATTATTTTTGAACAGTTGAAAAAGCATAAAGATAAAAGTGGTTTGACTCTTATCTATGGTGCGCGAACTGAAGATGACTTGCTATACCATAATGAATTGAAGTTACTGAGTGAGAAGCATAAAAACTTCTCTTATATTCCTACTCTTTCTAATCCTTCAGAAGAATGGCAAGGGCACTCAGGCTATGTTCAAAAAGTACTTCTGCCGTATATGAACCAAAAATCAGAACTGCTTTTGGCTGAGTTTTACTTGTGCGGTCCAGAAGCAATGATGAGTGAAGTGGAAAAAATAATTACAGATGCTGGGATTCCAAGTAATCAAATTTTCAAAGATAAATTTAGTCGTTAATCCATTAAATAAATAGAGGTAAATATGAAAAAACTAATTAAATTTTTAACCGTAATCAGTGTCGTTTTTAGTAGTGCGGTATTTGCGCATGTGCATCTTGAAAAAAGTGTGCCTGCTGATAATGCAATGCTAATGAATCCTCCAGAAGAGTTAACTTTGGTGTTCACCAAAGAGGTACGGGTTGTAAAAGTTTCATTGGCCAATAAACAAGGCGAAGAATTTAAATTTGGATTCGAGCCTTCTAAAGTCGCTACTAGCAAATTTACATGGAAACTACCTAAATTAGCTCCTGCAAACTATACTGTGGATGTAACCTTCTTAGGTAACGATGGTCATAAAATGAAACATAGCTTCGGCTTTATGGTTCACTAAAATAGGCGGTGTGATTGATATGGAAATGTATATCTGGAATACAGTCATTGTACTGTCAAAAATTGTATTTTACGTCGGCTTTGCCTGTATTGCAGGTTATACATTTTTCAGGCAAATATTTGAGAATAATGAATCTCATACTAATACTGTAATAGCGAATTTAACGTGGACAAGAACTTATATAGTTATGGCTTTGATCGCTAATATTACTTGGTTCTTTGCCAGTACTGGTGCAATGGCAGAAGAGGGAATTCAGGGGGCGATAGACGCTGATATATTGGCTATTATGTGGGACTCCTCTGTCGGCACTGGAGCTTTGCTTCGAGCGCTTGGGCTAGTTACCGCAATAATCGCTTTAGCTTTAAGGTTCAAACTCGCTGTGAACTCGTACTTAAAACAAAGCGCTTTAATGTTGAGTTTATTAATCCTTGCATACTCATTCACGTTACTGGGTCATATTTCTGAGTTAGGCACAATTGAAAAAGGCTTGCTTATTTTGCATGTGCTCGTTATGGCATGGTGGTTTGGGGCGTTATTGCCACTAAAACAGGCTTGCCATCAGCTAAGTTATGCAGAACTTCATTTGCTGATGGAAAGCTTTGGCAAACAAGCAAGTTTTACATTGAGCCTATTGTTGGTAGCAGGCCTCTGGCTCGTGATTCAATTGGTCGGAAGTCTTGATGCACTAATAAGCTCAAGTTACGGACAAACACTGTTGTTTAAATTGGCCCTTGTAGTGTCTATTTTGGCACTTGCTGCTAAACATAAACTAATACTCGTTCCACAACTTAAAAATAGTCAAGGCAGAGAGGCTTTATCTAAATCTATCTCGATAGAAATGGTAGTAGCTTTTGCCATTTTATCTGTAACTGCTGGGCTTACTAGTGTTGTTGGTCCTGCAAATTAAAACCTAAAAGAGAAAAAGAAAATGAAAACAATAAATATCCTACTCGTTTTATTAATGACGTTTAGTTTCGCAGCAAACGCTCATGGTGATAAGAATAAAGACAAAGGATTGTTTAAAGGTGTAGATACACCAGCCGCAAAAGTTGTTTTGGCATTTCATCAAGCACTTGAAACTGGCAATCAAAAACAGGCTAGAGCGCAGTTAGCGGATGATGTCACCATTTTCGAGGGAGGCCGCGTTGAAAGGAGCGCTGATGAATATGCTCATCATCATATGTTGTCGGATATGAAGTATTTAGCAGCGATGAAGAGCGACACACTTGAACATCAAGTGACGATACTTGGAAATACAGCTATCTCTGCCTCGCGTAGTCAAACTAAAGGTACTTACAATGGTGAAGAACGTGATTATCAAGGGATGGAAACAATGGTTCTCGAAAAGCAAAACGGTGAATGGAAAATTAAGCACATTCATTGGTCACATTAATTTATTGGTTAAATAACGGAGTACAAAATGAGAATTAAAAATCCATTACATCAAGTTTCTACGCCACGTAGACGCTTTGTACAAGGTGTAATTGCTGGCGGTGTATTAGCTGCTTTTCCAAGTGTTCTTCATGCAGCTTCATCTTTGATTGCTGGAACTTCAACAGGTACTGCGCCCGAACTAAGTGGAGAAGTAATAGATTTAGTGATAGATGAGTCACCCGTAAACTTCACAGGTGTTGTAAGAATGGCTACAACAATCAATGGCTCAATACCAGCTCCTACCTTGCGCCTCAGAGAAGGTGATGACGTTACTATCAGGGTAACTAATAAATTATCAGTGCCGAGTTCAATTCATTGGCATGGGATCATTCTTCCGTATCAAATGGATGGCGTACCGGGTATTAGCTTTAAAGGTATAATGCCGGGTGAAACCTTTGTTTATAAATTTAAGCTGCAACAAAGCGGCACATATTGGTATCACTCACACAGTGGCTTTCAAGAAATGACAGGTATGTACGGCGCATTAATTATTGAGCCAAGAGAAAAGGATATTATTAGTGCTGACAATGAGCATGTCATCCAATTGTCTGATTGGACTGATGATGACCCAATGGATTTGTTCCGCAAGTTAAAAGTACAGAGCGATGTATTTAACTTTAATCAACCTACTGTTCCAGAGTTTTTTGATGACATTTCAAATAGCAGCGTTTCAAATGCGCTACAACGCCGGGAAATGTGGAATAAAATGAGAATGAACCCTACAGATCTTGCTGACTTATCAGCATCTGCAATGACTTTTTTAATGAATGGTAGTACGCCAATGTCAAATTGGCGAGGAATGTTTAAAGCTGGCGAAAAGGTTAGGCTTAGATTTATTAACGGTTCTAGCAATACGTTTTTTGATGTAAGAATACCTGAGCTGAAGTTAACAGTTGTACAAGCTGATGGACAAAATGTTGAACCTGTGACAGTAGATGAATTTAGATTTGGTCCCGGTGAAACTTATGATGTACTTGTCGAGCCAAAAAATGATGCATATACGATTTTTGCACAAAGCATGGATCGCTCAGGTTATGCTAAAGGTACTTTATCAATGGCACCTAATATTGATGCACCAGTACCTGCTCTAGATCCCGTTGAATGGTTAACGATGACAGATATGATGGGGAATATGGCCCAAGGTGGTGAGCATTCCGCGATGGCAGGTATGGCAGACATGTCGGGCATGAATTCTAATAAAATGGATCATAGTGCAATGGGTCATGGAGCGATGGCAATGGATCATAGTAAACATGGAATGACTAAAAACCCATTAGCTGTTGCTAGCACTAAAGTGCGTCATGCAAAAACAGAGTATGGAGCTTCTGTTGATATGCGTGTTGATATGCCTAGAACAAACCTTGATGATCCCGGTATAGGTTTACGTAAAAATGGACGCCGTGTTTTAACACTTGCAGATTTACATTCTCTTGAGGGAATTACAAACCAGCAAGAGCCAGAGGCTGAAATTGAATTACATTTAACTGGAAACATGGAGCGTTATAGCTGGTCATTTGATGGCTTGGAATTTGGAAAAAGCACGCCAGTTCACATGAAGCATAATCAACGTTTAAGAGTTATTTTACAAAACGATACAATGATGACACATCCCATGCACCTGCATGGTATGTGGAGCGATTTGGAGAATGAAAAAGGTGATGTACAGGTTCGTCGCCATACTATCCCTGTACAACCAGCGCAAAGAATTAGTTTTTTAACAACACCTCATGACGTAGGTCGCTGGGCATGGCATTGCCATTTATTATTCCACATGGATGCAGGTATGTTTAGAGAGGTAGTTGTATCATGAAAAAATTAATACTAACCAATACGTTAAGACTATTATTAATAGGTTTGCCCCTTATAAGTGTATCTGTATCTGCAAAAGATGAGATGACTGAGATGGGTGATTCTAAAATGCAAGCACAAGGTGGAGATGCACCTAAAGATGCTAGAGACCCCCATGCTTATGCAGCAGGTACAACTTTGACTGAAGGTCCTTATGCACTCAGTAGCGACAAACGACTGACTTTGGCAGATGAGCATTCATTTTACGCGCTACTAGGGGATCGTCTTGAATATAATGAGCAAACAAACGCAGGTGTTTTTGACTTTCAGGCATGGTATGGCACTACTTTTGACAGGTTAGTCATAAAAACCGAGGGTGATTTTAGCAAAGGAAATCTAGAGGAGAACCAAACAGATATTTTATGGGGCCATGCTGTTTCAACATATTGGGATACACAAGCAGGGATTCGGTTTGATTACAATAAAGACGGTGAAAACCGACAGTGGCTAGCTTTTGGCCTTAGGGGGCTTGCTCCATATTGGTTTGATCTCGACATGACTGGCTACTTGGGCGAAAAAGGCAATACAGCACTATCGCTTAGAGCGGAATATGAGCTATTACTCACACAAAAGTTAATTGTTCAACCACGTGCAGAGTTAACGCTTTACGGTAAGGACGACGTCCAAAATAACCTTGGTAGTGGTTTATCGAGCAGTACTATTGGTTTTCGGGTTCGTTATGAGTTTACCCGCCAGTTTGCTCCCTATGTTGGCGTTGAGTGGACAAATAAATTTGGTAATACAGCCGACTTTGCGAAGTTAAATGGGCAAAGTACTCGTGATACTGCTTTTGTTGCAGGTATCAAGTTCTGGCTCTGATGTGAAGAAATACTATATTGACTTGATGAGAGCTACCGCAACTATATTGATGGTAGCTTTCGTTTTTTGGGATTTAAACCATTTTAGTTATGTTAGGAAAGGCCTAGCTAATAGTTTTTTTGGAAAGAACTAAGAGCAGTAATAGTAAGCTACTTCTTATTTTCAGTCGGTGCCAGTCTGGTGTATACCGGAATATCAGCTAAGAAGTAAAGTTGGCGAATGGTTAAGGTTAAAGAGTCAAGGCAAAAAACATCGCCATTGAAAGACGTACAATAGGCCATTTTATCACTTTTGATGAACGGGAATTGGGTGTGCCCGGGATAGAACCGATTGTTGCAAAGTACTGCGCTTAAAGCTGAACAATTGGAAAAATGATCCCTTACTCAATACCTAGTTATGAGCGTAGGGTTTTTATTTCTTTTAATGGTGCTCATGCTTGGCTTCAATCTCATGAGTATAAATTAGACACCCCTTTATACTTGTGAAGTTTAAGCTGTTTAAAAAAGTAAAAAGTAAAAAGTAAAAAGTTTAGGTTTTAGTTCAAAGGTTGATCAAGATCATAAAATTATTTTTATAAAGTGGCTAATATTGTAGGTGCTAAAGAAGGAATGATAATGTTTGGACTTTTCAGGTGGTTTAAAATAGTGATAATAACTGTGTTGCTTACGCAGCATAGTTTTGCTATTGCTAAACCAATGAATTGTGAAGAGCATCATAATGGCTCATCCGACACGCATATTATACAACCAAGCAAAAATATGCATCATCAATCAATGATTGACAATAGTCACTATCACACTGAAAATTCGCAAGACTCTAAACACCTTCATGGTGATGAAGACTGTGAAAAATGTAAAGCTGGTGATTGTGTTTGTTGTGAAGGCGGTTTTTGTACAAGCTTTCATTTAAATGCCTATCTTGTGGAAGCGCAAGACGAAGGTATTTGCAATATTCATTCTGAGCTAATTCTACAGCGTATACCCCTACCAAAATCTGGTATCCATCTCTTACTTTATCGTCCACCAATTATTGGCTAATCACGGGATCAGTGCGCCTTTTTTTCGCCACTCCCATCAAAAATAAAACGATTTACTGATTGGTTTAAATTACCAACCGTTTTGAACAATTAGCACAATATTTTTTGGAGGCATGATGAACATGCTCAAACTATTGCTATTTACAGTACTTAATGCTGTCGATTTTGACCGAGATTTCTCTTTTACCAAAAAATTAGTTTTTAGCTTTTGCATTATTAATCACGAATAATCACTTGACCTGTGTCTTAGACACAGGTCTAAGCTGTAGGTGAGATTACAAACTTAGGTGAAGAACTAAGGAGTGAACATGAAAGTTGCAGAGCTGGCAAAAAGCCTTGGAACGACTGCTGATACGGTGCGCTATTACACCAGATTAGGATTGTTAAAACCAGCTAAGTCAGTGAACGGCTACAAGTCATACTCGAATAAAGAAGTATCGAGACTTAAATTCATTTTAAGTGCCAGAAACCTTGGTTTTTCCGTTGCAGATATCAAGGAAATTATTAATGAATCTGAAGATGGTAAAAGTGCGTGCCCATTAGTCAGAAGCCTGATCAAAGAGCGGCTTGAAGAAACAGAAAAGCAGTTTCAAGCAATGTTGGCACTTCGAGGAAAAATGTCTTCTGCGCTTTCTCAATGGGAAGAAATGGAAGACAAAGCACCGACTGCAAACATGGTTTGTCATCTCATCGAAAACTTTGAGCAAATTAAAAAAGCATAGGAGGAAAAAGGGTGGCTACTAACACAAATATAAAAACTGAATCAGGCTGTTGCTGTAAGGCAAAAGCTCAATCCTCTTCGTGTAAAAGTAAGGAGAATACGTTGGAGAAAGTATCACATAACCAACAGCTTATCATTGAAGGCGCTGGGTGTGCTAGCTGTGTAGGCAAAATTGAAGGGGCGTTGAAGGCAACTCTTGGAGTCGTCAGTGCGGAAATGAATTTTGCTGATAGGACAGTAACAGTTTATGGGACAGCTAAAACAGAAGAATTGATCAAAGCTGTTGAGTCAGTGGGGTATAACGCGAAGCCAATTGATGATAGCTCAGCAACAGATGCGCTTGATGAGAAAGAGGCGGCGGATTGGGCATATTACAAAAAGCTAATGCGCGATACGTTTATTGCCCTTTCACTCGGCGTTCCTTTGATGATCTACAGCATTGTGGTTGGAGAAATGACGGTTGAAACAAACCTTGAACGCATGTCTTGGCTGGTTGTAGGCATTTTAACTTTTGGTGTTATGTATTTTTCAGGTAAGCATTTTTATGTTGGCGCTTGGAAAAGCTTTAAAAACCACTCCGCTAATATGGACACTTTAATAGCTTTAGGAACAGGTACAGCTTGGGTGTATTCGATGGTTGTCGTGTTTGCACCTGACGCCGTTCCATTAATGGCACGGCATGTTTATTTTGAAGCTACCGCCATGATCATTGGCTTAATTGATTTAGGTCTGGCATTAGAAATCAAAGCCAGAGGTAAAACCTCTGAGGCCATTAAGCGTCTTATCGGCTTGCAGGCCAAAACGGCAACCGTAGTTCGTGATAGCAAAGAAGTTCAGATTGGTATTGAGCAGGTTTTACTTAACGATATTGTAAAGGTAAAACCGGGCGAAAAAATTCCCGTCGATGGTGTGGTATTGGAAGGGCACACCTCTATTGATGAGTCCATGCTGACAGGCGAGCCTATGCCTGTTGAAAAAGCCGAAGAAGATGAGGTTGTCGCTGGTACTTTGAACAAATCAGGCATGATTATGTTTAAAGCCACACGTGTTGGAAAAGACACGGCGCTTGCGCAAATCATCAATATGGTGAAACGAGCACAAAATTCTAAACCGCCGATTGGCCGCTTGGCTGATGTTATTTCAGCTTTTTTCGTACCTGTCGTGATGATCACCTCTGTGTTAAGTGCGCTAGCATGGCTTAACTTTGGACCTGAGCCAGCCATTGCTTTTGCCATCGTTTCAGCAACTACTGTGCTTATTATTGCCTGCCCGTGTGCTTTAGGCTTGGCAACACCCATGTCTGTCATGGTCGGAGTAGGAAAGGCCGCAGAAGCCGGCGTGCTAATTCGAAACGGTGAAGCACTGCAAACCGCCTCTAAAATCACTGCCATGATTTTAGATAAAACGGGCACTATTACTGAAGGGGCACCTAAGGTAACCGATATTGTTTTAGCAAAAGCTACGGACGAAAAAGACGTACTACAGCTTGCTGCAAGTTTAGAGAGCGGCTCAGAGCACCCTTTAGCGCAAGCGATTGTTGAAAGTGCGTTAGATAAGGATATTGAGTTACTAAAAATTGAAGCGTTTAACGCCATTACGGGTTTTGGTGTAGAAGCAAACTGCAACAATAAAGCTCTGCTTTTCGGAAACGATAAACTAATGAAGTTAAAAGGCATAGACCTCACAGGCTTTGTTGAACAAGCGCAGTCTTTAGCCAAAGAAGCCAAAACACCTATGTACTTTGCTGTAGATGGTGAACTTGCAGCAATCATTGCTGTTGCAGATCCTATCAAGTCAGACTCAATCTCTGCTATCAAACGACTTCAGGCTAATGGTATACGCGTCATCATGTTAACGGGTGATAACAAGGAAACCGCTGCTGCTGTTGCCAAAAAAGCGGGTATTAGTGAGTTTCTTGCTGAAGTGCTGCCAGAAGATAAAGCCAACAAGGTGAAAGAGCTACAAGAAGGCGGCGAAATTGTTGGTATGACAGGAGATGGCATCAACGATGCTCCTGCGCTAGCGTTAGCCGATGTTGGCTTCGCCATAGGCACAGGGACTGATGTAGCTATCGAAAGTGCTGACATTACCCTAATGCGTGGTTCACTTCATGGCCTAGCTGATGCCATAGCGGTAAGCAAAGCTACTTTACGAAATATAAAACAAAACTTGTTTGGCGCGTTTGTCTATAACGTAGCCGGGATTCCTTTTGCTGCGGGGGTTCTATATCCCTTCTTTGGCATTCTGCTTAGCCCTGTAATTGCAGGTGCTGCAATGGCGTTTTCGTCATTGACTGTAGTGTCAAATGCAAATCGACTTCGCTTTTTTAAAGCAAAAGAGCATTAAGGAGAATCACAATGATGGTTATTAACTTATTAGGCTTAATGTTAATCGCGCTGATTGTTTGGTGGTTTTGGCTATATAAACCCAATAAAACAATCGTTCAAGGTAATGAAGTACTCATTGAAGTGAGGGGTGGTGTGTATTCCCCATCCTCAATTCAGGTGTCTGCTAGCCAACCTGTCACTCTGAAGTTTATGCGCAAAGATCAATCCCCCTGCGCTGAAACAATGCTTATTCCTTCATTGGATATAAGCGAACAGCTTAAATTAAATGAAATTACTCAAATTACCCTATTGAACTTATCACCGGGAGAGCATGAGTTTCACTGTCAGATGCAAATGTATCGCGGTGTCTTAAAAGTCGTTTAGGAGGGCAATATGAAAAATCAACACCCTAATTTTTGGTCAACACCTACAGGCTGGGCTGCACTGGCACTTATTGCCGCAGTGACCTACTTCTTAGTGCTTGAGCATGGTCAACATATGCTGCAATTTCTTCCCTACTTGATTTTATTGCTATGCCCCTTGATGCACGTATTTATGCATGGCAGTCATGGTAAACATGGTCACGATCATTCACATGCGCCTGATGAAAAAAAGGAAGAGAGCTTTCAAGAACTCACGGATAAAAATGCAGCCTATCACGATGGCTACATACAAGGGTTAGAAAAGGCACGTAAGGAATCACATAAAAAGGAGAGCAGTGATGAATGAAACATATGATTATGGCTTATGGTCGATGGTGATACTGAACTCAGCAATTTTTATCTTTTTTGCCTTTAGTTTTGTCAAACCAAAAACATCAACTGATTGGAGAAGTCTAAGCGCGTTCTCTGCCTTTATTGTTGCCCTATTTACTGAAATGTATGGCTTTCCTTTAACTATCTATTTTCTGTCGGGGTGGCTGACGGAGACCTATCCAGAAGTAAATTTCTTTGCGCATGAAAATGGGCATTTATTACATACTTTCTTTGGATTTCAAGGTGATGCCCATTGGGACCCATTTCATATAGTGAGTATGGTGTTAATTGTTGCAGGTTTCTTTATGTTGTCTTCAGCATGGAATGTATTGCATCACGCGCAAAAACATCATCAATTGGCTACAACTGGATGGTATGCAAGGTGTCGCCACCCACAGTATGTAGCTTTCATTCTAATCATGTTCGGCTTTTTATTGCAGTGGCCGACAATCCCAACACTTGCGATGTTTCCGATCTTAGTCGTTGTTTACGTCGAGCTAGCGAAACGCGAAGAAGCACAAGCGATTGCTGAGTTTGGTTCGGAGTACCACAGGTATATGGAATCGACACCAAGTTGGATCCCAAATTTTAATAAAAGTGTAGAAGGTAAAAATCATGAAAACGTTAACTAAATCAATTTTATTTATTAGTTCACTACTGATAACCACTAGCTCATTTGCCCAAAACAATGAGCATAAACATGAAGGTGCGAACAAAGCTGATATGCATCAAGGCATGGCAATACCACATGAGAACATGGGAGAAATGCACAAAAAGATGATGGAAATGAAAAAGGAAGTCCATGCCATTAAAACTGAAAAAGATCCTGAAAAGCAACAGCAGATGATGGTTGAACATCACCGTTCAATGATGAAGATGATGCAATCCATGCACAAAAACATGGAAGAAATGCCAATGCATCAACAAATCAAGATGGCTGAACATCATTTAGAAATGATGGGGAACATGATGCCGCAGATGAACCGTAAAATGGAAGAAATGAAAGATAGCAATCAACAGCATTCACACAAACATTAGGAGAAAAATTATGAGCGATTTAAATCATAGAGTTGGCGTTAAAGAGCAAAATTTAGTTGTTCGAAACCTAAAGCTTAGCAATGTCACAGAAGAAAGCTGTGACGAGTTAGTAAAAGAAATAGATCAGCTTTTTGGTATAGATGAAGTTAGTTACAACATCAAAGAAGGTGAAATACACCTTGCCTATGATGCCGCAAACGTAAGCCTTGATGGGATTGAGGAGGTAATCCGTAAGTATGGCGCAGATGTTCATGATGATTGGTGGACACATACTAAAGAAAGTTACTATAAATTTGTTGATCGGAACATCAAAGATAACTCTGTTCATAAGCCTTGGAGTTGTCATCAAGCACCTTCGGGGGCTGGCCGGAAAAACAAATGAATTCATAAAAAAGTGTATAGATAATTAGTTAGTCAAATGAGGTAACAGTGATGAAAACACCCTATATAAAAGCTCTTTTATTGCTTACATTCGGTTTATATTTAGTGGGTTGTTCCAATACCACTTTTTATCATAAATACATGGTGAGAGGTCAGGTAGTAGAAAGTTCTGATAATCGAACTCTAATCTGTATTGGTGCTAAGCATGGCGCAGAGGTTGGGCAAAAATACAGTGTTATTAGATTCCATGAAAGAATAGTATTGAGTGAAGGTGAAGATCCCTACACTATCGAAAAGGTAGGAACGGTACAAATTACTAAAATTGTGAATGATCATTTCGCAACTGTAAAGCTAGTGTCTGGTGACATTGCAGCGAAAGATATGGTGGAACTTGAAAACTAATAAAGTGGTGGCGAAAGCCACCACAAGAGCATAACAATAAAACTTAATGAAAAAACTTTAGTGTTATTTTGTACAACCTTTGAGATTGTTTGCTCAGTTCTGGTTATCTTGATGCCAGTACGACAGAAAGAATGTTACATATGAATTAGAAAGGTGTGGGCTGGCATCCTAGGTCTAATCTTAACAGTTAAGGGGCCGCCGAATAGAGCTATACCTTTACATCAGCAGCATAATCAATGCTCCCGCGATCATAAATAAGTTTTCAGATAGCGATACAAATCCAAGTGGCACACTGCTATCGCCGCCTACACAGGCACACTTTAACTGGCGTTTGTCGATGTAAACGGCTTTGAAAACTGAAATTGCTCCAACTGTGCCGATAAACAATGAAAATGGTGCCACTGCGAGAGGCTGTAGTTGGGCAACCATACCAATACCTGCATATGCTTCAATGAAGTGTATCAGAAGTGGTTTCTAGATTTTCTTTCTCTATCTGCTCACTTACGTATTTAAGTTTTAAATCATTATTCGATTTTTGTTTTAAAAAATTAGAGACTAATTCATGAGCTTTTAACGGGTTGCAAATAAACCATTCCGATAATCTGCCTGTAGATTTATGTCTTTTCCTCGAGAATTCTTGTGACATTATTCTATGTAATTCGACCTCAACTTGCCGTAATTCAATATCATCAATCTCATATGCTTCAAACAGCTCATAATCTGGATTTTCTGTTTGTGATATTCGTTTATGGGGCTGCTGGGTTGTCATTCCCAACTTAGACTGATCCTCCTTTGTTATGTCCCATGCAATATATATGTAACCCAAATCACTGCCTCAGATAATGTAATTTATGGATAAATATTAAAAATAGCATCTAATCAAATGCAAACCAATAAATATGTATAACTACGTTCTAC
>UEXM01000095.1_pt3 | contig 22067 bp, 25 predicted proteins | sample 1796661 | NCBI WGS metagenome assembly UEXM01 (sample SAMEA4772469, study PRJEB27181) | metagenome | reverse complement strand
GAGTGGACTCCTAACTGGCGTGAAACTGCCAGGAATCTGCCTAAGTTAGACTGGCATGAAATCGCTCACGGATATAACAACCGTGAGAATAATGATTTCGATTTGCTTCCCAGTTATCTTGGATCGGGTGGATCCTTTGACACTTTTGAACACCCCTATGATGATAAATTTGTCATAAAATTACCACGAAAAAATAGTGAATCGTGGACTGAGAGTGATGCCGATAAGGGGGAAAGAATTTTCAATTGGAGAATGGGTAAGCCGACAGGACGTGAGATCCAAGTTGGGCAACCTCTTCCTTCGATTTTAGAAAGTTATGGTTATCCGATTGCATCAGAACTGAATGTCGATAACAGGTATATGGTTCAACCATACGTTGAACCTTCGACATATGCTCAATCGTTGAGAAGGAATCGAAAGAATAAGAGGCCAAATGATGATGTTACAAATAAGTTGTTGAATCACACTTTTGGTGATCGATACCCCTCGAACTTTGGTATTGATCAGACTGGTAATTACAGATTCATAGATCCAGATATGGATTACAAATCCACATATGATTGGTGGCCGAGTGACAGCATCTTTGAGGGAACAGATTCATGGGCAGGGGCAAAGACGACAAAGACGACAAAGACGAAAGGAGAAGTCCTACAACAAGGATTAGACGATTATGGCATACAGTTGCCAGCAAGTCCGTTGTTGAACACACTTGACAAATATGGCTTTGAAAGAAAACATCATCCTCAATTGTTCGATCTATTGACTGAGATTGAGCCATACTCAGATAACCCTCAAAGTGTTTTGATTGATGGCAGGGCTGAATTTTTGGAGGGCTATTGATGTCTTTTGAGAAAGCGTGGGAATTGCTCAAGATGCCCATTGTTCCGCATTCGGTTACAAGAAACGAGGATGGAACACAATACACAGGAGAATTTCAAGATCCAGTCACAGGCGAGATTCTCCCGATCACTGGTGGCATCGGAGATTCACAACCTGGTGGCAAATACGGAGGGGCGTTCATAGATCGTGGTGAAAATGAAAGAGGTTTTCCAACATGGAGATCTTTTATTCAATTTGACACAGATAAATTTCATGAAGATAGGGGAGATTATAATTCTTTTATCCATCCTACTGAGATGGGTACTGATCGGAAATATCGAAAGCGAGGATATGCTACTGCTTTAATGGATTTAATTACGCAGATTGTTCAAGACCATCATGGTGAAAAGATGTATGAGTCAGATGCCCAATCATCTGATGCTGAAAGATTTGTAGAGGCTTTACATCACAGGTTTTCTGATTATAACGACAAAGGCCACCGATCTTGGATTGGCCGTGATGATTTGATGGAGAAGGCATACCGTGAACCCGATCTATGGCATGGAACATTAGCAGAATATGTTCCAAGCATTATGAGCGAGGGGTTGGATGAATGGTCTTTTGGTGCTGTAAATCAAGAAGAGGCTGAAAGGTATGCTGATGATCGATTTGAAGAGTCGGGGAAAGCCCCTGCTATTTTAGGATTTGATGTTCCACGCGATAGTGAGTGGGTTGATCCACGTAAACACGGATATGATCTGGGTTCTGATTTTGGGCATTATATGATAGAAGAAAGAATCCCTCCTAAAAATATAAGGCCATATGCAATAGGGCATGAAGGAATGACAATGGAAGAATGGGATGAATTTGTTAGACAATTTTCTCGCCTTGATTATCTCGATTGGTTCTATAATCACACATTAGATCAAAAAGCATGGGAGAGGAAAGAGCAATGAGTTCTTTTGCTGTCGCTTGGGATTCTATCGCTAAAGAATGGACTCCTAACTGGAGAAGCATTGCTGAGGATTTACCCTGGTTGTCCGAATCAGAACAAAGACGCTTGATAAGTGAAGAGAGTTTAGATGATATTATGGGGCAAGGAAATTCTCTTACAACACTTCCTCATCCAAATGATGAAAGATTTGTGGTAAAAATACCTCACGGATATTTTGCTCGGAGGGTTGAAGATGACTCACGTGAACTAATGTGGCGAACAGGTTATCCCCAAAATATTCCTCAAATTATGGAAGAAATGGGCTTTCCTGTATCATCTGAGTTAGATGTTCAGGGCGAGTATTTGGTTCAGCCACGCCTTAACCAACACGCAGTTGATACGGGGGTGGGTCGGAAAGGTCGGCATAGATTGGGCATTGCTGATATTTTGTTAAACCATGCCTTTGGAGATCGGGTCGGTGCTAATTGGGGTCAAGATCAAACAGGGAATTGGAGGTTTTATGATGCCGATATGGAACATACGAGTCCTCATGATTGGTGGCCTAATGCACCAAACATTCCAGGTAAAGACTATCCTCAACAAACAGTCGGTGAAATACTTCAAGAGGATTTAGACAAGTGGAAGATACAATTGCCAGCATCTCGTATGTTAGATGTTCTTGGCCGAGATCGTCAATACGAGTACCCTGGAGAATCAGACTATGGCGGATTGATGCAAAGTTTTTACGGTTACTTGGAAGAACTTGAGCCTTATTCCGATAATCCTAAGACGGTTCAAATTGACGGCAAAAGCCCCTGGTTGGAGGGATATTGATGATTAGGATTTTTGAGGTCGGACCACGTGATGGGCTACAAAACCTGCCGCACGTCCCATCAACAGAAGATAAGATCGAACTCATCAAGTTGCTACGTGATGCTGGCCTTACTCGAATAGAGGTTGCCTCATTCGTTCATCCAAAGGCAGTTCCTAACATGGCCGATGCAAAAGATGTGTGTGATGCTTTCGATGACAAAACTGGATTCTCTGTTCTCATCCCAAACAAGCGTGGCCTTGATCGGGCAATGGAATGTGGGATGAAGCAATTCAACATTTTCTTTTCACCCATGAATTCATTTAACCTTGCTAACTATGGTTTAACACAGGAACAGATAATCGCCAACTATGAAACATCGTTGAAAGGGATCCCAAGAGATTGTATTCGAGTGTATATTTCAGAAGCGTTTGAAGCAACGATTGATGAATTAGTAAAAGCGGTCAAAGAAGGTTTGAAGTTTGGAGATCGGATTGTTTTGTGTGATACCAAAGGAACTGCTGATCCGTTCCAAATCGCAGTATCTGTACGGGCAACTCGTTATTTGACAGAATTCATATCTCTACATTTACATCACGGAAAACATCTGATGGATAACGTTTCAACAGGATATGAACTTGGTGTTCGAGAATTCGATGCGAGCATAGGGGGATTAGGTGGTTGTCCGTTTGTTCAGGGATCTGGTGCTAACCTCGCAACTGAGGATTTGGTCAAGTGGTGTAATCAACAGGGCATTTCCTGTGGAGTTAAGTTGTCCGATCTCAAAGCGGCTCGCAAGTTAGCGCACAAGATTAAGAGTCCAACGATTAGGATTGCCGTAAAAAACAAATACAACGAAACAAAGAATAGATTCAAGGCGGTGTGGTTTTGACGGTATTTGACACGGCTTGGGATTTCATGAAAGAACGCAAGCCTGATGAAATAGAGATGTATGAAAGAGGGATTTGTCCTAATTGCAGGGGAACTGGCGAAATCACTTTTACCAGACCGACTCACATGACTGGTGATGGCTCGCCACCATTGAGTCTTGATGAAATAATGGACTTATTGGAGAATGGTAAAACAATTTATCCCTACAAAGAACGTGAAAATAAAGCACAAGGCTACACGATTTCTTTAGGAACTTGCACCTCATGTGAAGGCTCAGGAATACCAAATGAAGAGGAATGGGCAATTGATGGTATTCATGAATTGAATGAGTCCTGGCAAGGGCTTCCTAATTGGAGAGGGCAACCATGACGGCATTTGATGACGTTTGGGATTTGCTCAAAATGTCATCGGGGCATTTTCGTTTTTTCTCTGAGAAAGAAAAACAAGGCATTGCTGAACTAAATAGGCACTTGGTTTCAATGAGTGGTGAAGAACTCGATCCTGATCCAAGTGTAAATTTCCCGTCTGAATGCATTGAATGTTTCAGCGAAATTAACAATCTTGTTGAAGGGATTCCTAATCATTGTAGCCGTTGTATTCATCCTTTTGTAGATAAAAGAATAAATGATGCGATGGAAACTCAGGGTCTTTTTGGTGATGGAAAGCCATTCAATTTAGAAGATGCAATACGCCAAGATGAAACTTTGATTGATCCTTTTGATGGAACAGCAAGCAGCATCGACTTTCCCGAATATGAACGGCGGATGCGTGATTTGGAATGACGGCATTTGACACGGCTTGGCGCAAAGGCAAAGAGGATGCCACCGCAAGAACACTTCAAGAAGCATACGATCAAGGAGATGATGATTTCAATAGATTTCAGCGTTGGTTTCATGTTGCTGAACCGATTGAGGTTTTTATGCCGAATAACGACAAACCACAACAGATGGAGAGGACACACATTGGCACAAACCGTTTGGCCGATGAAAAGGGAGAATATGTCGGTGCTGAACAGGCTATGGCTGATTATCAAGAAGATTTACAAAACCTATCAAGAAAAAGAAAGAATCCAAAAGACCCAAAATACGCTCGCATTTTCATCCCCAACCCCGAATCAAAAATAGACGATATAGGCGATTTTCATATTGATGAAGCCCATAGCGATGATTGGCAAGAAAAATTGGCAGGTGAGCCAATGACCGCCTTCGACACCGCTTGGGACTTGATGAAGTCTATTGACGATGATTCCAATGACGATGAGTTTATTGACAATTCTCAATTTGACAATCCAGTTGCCGCAAAGATTGATGAAATAATGGAGATATTCGGCGGCTCATCTCCACTGGAATGTTATTCATGTGGATTAACAGGTCCAACTTCAACATTCGTAGGGTGGCATGGCGAGCGTGTGCGAAAATGTCCCGAATGTAAATCATATGAAATTCACAAATACGATCCATCCATACCTGTTAATCCAGAATGGATTGAAGCCCCAAAAAAGAAGGACAAACAACCCTAACAGGGCTGAGAAGGTTTAATTTATAACCACGTCCTCGCAGTTAATGTGCAAGAGGCTTTGCTCAAGCGAAGGCAACGTTTGTTTCGTATGCTCATGAAGCATGGATTAGCCAATTATAGATCTGGAATTAGACCAGAATTGGAATCCGTCGAATCATGTGGTTTTAGTTATCAACGTTGATCTTCGTGTTTTTTTTTTGAGGGGATCGGGCTACGCTCGAAACCATGCTTAATTAGAGAAATCTCGCTTAATTTTTTTTTTCTTTGGAATGCCTTTATGTTTTGATGGGACTTGCGTAATTTATGCCTAAGCCATTTGACACCGCTTGGGATCTGCTCAAAATGCCTTTTGTTGTGGAGGATGGCGGGTTGCAGACTGATTATTTGTATCAAGGTCGAAGGACTGGTGACAAAGACACAGGATATTGGACTCCGCACAAATCAAAGGCTTTGGCCTACGCAATGTTTGGTCCACGCAACGATTATCAGGGTTCGCCTTTTGTTGATGCAAATGTGCATTATCCCGAATTACACATGGCAACTGCGCCAAAGGATGAATACATTGATGTTCCGGGAGATGAAGAATACATGGGGAATGGTCTTTCAGCCGCAATTGAAAGAGGCCGTGTGGCTTTTCATGACGAAGAAGGCGTTGTCCCGCCTTATTCACAAAAATTGCCTGATAAACACGTAGCCCAAATCATTCAAAATATCATTGATTCAGATCTGTATGATGAGGAAATGGATGATTTTGAGGAAGAACATTACGATGATGAAGGCGATGAAAACGAAGCGTGGGATAGGATTTTCTTACCTCCCAAAAAAGGCGGTCATGATCACTGGGAATCAATTTATCCTGATTTACGAGGCGATGAAGTGCATTCAGGAGAATTGTATGAAGCCCTTGAAGATTTATACAGTGAACAACCGCTTTGGGATAAAGTCACAACAAATGATATTTTGATTGGTGGTTCAAAACCACATGATTTTGTAAGGCGTTTGAGGGAGAGAGGACAATGACCGCCTTTGACCGAGCGTGGGATTTGCTCAAAATGCCAGCAGCAGATCGAAGATATACGCTCACAGAAGATGACATCAAGCGCATATCACAACTCGCATCTGAGGGCATGAGTCAAGCAGCAATCTGGAGATTGTTCAACGAAGAGGGGATTCCAGTAACAAGAGGCATTGTTCACTATTGGGCAAACGAAGCCTCTCGAATGAAACAACGTGAGAAGAATGCACTTCGACGGTATGAACCAGGATCAGAAGAGAATGCGAGAAGGATCGTACGCGATCAAGAAAAGCGTAGAGAAAATTGGGAAGCAGACCCTGAGATGAAAGAAAGGCATGAACTCCAATCAACAAAAGATGAAACCCGATCTACAAGGCGCACGTTCAGAGGAAAACCAGTCGAAGAAGCCATGAAGCGACTTGAAAGTGGTGAATTGAGGCGACCTAATGCTAAGGTTTCAGAAGAAGATCTAAACAAAGCCATGTCGGGTCGATTCCCTGCTCGTTATCCAGGTAACTGTGTTGTTTGCCAACGATCCATCTCACCAGGAGAAGAAGTGAGGTATAATCGACTATTAGGTGGTATTTCCTGTCCGTTTGATTGCGGGAGGAATTACATTGTCTGATGTGTTTGAACAGGCATGGGATTCCATCGTCAAGATCGATGAGGGGATGTGGGAAGAAATCTATGCTCCTTTATATGAAGTCTTAGGAGGACGTGGTAAGAACAAACGAGGTTATGCAGGAGCCTCATCTTCGTTAGATTTTGTTCCGACTGAAATGTTACCACCTACACGACATTTTCAAGGCAAATCTCCATCTAATTTTGGAATCGGTGATCAAAAAGTGGAACGGTTGATGGAGAGCATCATGGAACATGGAATGTTAGGTAGGAACTCCGATTGGTGGGTTCATCGCTCAGATGAAGATCGAGGTTTAGATGCCAAAGCGGAAGGGCTGAAACGTTATGACAAAGCAGCAGAACAAAAAGATTCTGTTGGAAATGTTGCGATACCTCAACTAAATTTTAATCCGAGTGGATGGATGATTGGTGAAGGAAATCATCGTGTTGAAGCGTTGCGAAGAATGAATGCGCCATTTATTCCCGCTTATATGATTTCATCAACAATGAATGAAAAGTTGAAAAAACCGCAATATAATTATGATCGTGAAATGATTTATGGGAAAGATATGAGGCGTTTGATGGGCTTAGATAGCAATAGATATGCTCTTTTCCCGCATTTACAAGAAGATTATCCTGATCTGTTTGATCCGAATTTTAACGAAGAACATCGAAAGGCAATTGGTGGGTATGGAATACCTGCTTCCTTTGGACGAAGGCGTAATGCTGTGCCTCCATCATTTTTCTTTGGGCGTGAATTGGTTCCAGGTATGGGTCGTCTTATCCCTGATTTGCCAAAAGGTTTGAGCGCACAGGACATTCCTATGGAAGAATTGAGAACTTATGATACTTCGTGGGGAGAAAAAGCAAACGATCCAACAGGCGCATTTTCAGAATTCCAAGATAGATTAAACTGGAGAGTCATTTGAGGGTGGCGAGCAAGCATTGTTCAGATCGCCCAAAATCCAAACGTGCGTTGATTGAGAGTTACTACGTGATAAACAGGAGCCGCTACTTGCTCGCCAGTTTTGGAAATGTATTTTTATAATTAAAGTCTCTCTATACACTTACTGATTAAGATAAGTTCTTGACTGATAGTGCAATCCGTCATGCATGGGCGAGGCTTTATTTCAGGAAGCCTACTCGACTATGATTGAGAAGATGACCCCCGAAGATCTAAAAGTGATGGATGAAGAATATCTACGCAGATTCCCGCAAATGCCACTGCGAGATGATTTTGGCGCAATTACGCAGTATTCAGGTGGAGGGTTTGCTGATGAAGGTTTTCGATCAGCAGGAATCCCGATCTTATCAACTATTGATGCATGGAAACCTGCAAACGATGTCAGATTATTAAATCAAAAAGAAGGTGAAGTCCTAAGCGGTTATCTTGGCAGAGATCAAGGCCAAAGACATCCAGATGACATGGTTGAGCATTACGCCGACATCTCTCAAGGAAAAAAGATTCACTTTCACGCATCGCCTCCGTGTCAAGCATTTACAAGAGCGCAACGACAAGGATCGAGTGTTGCGGCTAAAACACCCGAAGAAATAGAAGAAGATAGAGTCGCTGCTATGCCTTTGATTGGAGATGCTCTCTACACAGTAGAACAGATGATAAAACACCCCGATATAGACTTGGCATCATGGTCACTTGAAGAAGCACCAGATGTTGCTAAATATCTAAAAGAAAATCCGCATTTTCTCGATAAATATGTCACCCCTCCCTTTAAGAAAAAAGTAATGGGGCTATTGACGAGTAATCCAAAATTAGATGCAATTAACTTTGGCGCACCCACTACAAGAGGCCGAACATTTATCGGTGAAGGATGGAATGCAGAACCTACCCATTACAATTCAACTTACAAATCAAAACCAGGTAGGCTACCTAACCCTACTGTGCTTGATTTTTTGCCACATCTTCAACGAGAAGAAGAAGAAAACAGGCCAAACAAATTAGCAAAATTGACTGAATATAGAGATAAAGGTCGAATTAGTCAAGAAGTTCTTGATTACCTTATGAGTCAAGGTTTTATTTCACAATCAGGTGGTAAGAATCCAGGTAGAGGGGGTGCTTCTTGGCTTAACATAAATTCAAAGCATCCAAGTCAAGAAGGAGGTCCTGGAACGGCTTTCTTACACAGAAAACCACTCACTTCATCCGTAACTGGAATTACACATAACAAACCATCACATATGTATAATCGGTATTTGACCCCCCAAGAAATCATGATGCTTCAAGGTGGGCGGCCTACTTACGATCTATCACCAGCAGAAGGACAGTATTGGCGTAAATTTAATCCCCGATCAGGTAACACAAAATCAATCGCTGCTGTTGATCAAATAATTGGTAATGCAGTTGCCCCTCCAGTAGCAAGAGCAATAGGCAGATCAGTAGTAGGTAACAACCTCCAACGCAGGTTGATGGATTATAATTGAGGTGATCGCATGAATTGTTTTGAAACCGCTTGGTCATTGTTAAAAATGCCCTTGATTGAAGGTCCAGGAGGGAGAATGCAAATTGACCCAATGGATTTCACGTGGAATGAATTGCTTTACGCAAATGAAAAGTTCCCAAAAGGAGGGCTTGAAGTCCAAAATTACATCAACTCGCCAGAAGGCGAAAGAAAAATGACCGATCTTCGCAAAGTCAAAATGAATTATCCTTTGAATGAGAACTTATTGGCGCAACATCACGCAGCAAGAAGCCTTCCTAAAATTGATTTTAGCAATCCAATGGCAGATTCGGATAGACGATTGCCTGTTTATTTGGCTGATACTTCAACAATGCCTTCACGCTCAACATCATATCCAACAGAACTATGTGCGACTGGAAAACACTTGAAAGACAAGAGAGATTCAACTTGCTATGGTTGCTATGCTGAGGGATTCACTTACAATAGCAACAATGCAACTCGAAATCAACTAAAGTCTTACAATGATATGCTGCAAGACCCAATCGGTTATCATTCTCAATTGGCTTCACAAATCCCCACAGAATCGCATGGTGGCTATCCCGTATTCCGTATGTTTGATTCGGGAGATTTGCATTCACCTGAACATTTGGCTATGCTTCTTGATATGGCGACTTTGAATCCCGATGTGATCCATTGGATTCCAACAAGAGAGTTTGGAATGGTGAATAAAGTCTTGTCAGCAAGAGGTTATGCTCATGATGCGTTGCCTCCAAATGTTAGATTAAGAATGTCGATGCCGTTTAGAAATCAAACTATTGATGACGAATGGAATCGGAATGTTGTCGGAGAACACGGTGTTTTGAATCAATCTCAAAGAAGGGTTTTAGATCATCCTCAAACATTGAGGTCGGAAGTATGGGATAAATGGCTTGTTGATTCAGAAATGCTGCCTGATTCAGCAATAGTCGGAGATATACATTTTTGTCCGAAAGATGACCCTAACTCACCAGCAAAGGCTTGCGTTCCAAACGCAACATACGGTCCACAAGAGAGCGCAAATTGCTTGGCTTGCATGGATAGTAAAGTTCCTAATGTGGGGTATATTAACAAACCACAAGTTGGAAAAATAAGGCTTAATCGGGGTGAGGGCGCATAATGACAGACATATTTGAGAAGGCTTGGTATGACCAGTTCAAGCGCAATAAGCGTGATCGGCCTAAAATGGGAACCGTTTCTCTTGATGGCGTTACGGCATATCCTCTTGAAGATAGAGCAGGTAATCTCAATTTAGACCGAATGACCAATTTTCGAGTGGGCAGACCACACAACATAGAGGCATTCCGTAACATCGACTCTACGAGTTTGCATTTAAATCCAGGTCGTATAAAATCTACTGGGGAAATTAGACCAAATACTGGCGCATTAAGCGTTATGAGAGGTCAAAAACCAATAGCGATTTCCAACGTATTGCCGATCAATAATCCTTTCTTTAGATTAGATGAAAAGGCGCAACGTTCAGCATTTCTTGGCAATCCTGATCGGGATCGAAAAGCAAATCGAACTGCTCATATGTGGACGGCAGGAGATTTGAGTGCGGCGGAATTAAATGCAATGATGGGAGGGGAACAAACACCTCAACAAATTCTTGGTATGACTGATGATTTGGTTTTAGATCGAAACGACTTTGGCGACAGTATGTTATCATGGAAGTATGGTGATGATCTGTACGAAGCCCCTCGTTTTGCATATGAGGTTTATGATTTGGAAGATAAGTCATTGCCACACAATAAAAAATGGAAAATGGAAAATCGAAAATACCGTGATGATTTTGCTTTGCCATTCCGTTCCGCACGTGGTCACAGAGTATCTGGTTCAGTAGATCCATTGCTCAGAATACCGCTACACTTCGCAGGTCAGCAAGCACCTGAACTTGCACGTCAAAGCAAAGGAGGCCGATATGTTGAATGGGAACATCCAGAAACGGGCTATCGCTATGAAGGCGTTCCTGTTCCATTGAGTTTAACTGGCGATTATGATCAACCTGCGGTTTCGAGAGGTATTTCAACTGGAACGCATGGATTGTATTTTGATCCACGTGATTTGACGGGCGCAGGAAGAGAAGTTTGGGATTCTGCTTTATCAGGCGATGTTATTCGCAGAGCGTTAGAGAGCATACAAATACGAGATGAAATGAGTCTTGAAAAGATGCCGACTCCTGCGCTCAGAGGATATAAGGAAGGCGAACCGTTGAAAACCGTTTTGCCAATTCAAGGTGTAAAAAATGCACCTATGTATCGTCACATCATGAGGGCTATACGTGATGTTCTTGGCGAGAGAGATACCTATGAGAATTTTGCAGGGATGGGGGGGCTATCCCATCAATATCAAGCAAAAAGAGCCATATTGAATGACATCAATCCCGATTTAGGACGTTTGAATAGAGGTATAATCGAAAAACCGATGAAAATAGACGTTACTGCACAGAACCTAAAAGAAGGCGATCCCATTCTTTTCCCACATGATGAATTGGGAATGATGAATTTGGGAGAAATCACTCCCGAATTGGCAACTTTATTTGGCGAAGGCAACGAAACGTTTCTTCCAGCGCACTTTTACAAATTACGTCATGACTTTAACAAGTTGAGAGAAAAGGAAAGATTAGGAATGGCAACTGATCAAGACATTGATGATATGAATTCTAAATTTTATATTCTTCAACAAATGGGAATGAACGGTTTAGTTCGATATGCACCGTCGAATGCGTTGCCTTCTTTGGATATTCCGTATTCCGTATCACCAGGGGCAAGGGGGGCAAAAACCCCAGTTAATCAACCGATAGAAGATGCCTTCTTCAATCAATTCATAGATGCGGGACTCGCAGGTTACAATGATAAGGGAGAATACAAATATACTGGCCGATCTCCAAGTGCAGGGAGTTATCGTTTAATGAAGCCAGGTGGTAATTTGGCAAGACCTCAAAGAATGAAAGGTCAAGGCGGAATTCACGATTTAACAAGATGGCATGAAGCAATGAAAGATTGGGAATATCGTACTGGAAGCGCATTTGATTTTTACGATGATGTAAAAGATAAAATGAATCCCGAAACGAGTCAATTTTTGGTTGATAGCCCTTATTTTGGAGAACAAGGCGCACACAACCATTTCCTTGAACCAGAACAGAAACTCTTGATCGAGCAATTGATCGATGCAAAAAATAGAGGGATCCCAACAACAGTTTTCAATTCAATGCATCCTTCAATTGTCAAACCGTTGGAAGAAGCAGGTTTCCATATTGAGCCACTTCAACGTTTAGAAAGAGCAACTCCTGTTTCTGGAGGCCGAGTCAAAGTAGGTGAAATGATGGCTATGGCAAACATAGATCAAGACGCATTTCAATCAGCATGGGAAAGGCGTAAGAATCCTCCACCAGCGCAACGTACTTTGTTCTAAGGTATTTGTTGTTGCATGATTGGCGGAGTCATTGGAGAATGAGAGATTCCACCTGCGCCATTTGAACCTTGACAGGCTCGGAAATCGGTGATTATTTTATTCACAAAATACTCAAACGAAACATCAGAAGGATATTGAAGAGATTGGCTGTAAAGTTGAATCCATTGAATATCTGAACTGAATAAGCGAGCAAAAGAAGTTTGAGTCGATTGAGATAACTGGCTGTTTTGCCAATTTGCTTCTTCAATTAAAGCCTGTTCAGCACTACTGTATATTCCAGACCATTGTTGCTGTTCGTTGTTGAGGTTTCCATAATTATAGATCGGGTTTCCTAAATGGCACAATAAACCAATGGCTGCATCCTTACAAAAATTAGGTGCTTTGCCATCGTTTTCAGCATAGCGTGTAATCCATGAAGTAACACTTTGCGGATCATTAGTCATTCCAGATAATGCTACGTTGTAAGATCGAAGTGCGTGTACGGCTTCAATCATATTTACTTCGCTCATATCATTGCCACCGTATAACTCTTATTTCATGTTGTTTATACCGTCATAGTTCATATACCTGTCAAACATGGGAGGTATCAATGGGCAAGCACGTTTCTGTTGTTATGAGAGAGCAACTTTTTGCTAAGATGGAAGCAGAAAGAGGGCGAGAGTCTAAATCGTCTTTTGTTAATCATGCGCTTGCGTTTTACTTCCAAAACAAAGATAAGGTGAAGCAAGATGAATAAACCAGACCCTGAAAACCGTAGCCTATATCCTCCGCCATACGTCGCAGAGGACTCAAATCGAATTGACATCAATCTTATTGCCATGTTGCTATGGCAATCGCTTTTGACAGGGATCGCTGTTGCAGTTTCGCACATGGGGTGGTATCTTCCTGGTGCTGGTGCTGCTGAAATGGGGCTTCAATACGGTTTGATCTGTTTTGGATTCCTATGCGTTTCGATGGTTTTGTTTCATGTAGGAGGGGTTCGTGACTCGTTAGCATTGAGAGCCGAATTTTCGAGAGAGAACCAAGTAGATAAGTGGCAACGCCAACAAGCACGTTTGGCTCAACGCAGAGCAAGTAAAAATCGTTATTGGCACGATCAACAGCAACAAGGAAATGGCTACGGAAACAATCACGTTCCTTCACAATTTGGAGTTCCTACTCAAATCACCACAAGTAGTCATAAGGAAGATGACAACTGATAGAATAAAAGGGTGGCATCATGTGGCCTTTCACTACACAACAAGAACGACAAACAGAAGCCATGTCTCAGATTTTGGCTGAAAACGCATATGAGCGAAAAATGGAACGGGCTGCGGGATGGGTAAGGACTTTTATCGCTTTAATCGGAGGGGTTACATTGACATTCATGATCTTAATCGGCTTGGAATCACTCGAAATAAATCCTTCGGATGTTTGGTCTTGGATCAAAAGTTTATTTTCTTAAAGAGGGCGGAATAATGTCTGCCCTAATCGCAGGGCATATGCTTATGGCATCAGCATCAGCATTTTACGCATTTTATAGAATTCTTAGACCATACAGAATTGGTGTATATGGTCCTTCGATGGTCGGAAAGACAACCCTCGATCAATACCTCACCGTTCCAGGTGATATTGATCCAATCCCTCTTGCTATGCGAACAGCGCATCCTAAAGCAAACACTCATACTGGATTCAGAGAGCCAAACGAAACAAGAAAACAAATTCGTTTAGTTAAAGATAAAAAACCAATTAGGACAACTGATTTAGCGGGGGATCCTATGTTTCGCAATCTATGGGTCGATGATATGTTTCGTAGAAATGTTGAATTGGTAATATTCATGGTTGATCACAGAGCAATGACCTCTCCACAGTTTGCTATGGATGCTTCTGCCAGTCTTTCATACTTAGTTGATAACATTACAAAAAAGAGCATCACTAAGAATATAACTCGAAAAGCAAGAAGAAAATCAAAAAAGTATCAACCAAAGTTAATCTGTCTGATGATTAACAAAATGGATATTTGGTGGGATGATCGGGCGCAATATTTGTGGCAGATGGGATTGCGAAAAGAACATCCGATAGTTGCGCCTTTCCGTGAATCATTGAAGCGTCTGAGGAAAGCAGGTTATCGTGCTGAGATTATGGCAATGTCATCGCAACACGGAATAAATGTTGAAAAGAGTTTAATTGAATTATTGGAGTCTTTGTGAGAAAAGCCTTATGATGTTGTCAGTTGTGGCAGGGTTAATGGCGTGGAATGCTCAGGCGTTGAATCCAATGTCTTATTTGCCCTATCAAAGAGGCTTAAAATTAAACGGCCTTGACGACGAGCAATTGAAAATAGTGTCGTCACAGACAGGGATTTCTTTCGATCTGTTGAAATCTCAACAACGTGCTGAAATGGCAAGCGCAGGTTCAACAGGGGATATAGGGGATGAGCAATTGATCCCAACTGTTGAGATACAGTTGAAATCAAATCCAAAGAACCCAAACAAAGCACGTCGAAAGAATATCAAGATGTTGCGAAAAGCACTCAGACCTCCAAATTACAACTTAGGTTTGTTTAAGATCTATCGCTACAATGCTGCACATGAATGCGCTTGCTGTGGCGTTGATATTCGGAGATTTCTTGAGGGAGACAATGCCTATGCTCACATTGTTGATGAGAGAACATCTCTTTCACTTGCCGACATCTACTGGTTTGATGAAGAAACAGGTAATGCAAAAAAACCATTGGCAAGAACACATGGCGATCATGGCGATGAGATGAATAGTTCACTTTGCCCCGCCCACTTGCATATTTTTCACACTTTAAAATCATTGATCCAAGAACATGAAATGGCGGAAGAAGGATTTTCACGGATTGCATCGAAGGGTACTAAATTCACAAAGATACCAGGAGTGTCATCTCTAATGGGATCTGGCTCATCAAAGAATAGAAGCACTCCTGAATCATTATTGAAGTATGAAGAATTTTTTGCCCTGATCCACAAAGATGCACAGCATAGTAAAGGAGTTAGTTTGACAACTCTTCCCAATCCAACAACAGGAATAGTCGATATTGTTCAGGTTACATTTGATCTTCGTGCTTTACAAGCCGAGTCCGTATTGGCTCAAAGAAATGCAATGGGAACTGGAGTTCCTATGCAAAATGCTATGAGTACGGCAATGATGCAACAACAAATGCCACCTGTAACGCAACAAACGGCATCGCAAACACAAGGGTGAATAAATATGGGATGGTTTAGCAAGAACGATACACAAGCAAGCACACAATTTGGATCGCCAACTGGAAATATGGGGATGCAAGGAATGGGGATGCAAGGAATGGGTATGGATCCTTCAATGATGGGTATGCAAATGGCTCAAAATCCAATGATGCAACAAATGGCTAATGATCCTATTACTGCAACTGCACGTTTGCTTCAACTAAACGATCCAGTAGCACAATTCATAACGACACAAAATATTGGACTGGTTATGGACTTGATCGGGGAAGTAGTTAGATTGTCAATAAAAGAGTTCTTTACTCAAGTTTCTTTTAATCAAGATGACGCAGGTAAAATAACTATTGATGCGGCTTCTTTACCACCTGCGATCAATACACTTTCACCAGAAAATCTTGGTTTGACTATGACTCGGCTGCAAGCAGCAGCGCAACAAACCATCGCAATGAATGAGCAACAGAGGCAGATGTTTATGCAAGCACATTCAATGGGGATGAATATGAATCCGCAACAACAACCTGGATTCTTCGGCAGTTTGCTCGGAGGTATGCTTGGTAATCAAGTCCAGCAACAGGGAGGCTTCGGCCAATCGGTTGCTAAAACAGCAACAATGGGGGCAGCAGTTCTATGAATCAACAAAAACCAGATCACAACCAACAATACACTCAGAGTCATTATGACACCACGATCCAACTGATGAGTCCAAGCAAGATGATTGTTGAAAGCGCAACGATGATCTTTATCATTTCTTTTATGCTTGCTTCCTTTGTAGTATTGATTTGGAGAGGTTCAACTTTATCATCGACTCAAATTCTTTTGGGAACATTTGGTTTGCTCTTTACTTTTGCATTAGCAGTTCGACAATTTGCTTCCTTTCGGTAATGCCTCAATGGGAATGAGGCGGTTAAACCCGTTACCGTATAGCCCTCTGCTAACACGGTTCGATCAAGATGGAGATGGCGATTTCGACATGGACGATGTAAAAATCATTTTAGGCAAAAAAGAAAAGCCAGTCATTCAATGTGTTGCTACAACAAAAAACGGCAATAGATGCAAGCGGAAGTCTGATCTTGATGACAATAACTTGTGTTATATGCATAGAAAGCATGAATAAGCCAATAAGCACAACGAGCGTGGGATAAATTATGGCTGGTCGTCAGACACGCAAAAATTGTGCGTTTTGCCAACATCCAGATAGAGATTTACTTGAAAAGAAAATTCTTGAAGGGTCGTTAGACGTTCAAGATTGCGATCATCAGAACCAATGGGCGGAAGGAACATCTCATCGACATATGCGAAGGCACTCTGGAGAATATTACAACAACAGTAATACTCAATGCCCTATATGCACAGATCCAAATCGCTCACACATTGAATCTGCAATACTCGAAGGAAGGGCAGGTATTGATGACTTTGCTATTGAGTTGGGTATTGCCAGTAGTTTAGTTTCAAACCACATGGAAAAGCATACAAAACCAATTATTCAACAACATATCCACATAGAAGCATTGCCGAATGCAATGAAAACAGTTCATGAATCATTAGGCCGTGTAGAAAAAAATATGAATCGTTTAGATAGGCTTCTTGGGCGAGTTCTCGATCATGTAGAAAATCAATTTGATGATGAAGAAGAAATCATTGAAATGCGTGATGTTGAAACTGCTTTGAAAGTTCATCGTGAAGTTCGAGATACTTTGGTTGAATTAGCAAAGTGGATGGAGAAGGCTGAAACCATTGAAGATAAGCAATCGGTTTCTATCTTAAATGTTTTACAACAGTTTTACACAGAAAAATCACCTCAAGAATGGATTGAGTTAAAACATAGATTGGTTGCGTCAGGAGTGATGAGTGAATGAAATCAGTTCGTCATTTGATGCTTAAAGATATGCCTGAGCATGATTCTATTCTAAACACAAAGATTCCAAAAGATGAATGGACTGTTGGGGATTTGCTTTTCTATACAAATTCAGTTGATCAGGTTGTAAAGCGATGGGCAGATGCTGTTTCAGAGCATCTTGAATATCCAAGCGAAGTAGTTTCAAACATATGGGGTTCTTTGATTATGACTCGTTTGCTGATCGATGATTTAAAAATTCTCAAAACTAATCCTGGTGCTGATTGTATCTCTTTACTTGATGGAACACAGATTATCACCGATCTTAAACAAAAGATGTTGCCTATGTCAAAATCATATGCGCGTGTACCTTCATTGGCTCAATGGTACATGACCTTGCCAAATGAAATAGATGTAGTGTATAGAGCCATACGAAGGAGGTTAAAAGATGGTCAGTAGTAATCCAAGAGAGCCACTTCTTTGGACTCCAAGAACTCAAGAAGTGACAGGCGGATTCCGCCCACGTGAGATGATTGATCACGACATCAATCCGAATGAAGATAGTGACGGTTTATCTCATCATGGCCGTGAAACTCCAGAAGATACTCATAGCCGTGATCAAAAAGATCCTGCAAAGCGAAAAGAACGTGCGGTGGCTGAATTAGCCCCAAAGATACCGCATATTAGCATAAAACCAGAAAAAATAGATGATACTTTAGGGAGATCGCCCCAATTTGAACAAGAACAGACTATGCTTGAAGCAGGTATCGGACTGGATATGAATAGAAACGGCATCGGTTTATCAAATGGATTCAATGCGGGTTCAGTTCGTAGTGAAGGACCTAACGTAAAATATGGTCAAAGCAATTCAGTAGTCCCTGCTATGCTTGGAAAAACCAGTGACGAGATATTTGATTCTACTTGGGATAGCATCTCAAAAGGCAGACGAAAATACAAAGGCCGTCATATGTATGATGACGAAGATTCTGATGAAGATGAACGTAAAGGAAAGGCCAAGCGAAAGCGAAAAAAGAAGCGACAGGCAAAGAAAGGAAAGGCGGCACGTGGAGGCCGACAAATCAAATCTATGACAAAGCGACGTGCAGGTAATCTTGAATTAGATGTTGATCGAGGCTCACGTAGGCAAGCGTTTCATCCAATTAAACACACAGAAGCAGTTAGAGGCGTAGGCCGTTCAAGATCAGAGGCTATTCCGCTTCGATTGAGAGATCCTATTGCATGGGAACGAAAAAAGGCATATGAGCGAATGCGAAGGCAAGTCGGCTCTCTCCCACGTGGATTAACTCACCACGCTGATACAAGAGGGGTGGGAACAAAGCGTGGTGTTATTCAAGGAGGCACAATTGGTCCTGGAACAAAGTTGCCATCAGTATCACGCATGGGAACTGGAACCAATAAATTTTCAAGAAACGCAATAGGTGATGCTCTTGGGATTCACGATCCTTTAGTTGCTAAATCAGACATTCACAAATCAAAATTAAATATTTCACGTTCTGAAATAATGGCTATGAAACGTAAGATTGAGAAGTTAGTTCAACAACTCAACAAATTGACAAAAGCCACACCTGAACTTGGAAACGAAGGTAAGGTTGGCGCACAGGTAAATGGCGATACTGCATCAGCACCAACTGGCGCAACTAAATTGAATGAGGAAGATAAACCTTACAGGGCTTTTGTTGATATGGCTTTGAGCAATGAGATGGGATTGACAGGCAAGAGGTGATCTAATGGATAAATTAGATGATGATTTTTGGAGATGGTACAATTCTCTTTCGTGGTGGGATCAATATAATTTGGAGGGTGTTTGATGCCCCTTGTTGTCTTAAATGACTTTCTTATCCGTAAAGGACATGGATTGTTTAACATCCATGAATTTATTGAGGCTATGTTAAGCACAGATAGTGTTGAAGATGGATATGCTGCGCTTCGAGACAGTCATCACGATCTAAACCATGACAATTTTGCAGGGGTTGAAGCCGATGCAGTAAAATTAGCCTCAAATCAAGGGATAGGAGGATTGACACCTCAAGATATTGAAATCATAAATCAAGGCGAGGCAGCAAATCCTCAAGCGTGGCATCAAGCATTCCAAAAGGCCGTGAACGTTGGCGCACCGTTAATCAATGAAGCCATTGCTAAGACCAATGAAATAAACAAACAGAAAAATTTTGAAGCAGGTGTGGCACATCGAGATATACCTATGGCATTTGAAAATGACATGGGAAATTATGTTGCTGTTCAAGCATGGAGGCAACCTGTTATTGGATCAAAAAACGGACAAACTCATAACCCACAAGGGGCGTTAATTACACAATACAAAAGTGCATTGACTGGAAAACCCGAAGCATATGCACGTCCATACGGTATCGGACTCCAGGTATTGAGAAAAGAAAAATATCCCGATCTTAAAATGCCAAAAGCAAGCGATGAAATCAATCCAAGAATTATACATGGCGATTCGATTTACATTCGAGATGGAAACCTTCGATCAAGATTTGGGCAAGCAGTTCAAAATATAAAAATGGCATATCCCAACGCCCCTCCTGATCAATTAAAGGGAATGGCTTTACAAGCGTTGCGAAACCTTCCCGAATTTGACAAGTTTGGAGGAATACGACATAGTAGCGGATTACAATATGGGAACTTCTCTGAGGGTAATATGCAACAAAGGGTAACTGAGCAAAAATATGAAAATGCAGATTCAAGGGATTCTTTGTTAGAATTCATACCTCCAGAAGCAAGAAACCATTCAATGTATCGAACCACAGGCAATTCTTATTATCACAAACCTGATCCATCCCCTGCACAAATTAAATTCTATGGTAAGCATTTTGGTTGGGATGAAGAAAAATCGAGAGAGGTTCATCAGAATGCTTATTCGGGAAAATACGATCACATCTCAAATTCAAGAGATCAACTTATGGCTGCAAAGCGTGATGAATTGTTAGCAAGTGGAAAGAAACTTGATTATTTGAGTCCAGATGCAGTTATGCCAAGAAATGCCAACATTCCCTCTCCAGTTGATGAACAACAGGCTCCTTCTGAACAACCAAAACAACCTCAACAACCAAACGCAGGGTCTATGTCAGAGTTCTTCAATCCAACATTTAATACTGAAACACCAATACAAGAGGCTGTTTCACGACCTCCGCCTCTTCCAGTTCAACCTCCTGCTGAACCTCCAAAACAAAATCAATCTATTGTCGGTGCTTTACCTGCACCACAAAAAACACCTACTCCCCCTATCTCTTCCCTACCACAAAAACCACCCGCACCCCCTATCTCTTCCCTAAATGCTTATCCCTCAAGACCAACTCCGAATCAAAGTACGGGGCGTGGATTCTTGGATAATTTGATGTCAAGGCTTGGTTATGCCTACGAAACATTGTTTCCGTCATTTGGTAAAGCCGACTTCTCAAATAAAGATGCTTTGAGTGAAATGCTTGAAAACGTGCAGTTAGAGATCGCTAAAAAAGAAATGAATGTTCCGTATCAACATCAAAGCCTTATCAAATCTTCTTTGTCGATCAAATCAATTGAAGATGTAACAAAGGTTGGCAATACAATGAAAAGACCAAATTCCGATATAATCACAGTTTTCCACAGTAGGGGAGATTGGGATAATTTAGCGAAATCTTTCGATATGACAAAAATAGAAGTTCAAATGGTGAAGGTGATTTTTAATGAATAATGATTTAATTTTAAGAGCAAGACTTGATGCACTGGGGCATTCCAACGATGATATTGTCAAAATTCTCGGCCAATCTAAACTACCAGGATCAAAAAGAGGCATGATTCCCTTTGTTGGTGCAAAGTTACATCGACAAAAAATGGGGATGGGCAAGGATGACTATAATCAACAGGTAAAAGACAATAAGACTACTGGTCAGCAAACGGCAAGAAATGAGATGTTTGATGCAAATGCTGCGAAAGGAAACATTAACACCGCGCCTCAAACCGTACCAGGAATGACTGATCAATCAATTAAGAACGCAGATGGCACTACGCAATCCTTACAGGAAGTAGGTATGCAACAAGCGGGTATGGGCGATGATGGCTCAGTTACAGGGACAGGCACTCCTGATCAAGTCAAAACAGACACAAAAATGGGTTCAGATGGCAAACCTGCACAAACCACAACAACAGAAGTTCATAATGCCAATGCAGATACTACGGGATCGAGTGGTACTGGAAATGTTACAGATACAACTCAACAACAGCCGCAACAGCAACCTACTCAACAGCAACCTACTCAACAGCAACCTACTCAACAGCAACCTACTCAACAGCAACCTACTCAACAGCAACAACCACAGGCTCAAGGTAAAGGTGGCTTTGTAAATCCTCAAGTTCAAGGAATGGCGCAACAATTTCAGGCAGGTCAAGATATGCAAACGATTCAGCAAGGAAAAGGCGCAGCAGATCAAACATGGGCGAAAAATAGATCTGGAATGGGCAAGTTTTTCGATGTCGCTACTTTTGGTGCAACTGCTGGATTAGGAAAAACAGGCGCAGGTGGGCGTAAAAAGG
>UEXM01001273.1_pt1 | contig 22091 bp, 8 predicted proteins | sample 1796661 | NCBI WGS metagenome assembly UEXM01 (sample SAMEA4772469, study PRJEB27181) | metagenome | reverse complement strand
GCTTTCCCATTTTTTCTTTCAGCTTTTAAACAACGTTTTCTGTTTTGATCCTCTGATACATAACTAATATGCACCCAATCTGGATTTGTATCATTACCAAATTCCCATATAAGTTGATCAAAATTTAAGTTGTCTTTTATATAATTATACATTTCTGCATTTGTTTTATACCTAAATGTATCGTCAATATCAATTGCTCTCCCCTCGCAATGTTGCGACCTGCTACTTCCTCCTATTGCTGTATTTAAATCTACAGACCTAAAAAATGAATTTATTTTTATAGGGCCACGAGCCCAATCTCTTAAAGGTTCAAATATATTTAAAGCAACAGCTTCCATGTTTGCAAGCTGGTAATTGTCTGGAATATTATCAATGTTTAATCTAGTTGCCGTATTTGACAACACTCCTTCTCTATATGATATATGGTTGCTTATATTTTTCATTAATCAAAATCTTTATTTTTACTTTTAGAGGAATTCATTATATCTCTATTTTTCTTTGTTTTTTCTGAAGTATCTTTTAATTCCCACTCACTCCATCCCATAAGCTGAAAAGCTCGCACCCAATTATCTAAATCTCTATCAGTAGCGCCTTGCATGTTTTCTAGTTTTCTTTGAACTCTATCTAGCGGTACATTTAATATTGATGCAATATTTATTGCTGCCTCTACCGAATCAGGTATATCATTTTCATATTTACCAAGCTCTACTAAAGCTTTTATTTTTCTTGCTTTATGATCTATTGGGGGTGAAATATCTGTTATAGCTAAAAGAACATTTGAAGAGTCTTGTCTCCATTTGTCCTTTTGTTTTTCTTTGTAATATGCAAGGCCAGTGTTTTTAATCATTGAAAGAACAGCTCCTGTAAACCCAACTCCACGTAAAACAGAATCAGACATATTATTTACTACTCTTGGTATTTTATCGCTTTTTAACATTGCTTGAAGTTTTGTTTCGTCTTCTTCTGCTTCTGCCGCAAATAAAGCGTTTTGTAAAAAGTTAAATATAAGGTTTTGCACGAACATATAGTAAACAATTTTTGAAGCATTAGATTTTGCATCGCCTCTACCATTTATTAAATCACTTGCTGCTTTTTTAGTAAGTCTTGTATATTGGAATGGAGTATTAGCAAAAGCAAACACTAATCTACCAAAATCACTTGCTTGAATATTAGATATTCTTGAAGCGTCTGAAGACTGTTGAGAATCATTAGCAATTTGCCTCCAGTCATTGTATGCTTTAGATTCTGCGTTTTTTTCTGATAGCCCTTCTTTTAAATATGTATTTAATCTATTTCTATAAAAAGTTGCTCCTCCTCCCGCAATAGCTAAACTATCCGCTATTTGCGTAGGTATAAATCCAGCTTTTAAAATTGTAGCCAGTATAGCTTTAAACTTATTATCGCTTTTTACCGCATCTGCTAATTCAGCTTCTTGAATATTAATTTTTAAACCATTTCTTCTGTTAACTAAAAAATCCGAGTTTAATAATCTTATTAAATCTTTTGTGTATTGTGGCACATTAGCTAAAGCTTTTCCCGCTTGTAAAGGGTTATTATCAGACCAGTTTATATAGTTAGCAGCAGAAATCAACTGTAAAGAGGCTGATCGCATGTTAAAAAACATTATAGTCCCAACAGAGCCATTAATAAAGTCTAAGCTTCCATTTACTATTTTATTACTGGTAACCCTCCTATTTGTACCCGATTTCATTCTATCAATTATACTCTCTAAATTTTTAACGTAGTCAGTACCGAACGCGGCTGTTAATTTGGTTTTGTTCTTATCATTTAGTATTAAGTTTACATTTTTATTCCAAACATCTAAATACTTAGCTCTTTTGTTTTTATTAATACTGTTTGATAAATCTATTCCAATATTTCCGGCAAACCAATTTGCTTCAGGAACAGGGTATTTATCTGATTTATTAGCTCTAATTAATCCAAATGCAAATTTTCTTAAATCACTATTTTTTTCTACGTAGCTGCTAAGTTTATTTGCGTTTGTTTTACTTATATTAGGTACTTCCATCTTTTGTTGTTTCCAAATAAACATTCTTACAGCGTCTTCAACCGTAAAAGCATCTAAACCTATGCTCGTTAATTTTTTATCTAATTTTTCAGGAGAACCTTTAATTTGTTTTTTAAGTTTTCTATATTCTTTTAGTAAAGCTCTTCTGTCAATTTCTAAATTAGCAATACCTCTGTCATACGGATCTAAAAATTTTGCTTTTATAAACTTTAAATCTTCGTCCCCTTGCTTCCCTGTACCAGCTGTTTTTTGTAATAACCCGTAAAAATCTTCAGCGCTATATGGTAAGAATATATTCCATTTGTTTTTATAATTAGCTTTTTTACCAAGATTAGCTGCTAAAGCAAAATCTTTATCACTTCTTACAACTGCAGCATTTTTAGATTTACGATCAAGCATTTCTGCAAACTCTGACGGAGCTGACTTTGAAAATTTAATATATAATTTATTGTTGTCTTTATCAATAAGAGAAGCGTCGTATACTTCAGCATTTAAGCCTTTAACTAAATCATATTTATCTCCTTCAGTTAAAGCAATTCCACTTTCAATAGGTATCATGCCGGCCTCATCTACTACCCCTTGTAGTCTAGAAGTTATATAATTATTATTAGGCATCCCCACTTTCCCGTGAAGATTATCCATACTATTAGGATTATTTTTTTCTCCTCCCTTGCTCTGAGCTTCATCCATTATAAAAACACCATTATTAGCGTTCATTTTTTTAATAGCATTTTGTAATATTTTTCTTCCTTTTGTACCTCCCATCACATAAGCTGCCATAAAATTGTCGCCGTCTTGCATGGTCATAAAATCTTCTGCTAATGTTTCTATTTGTTTTGCGTGCTCTGCATAAGGAGTTTTAATATCCGTAGCTACATGGGTAATTAAAGCCTGTGTTCTCATTGGAGATTTTGTACCTCCTCTAAACATAAAGGTTTGAAACCTTAAAGCAAAAGCCATAGCTTCCTGTTCTGTGGCCGTACCTCTTGCCTTTTCTACAAAATCATACAGCGAAAGCATAATTCTTTCATTTTGAGGCCTTATTTTTTCATTTATTTTTTTATTGTGGTCATTAAAAGCTGTTTTATCATTTGAAGCATATAAATCTTTAAGAGGCTTTTCTACATACTTAGTGATTTCGCTTGATCCAGAAAATATGGAAAGCCTTATAGGCGTTGCATCGTCTTTATTTAGTAGCTCTTGAACATTTGGTACATCTAAAAATTTAAGTATACTTTCTGCGGTTGGTTTAAAACCTACCATCTGATATAAAGTGGTTAGTTTTATAGGAGACGTTGATAGATCTTCATCTGTTAAATACTCAGAAGCAAACAGCTTTAGCATAGGTTCATACTGGTTAGTTCTTGGCTTGCCGTCTATAAATTCTTTAGTATGTTTTATATCACCTGTAAAACGATTAGAAACAAATTCAAACGCTTTATCGTGCTGTAAAGATTTTGGTCTTAGAACCCCTAAAACTAAAGGTCTAACTTTTCCGCTTTTTGTTTTAAAGGTTCCCTTTGTCTGTGCTATAGTTTTTTTATAAACAGTATTAAGTTCGTTTTCAATGTCATTGGCAAATTTTTTAGGTGGATTTAAAACTTTAACAAAAGCTGTTCCCAAAAGCATATCTTCATTATTTCTATATACTCCAGTAGGCATTATTAATTTAATTAACTGAGGTATTGAATTTTGTATTTTTTGTATTAAAAGAGGATCCATTGACTCAGAAGTCCACTTATCTAAAGTTCCGCTTTTGCTATACTTAGTAAACCTGCCTCTTTGTATATTCATTTCAAACTCTTCCATGAATTCTTTTACAGCAGTCTCCTGTGTTAAAGGTATTTTTTCTTGTACAGTAGGATCATTTAAAGCCTCCATTGATTCATCAAAAGCTATTTCTTTTGCAAGAGTATTTATTATAAATGCTTTTCTTTGCACAGAGTTAGAATGTTTTTTTGCAAACTCGTTTAAAAAAGCTTCTTCAATTTGTTTGAAGGGTTTCTTTTTAAATACTAAGTTACCTGCGTATGATTTTTTACCAGTAAAACTTTCGAGAACTCTAACAGGTTTTCCATCTTTATCAAACTGCTGCTCTAAAAATAAATTTTTTAATGCTTGACTTTTAGTTAAATCGGCTAAAGGCATTATATCATACAAAGCTTCTGCGTTTAATTTTATATAACCATTATAATCAGGAGAGCTATAAGCCCTTAATTCATTTGAAACATCTTCAAAAAGCATATTTCTTACAGCAATTTTATATTTTTCTCTAAAGTTTTTTCCTTTTTTAACATCAATTTGAGGAAGCATTGTACCTAAAATCTTTTTCGATGCGTTTAAAGCTTTAAGCTGTAATTCGCTTGATAGGTTTGCTCTATCTAATATATTTCTTTTTTCTTGTGTTTTTGCTACTGCTAATTCTTGTTGTTGTGTTTCTTCTCTTTCAACTTGTTCCGGTAGTGTTTCTGCTGCTGCTACATCTACTCTTTCCGTAACATCATCTGTAAACTTTTGGCCAAATAAATCACCTGCCATTTTATTCATTCTTAAAGGAAGTAATTTTCCAACATAACCTGATAGCGTACCACGCCCGTCATAGCTATTTACAAGGTCTATAACACCTCCTTTTTCATAAAGAGCATTCTGTATTAAGTCTTCTTTTAAAACGCTGAAATCAGGCACGTTTTTATATTTGTTAATTAATTTATTTACTAAAGGCTCATATAGCTGCGTAAGATCAAATGGTGATGCTCCTGCTTCATAAGCGTCGTCTATTTCTTTTGATTTAGATTTTTTAATAACAACATCACTTTCTGTTATTTTTTGTATTTGACCGTCTCCAATTAATTTTACATTTAATATTTTATCTGATTTTTGAATATTTTTTGTGTAATTTCTTATAAAATCAAATACTTCTTTTCCGTTTGTAAGCTTTACTTCAGCAAACCCTAAGCCTTGCATCGTATTAGTATAAGCTTTTGCCATTTTATTTGCAATACCTTTTTCTTCTACAACATTTACTTCTTCATTTGCAACTATATCAGAAAATATATTAAAGTACTCTTCTAAAGCACCTTTTTTTAGTGTTTTGTCTTTATTTGTATAATTTTTCTTTATTCTAGCTTCTATACGACTTAATATATTGCCATTACCAGATTCTTGTAAATATGTTTTAAATGAATTTACTAGCGGAGTTAAAGAGGCGTTGTCAGTTTTAAAATATTTTGCAAGCAAATAGTGAAGTTTTTCATGGCCTAATACGTTTGTTTGTCCTGCCGCAGAAGCTACCGGTAGGTTTATTAAAATTTTTGCTTTTGTGTCATCTGTTCCTTTAGAAACAAAAATACCGTCTGAAGTTTTAAAGCCAGGGTTTTTTTCTTGTGCTTGACTTATTTCTTCAGCAGTTCTTAACACTTGAACGTCTAAGTCTTTAAATTTATTATTTCTAATTTGAGAAGTAATTTTTTCACTACCTTTTATAACTCGAGTAATAAGTTCTTCAGTTTTTTTAGTAACCCCATATTTTTTATATGCTGCGGTTTCTAAATTTTTATATTCTGCTTTTATATCTTCTTCTATTTGCTTTATATCTTTCTCGCTTTTTTTATAATTTGTATTATATAAAAAATCATATTTTGCGTCTATATTATCAATAGACTTTGCATAATCAAGTTTTTCTTTTTTTGACATGTTATTAAAAGCCGTAACTAAATCTGCCTTTTCTGCACTAATTTGTTTTTCTATCCCCTCTATCTGATTTTGTATTTTTGCTTGATCTTTTTTTCTTTTAGTTTTACTTTTTATATCTATTAAACTAAATTTTTGTTTTTCTAAAGTAAGTATATCTAGCTTTGTACTATTTGGGGCTATTTGAAAAGCTATATTTTGAACAGCTGGGTCTGCAACTTGAGAAGTTGCAATTGAGGCTCCTCCCCCTAAAACAAATCCAGTTGCTGCTTCATTTAAAGATTTGCGTAATATCATTCCAAACTCTCCTTCTTGAAAACCTTCATTAAAAACAGCTTCTTGTAAGCTTTCATTTACAACATTTGCAAAACCTTCTGTAAAAGCTTCTCCAGCTCCCTTTATAGGTAAATTAAAAGCTGCTTTAACAAATTTATCGCTTGTTGTTTCTAATGACTCTTTTACAAGCTTTTCTGCAACTTTGTCTCCAACTTTTGGCCTTAAAAATTTTAAAGCTCTTTTTCCGTTTTTTATAAATCTTACTCCTGCCAATTCTGATAATCCTTCAACAGCCCCTTGCGTAGTTGAAACAGCATAAGCTAAAGCTTTATTAGCGTCGGGGTTTTCCATCATTGTTCGTTCGTATGCATTACCCGCAGCTGACGCTGATAAGGCTGGTATTCCAATGCCAGGAATAAATGCTATAGCTAAAGAAGGAGCAGCAGTAAACACGTTTGAAACTAATTCATCAGAAGCTTCTCCCATTCTTCCTTGCTCAACCAAGTCTACAAAATCTGCTTGGCTGCCATCATCATTATAGTATTTTTTATTTAAAGATTTTAATTTAGTAGAAAGATCAGTTAACCCTTTAGTGTTTATCATATCAGGATCCTCTTCTCCTGTAATATAGCCTTTAATAAGTTTTGGAATAGAACCTAATGGATTAATAGGGCTTACAACTCCTGCATCCATTTGCATATCAACAAATTCTCCAATCCCTTTTAATATATCTCCAAAACCACCAGCTAACGCAGCTGTTTTTTTAATTAAACCTCCAGGAGCTTTCCCTCCTGTAGCAACGTTAATAGCTTGAAAGCCCGCATTTATTCCTGCTTGTCTTTTTTCTTCTTGTTCTTCAAGTTCTTGTCTTGTTAAACGTTGTGACTCCAAAGAAGTATTTGCCAAGTTGGAATCCCCATCGGCTGTTAAATTTTTTGGTGCTACAGCCACAGCCGTTTTTGCAACACCCGTTTGCTTTCCCACATTTAGTGGTTTAATATTTGGATTTTTTTGTAGCAATTGATCTACCGTATATCCTTTTTTATTTGCTAAATATTGTATCTCTTCAAGAGTATACTCATTACCATCAATGATATATTTCTCCATATTATTTAAGTCTTAAATTTTGTTTTTGTAGTTTTATAAAATTTTCAAAAGCTTCAGGGCCTTTTATAAAGTTTTCTTTTATTTCTTCAGCTGGAAGATCTAATCCCTCTGCTGCATACCTATGAGCTAATACATCAAATATAGAAGTTTTCCCATCAATTATTTTAATTTCTGTTTGAGCACCTTTTTCTGGTGTTACCCCCAAGTTTTTATCTAAAGTAAAAATCATATACGCTTGATCTCCTTCTTTTATTCTTGCTTTATCGCTAAAACCACCATCAGCTTTTCTTTCTACGTTGTAGCCTAAATCATATAAAGTAGTAGCTAATTTTTCTGCATCTGCACCGGCTTTTATATTTACATCAAAAATTTTACCAGAAGCTTGTTGTATTGTTTGTTGTAATCCTCCTAAGTTTCCAGCTTTTTCAACATCAGATTTTGTGTCGTCATAATCTATTAATGACATCATATTAGACATGTGTGAAAAAGATTGATTTAATAAATCATCCTGTTGCAGTCGTTTGTTAACCTCTTCTTTTGTGATAGAAGGAGCTTTGTAAGGATTTTCTTTAAAGCTTTTTATTCCATTTGTTGCGGGATTAAAATATGGATTTAACTCAGAGGAAGCAATAGCTGTTTCTGTAAGCCCCTCTATAGCAATTCTATTAGCTATTTTAGAAATATCAATTTTTTCTCCTTCATCATTTTCTATAAACATTCCTTTTTTATAAGGAGTTAATAATAACTCAGCAAGTTTATCTGTATTAGAAATATTAAATTGTTGGCCATATACCATTGCGTCTTTTGTAACTAAGCTTACATATTCTTCTTCGCTAACGTTCCATCTTCTATCTAATAAATAACTTTTCTTTTCAGCTGCTGTAGCGCTATTTGCTATGTCTAATCCAATAGCTGTTTGAATATCAGATTTATTTGTTACATATTTTGTTGTTTGTTGTCGCGTCATATCGCCGTTTTCTGCAGGAATAAATTTGCCATTTTCTCCAATAAACCCTCTTACAATTTTACCATCTCTGTTTCCTACTGAAGCAAGCCCTTTATGTTTATTTGTAATATCAGTTAATTTTTTACCTGTTTCTCCATTTTTGCTATAATCATTTCCTAATAATATGTCATTAGTTTTCAAAGCATTTAAATCTTCATAAGTGAATTCTACTCTTTCACCACCAGGTGTTTCATAAGCAAACACCGCAGCTCCTCCTTCTTCTCTACGAGTAATTACTAAATTACTTTCTTTAGGATTTGTTAACGCATGAACAAGACCTGCTTGCTTAGGGTCAGTACCTCTTGATATTTTTGTTTCGTTTTCTGTATAAAAAGTAATAAAGCTATTTAAATTTTCTGTAGCACCCTGAGCGTCATAAATTTCATTTATTAAATTATCTTTTACTTTATTATATTCATCTACAGTTATTTTACCTATTTCATATAGTCTAGCGTTTTCTGCGTAAGCATCTGAGTTTTTACGTAAAAAATCTTCTGTCATTCCTTCAAAAGAACCTGATTTTTTGTCTACTATGTTACGTACATTATTCCTGTATTCAGAATTTGCGTTTGCTTTTGCAGTATCACCTCGCTTAGTTAAATCTTTTTTTTCCTGAATAGCATCTAAAACAGGGTCAAGCGCGCTTTTTACAATAGACGCACCATATTGCATGTTTTTAGCATATATCTCCCCATAATTAGGAGGTGTAATAATTGTTGGATTTCTGTAACTCATAGTTTATTTTATTTTAACCGTATTTTATCGCAGCAGACCCCAGTGAACCTGCTAATTGCAATAAGCCCCCCGTTACTGCCCCTGCCTGAGCAGCTCTTGAAGCGTCGGCCGCCTGTTGATTAACCATTGATTGTGTAGCTATGCCTGATAGTCTATCTAAGTTTCGATCTACTCTGTCAAAAGCAATACCTTGTTGATATTGTATTCCTTGAAGGCCTGCTTCTCTTAATTGTTGTTGTTCCGCAAGTGTTACAGCTTGAGTTCGTAAAGCTTCACTTAATTGTGTTTGTTGAAGTCTTTGACCTTCTGATACAGCTAAGTTTCTTAATTGTCTTCCTTCATCAACTCTTAAATCCCTAAGGGCTCTTCCTTCTTCTAACTGTAAGCCTCTAATTTCTCTGCCTTCGTCAAGTCTTGTGTCATCAATTCTTAAGCCTTCTCTTTCTCTCAATGCTTCCAATCTTAATCTTTCTGAAAAAGCTATGTCTTGAAGTCTTCTGCTTTCACTCATTCTTATTTGTTCAACCTGTTGCTGCCCCTGCGCCCTTGATTGTACGTTACGAGCTTCTTGTTGTTCAATTGTAGCAGATATATTTAATTTACTTTGAAGAGCTGCTTGCGCGATTGCAGTAGCTCCTCCAGCACCCGCTCCTGTAGCTCTTATTGTTGATAATGTATTTGCTAAAGCTTGATCTGTTTGCTGTGCTTGTAAGTCAGCTGCTTGTGTTGCAACTTGTAGGTTTGCAAATGAATTAGAAGCTAATGTACTTGTATCAGAAGCTAATCCTGAAAAATCTCTTGCTCCTTGTCTTAAATCAACTGTTCTTTCTGATAAATCTTCTATTCCTCTAGTTAAATCTCTTTCGCCAAATGATAAATTTCTTGCTCCTGATAAATTACGAACTAAATCACTTCTGTTTTCTACTACTGAACTTAAATCTTGAAAATTAGAATAAGGATTTAATATATTACTATTAGCATATAATTGGCCCCCTACATTAACATCCCCCATAGGTTTAGTTATTGTACCTATTTCAGATCCTCCTCGCACAGGGGCTGTTGTAGTAGGAACTCCCGTGCCTTGTTGTTGAGCTTGTTGTTGTACTGCTTGAGTATACTCCTCTTCTCTGTAAAACTCAAACTGCGACTCTTCTCCTTGTCTTACTTTTTCTTGTTCTAAATCTAGTAAGCCAAAATTAGTTGTACCATCTTCGTTTTTCGGCAATTCTGCTATTTGTTTATTTAATTTATCAAAATCAATTATTCCTTGCGGAAAACTTTCCATAGCGGCTAACATCTCTTGGCTTGCGTCTTGAGTATATTCAAAAACCATATTACCGTCTTCATCGGTAGACAGTTTACCTCGATTCCCGGTATCACTTCCTTTAGGACCAGTTACGTCAACAGTTTCATCGTAATAAAAACTATTAGGGTTAGTAGAGGAATAATTATTAGCGTTTGCCCACTCTTTAAAAGTTGAGTTATTTTCCCAATAAGGAACATTCATAACTCCATTTCCCATTATGTTTAGCGAATTCAGTTTAGCATCCATTTCTGCTGCCGATGGAATATTAGCTAAAAGCTCATTGTTAAGGCTAAATGTAGTTCTTGTTTCTGTACCATCAGGTTTTGTTACAACCATTTCATTTGTAGCAGGGTCGTAACGCATTCCAGTTTGAGTAGCCGCTGTAGTTCCTGCTGTATTTGCTGATATTCTTTGTATTGTATTTCCTTGGTTTTGAGCAGAAGGTCCTGCATCTCCCCCATACTGATCTTTTACACTAGCTGCCTCAAAAAAATCTAGCCCCGGTGTAAACTGTGTTCCATCGGGGTCTATAACACCCATTGGGATATTTAAACCTTGAGCACTCATTGCTGGATTAAAAACAGCATCTCTTTGCCCAGTATCAATTCTATTCATAAGCTGCGCTGTAGTACCACCTTGAAAAGAAGGTATATCAAATTGACTTGCATAATCTATATATGCTCCTCTTTTTTCAGCATAATCATCTTTTGCTTCTTCTAAAATTTTTTCTGCTTCTTTTTTTGCTTTAATTCCTTTTATAACACCAGCAAGCCCGCTAATTGCAGCAACACCTATACTAATAGGGTCTATTGCATATTGCAGATTATTACTTACTTCTATTATTGTATATAGTTCTTCCATAATTAATTAGTTAATAGTTCGTATTCACTTGATACCGCGAATAATTCTTTTGCTGAAGTGTCTGAAACACTAAGTTGTACTTTGTTAAAAAATCCTTTTACACCTGATATATCTGCACCAAACAATATTTCATTTCTTTTAGGTAAGGTTTCATTTACAATATACGAGTAATATTTGTTATCTTTTCTTTTAAATCCAGAAACCATTAAGTCTTGCCAAGTGTTTTCTACAGACGCATTAGTTGACACATACCCTGTAATTGGAGAGCCTGTATCACTATCAGTTGCTATAGAGGTTACTGACCAGCCCGTATCCCCTTCATAATTTAATGTTCTAAAGTATTTTACAGTTGATGGAGGCTTATTAAATATTAAGTCAACAGTTGAAGCAGATGTAGTTGCACCATAAAAGGAACCTCTATTTGCGTCTAAATCATAATGTTTATATAAATCATTTACACCGTATGTGTAAAAGTCTGCGTCTATACTGCCTCCAAATGATGGCTTGTAATTATAAAAAGAAGACCAACCATTAATGTCTTCGTCAAACGTAACTGTTTGAAAACCTCCTGTAAAATCTCTTAAATGAACAGTTATTACATCTCCTGCTACAGGTGCTTGAGCCAGTGTTACAACACCCGTGCTCACATTATAAGTATATTCAGTTCCTGCTGTTAAAGGTGTTGTTGCACTAAAGTTTTGTTGAAACACCTCTATTTGAGATATGTCTGTAGGATCTGGTAAGTTTATTGTTGTAAAATCTTTATCTACAATACTAAACGCTAAAGAAAAGGTAGCTGTACTTCCATTACAAGCAAAAGTATTTGTTATATTATCTTCTTGCAATGATAACACATATTTTTTTCTGTTGTTATCCCATGTGCCAATAACTGTGTCTATAGACTTTAAGCTTGTTTTAAAATAATCTCTCATTCCAAAGTTTGATATTTCTGTAATACCATCTCTTGATAATCTTAAAACAACACCATTGTTTTTATCTGTAAAATATTTTCTTCCTGCATGGAAAGCAAAACTTTCAGGGTTTTTACTTATACCATAATTACCTGTATACGCAACTACTTGGCCTAATACTTGATTAGAGGCTGTTACCTGAGGGTCTCCTTCTGCTGTAAATATAATGTCTTTATCTATAAGTATATTGTGTACTTTGTTTTCTTGAAAAACATTTAAATTATTATCTTCTGCAAATAATTTTTGTATTGATCCAAATGAGGAATCAATTGATTTTGTATTAGGTATTGAAGGGTTGAACTGATTAATTTCATTTGTTCTTGTTCTGCCATTATATATACCTGAATATATTAAAGAAGCTTCCCTTGTTTCAGGTGTATACTCACTGTCTGTAATTGCGGCTCTTACTCCAAAGTCAACTGTTTTACCGTTAAATGATCCTCGTATTCTAGACTCTTCAACATGCCAGCTTTTTACTACAACTAATATTGATTTGCCATTACCGGGTGCAGATGTAAAAGTAATCACTCTTGTTTTATTTGCGTAAATATATGTAGAAGCCGCTTGAAGCACATCATCAAGGTATACTTGAAAATCAGATTCCGAATTTGGAACTGCATATGTAGTACTACCACTGCTCTCTGCAATAGTAAACGTCGTATCGCTACCATCTCCCGTGCCTACTATTTGATGAGTAACCTCAGAACTCTTTATAACAAAGGTGTTGTAGTATTTAATTTCTAGTGTTACACTCATGCTTTTATTATTACATTAATTATCAAAATATTAACTTGAAGCGTTTGTAAAACTAATAACGCCAAATACAACGTCTCCTTGAGAATTAGGGTTGGCTGTTAAATTAATTTCTGTAGTACCTATAGTTGTTGAATATGAATTACCGCCTACAGTACGTGTTCCTTTACCTGTAAACTTTATTTGAAACGTTTCATTACCTGTTCCTGTAAGAGGAGAGCTTGTTACAGCGACTACATCGTTGTTTCTTACATTGCTGCTATTTAAAGCTACAGATACCGCCGTGCTTGTTGTATTATCCTTTTGAATTGTAATATCAACTAAAGTTTCTTCAGTATTCGTTCCGTTTATTGATAATCCTGTAGATACATAAGATTGATCAGACGATATTGTAACTCCATTTACCGAAATAGCTGTTACTCTTGGAGTTCCTCCCGTGTTAGCCTCAGTGCTTAAGTACATATTAACATATGATCTAAGTCCATCTGGCACGTTTGCTTGTATTGTTGATGTAGGCAGTAAAGTTAAAACTGTATCTCCTGAAGATAAAGCAGGAGTTGGAATATTAAATGTAGCTTCTGAATGTCCCCCTGTAATATATATGTTGCCTACAGAGCTACCGTTTCCGCGGTTTATAGTTGGCACACCACTAAATTTATATCCTGATACTGATGTTATTGTTATTGTATTACCTCCAATTCCAAATGCACTTGTGTTACCACTTCCAAACGTTGCCCCTGTGGAGCCAAACCCTGTGTTTATATATGTAGGACTTACAGTATAACCTGAATTTTGCGCTACAAAATAAGCATCATTTGCGGAAACATAAGTTGTGTTTACATTTACGGCAAACGAATAATTAATATTCCCTCCTACTGCTTGATTTGGATAAGTACCGCTAAAACTAACTGTTATTGCATTGCCAGAGCCTTCTGCTGTAACAAAACTAAAAGGACTTGTATTACTTATTAAAGATATATTTGTTGTAGCGCTTAAATTAACTGAACCATGTGTAAAAGTAAATACCATCTGGCTGCTAAAAGAATTACCAATATCTGAAGTAGCATATGTTAAGGTTCTTGAGCTTACATCTACTGAAACTCCATCTGCTAAAACATTTCCAGTATTAGCCATTGTAAGAGTTGCGTTTTGAGCACATGCAGTTACCTGTAAAGGTACCGTTGCTGATACAAAAGCAGTTCCTTTTTCTACTACCGAGGTTGAAGCTGTACTTCCTGATACGCTTCCATCTACTGTTGCTTTTTCATTAAATGCTGCTACTACTATACTTCCAGCGGAAGTTGTACCGCTTATATCATTACATGATCCTTGCCCTGTTAATCTTAATTTATATCCACTTACAATTGTAGCGCTTATTTTTGAAGCTGTTGCTGAATTACTTGTAATTTCAAAAAACTTACCATTTGTAAAGTAATTTCTTAAATCAATATCTGTAGATCCTGTAATTACAGTTGATTGCGTAGGTATACTACCTGTTGTTAATGTAGGAAGAACACTTGGCTGAACTATATTATATGTAAAGTCTCCTGCGCTTGCATTTGTAAAACTACCTCCAGGTGTTATATTTAATGTTAATGCTCTTAACGTAGCATTTGTAACTGTTGCTAAGTTTGTGGCTGCGCCGTCTGTTAAAGCATTACTGCTAAGTTTTACATTGTTTAATGTTCCTTGTGCAATTGTTCCTTGAGTAAAAATAGCATTTGATGCTATTGAAAATCCAGAGGGTGCTGCATGTAAAGCCACAGTATAAGCTGTTGTAGTAGGGGCAGCAGGCTGAGTAATTGTTCTTACCGCAGTATATAAATAAGCTGTTGAAGCGGAATTACTAAATCCTGTTGTTGGAATTTGTATTCTTATTGTATTATTATTATTTGCGTAAGTGGTTGCCGTACCTGTTGCTTGCCCTAATGTTACTGACACTGTTTCTGTATTACTGCTATTAGCTGAAACACTTGTTGGTGCAACTGCCACAGCAGGGGAGTTTCCATTTACTATTGTAAGTCCTCCTCCATGCGCTACACTTATACTACCAGTCCAATCTGAAACTTGAAATAATCCCAGAGCTGGCGTTGTGACTTGTATTGGGCCTTGTATATTTGTCCCTTGTGAATTTGTTGCAAAAGCCCACACGTAAAATAACGTGTTTATTGCTGCGTCTGTTTTAGTATGCGTATACGTTGAAGCGCCACTGCCTACTGATTTGTCTACATTAGTAGCGTTAGCGAAAACAGCAGTAGTTCCTATTTTAAATCCTGCTGCTGATACTGAGGCTCCTCCATTAGCACTTATAGTTGCTGATACTGTAAAAGTAGCTGCTGAACTTGATGTTGATGATGTTGATGTTAATGATAAATCTGAAAATAATGGGACTGTTGTACCTAATCCAGATGTATCTTCTTGAACTGCTGTTGTAGATATTATAATATTTTGTCCTGCATTAGTAAACCCATTTGGCGCTGTTATAGTTAATCGTGCTGTTCTTGTTGTATCTGTACTAACTGGAAAATAATCAAACCCTACTGTTTGTCCCGCATCAGTAGTAGAATTTACATAATCAACCGCTTGTAATGAACCTACATTAATTGTAGGGGCCGTAATAGTTCCGTTAGCTGCTACAGCAAAATTTGATACAGTTACATCAGATGAGCTAAATGCACCTGTTTCTAAAGCATTTAATTCATTTATTAATCCTGTAGTTGAAGTTTCATAGTATATGTCTATTTCGCTTTCAATAGGTTTAGTTTCAAACACAGATAAATCAATGTACTTACCTCTTCTTATATAAGATGTAACGCTTAATGCTGGTTTAGCAGTATTATCAGAAGCGGTGTCGTCTGTAAAAAGCATTCTTACTCCATGTAAATCCGCTTTGCTTGAAGTTTCTCCAAAAGGAGGTAACTGAGCAATTAAATGATTATTTTCTCTTTGATAAAATGGCCCTCCAGAGTCTTCTGTAACTGAAGAAGATCTTGCATATTCTTGCACCGTATTTATCGTAATTGAACTAAAGTCTGAAAGTTTACCTATACCTGTTATTGGAAGCTCATCATCATTAGATAAGGTTTGAATACGTTTTTCAGAATTAAAAGCTATTGTTTTTGCTATTTGTCCTGAAGATGAATCTGTAATTTCAGAATCTGCAAATTTTGTTAATGTATTAGAGTCTCCTACTTTATTAAAAGTTAATTGTGTTATTTCTAAAAATCCTACATCTGCATTTGCATTTAATTCAGGAAATGTTAATGACCATATATACTGTTTTTTACCTGCTGCTAAAGCAACAGACGTTAATGCGTTTGTTAAAACAGTGCCGCTAGTAATATTGCTTGTACACGGAGTATATTTAAAAGTTCGCGCAGCAGCGGTATCTCTATTAAACACCATATATTGATTACATGAAAACCTCATCCCTGTGTCTGCAACAATACCTCCTGTTGAAGCACTTCTTGTTCCAGTAGTAGTTGTGGTTGTTGTATAAAAAGCTGTATTAATTACTTTTGGAAATAAAACAGTATCAGATCTTGCTATAGAATTATCTGCAGATATAGTTTCCATTAATCTTGGAATCTTATTTATATTATCTCCAAACAATGTTATATAAGAGTTATTGTCTACAACTGTTGCCCCCGGCGTATACACATTATAATACTCTTGTTCTAATTGTTTTACAACTACTCTATAAGAATACCACCCATATGGGTTATATGTGCTATACACGCCGCTATCTAATTCATTAGAATATACATCTGTGTCTGGTATTAATTTACCGCTTTGTGCATTAAAAGTTATTTTTAAATTATCCCCAACCCAACTATTAAACTCAGCGGCTGATGTTCTTGCCGGCACTGCAATTATAGAATTTGAAGCTGTTGAAGGTAATATAACAGGAGATTGTCTTCCGAATATATCTGCAAGCACAACTCCTATTTGATATGTTCTTCTTTGTTTTAAAGAGCTATCCGGATATTCATGATTTGCAAGAGTTACTGTTATAGCTGCCCCATTAGCAGGTGCTGTATTAAATGTAATAACTCCTGTTGTACCATCGTACGCATAATTCGTTGAAGCTAATAATACATCATTTACATATACTATAAACTGGTTTGTATTTGCTGGCGGTATGCTAGTTGAACCTCTTGTAGGAGATTTTAAAGTTAATGTAAAAGTTTTATCGCTGCCGTCTCCTGTAAATGTTTGCGTTGCTTTTGCTCCAAATGAAACTGCATAATCTAAAACAGGAGGGGTTATGTTTTGAGAATAATTAGCAAACACTAATCTATTACCTACAATATCTAAAGCTTTTGCTTTTGTAGGAACATTATCAAAAACTCTTGTGATTTGATCTTCAGGTAAAGCTTCTTGTGGGCTATCAGATTTATAAGTACAGGTGTAAAAAGTTGAAGTAATACTTGCATCTGTAAGCGTTTTTGTTTCAACTATTCTTGCAACTGTACTATCTGATTCTTTAATTATAATTTCAACTTCTTTTATTTCAAAATCAGCGTTAGGGTTTATACTTGGCAATTCAATACCCAATATAGCAGTATTAACATGGTTTATCATACCATCTAATTCTGTAGATTGATAAGCTCTAGCCTCTGCTGCTTCATTAAATGTTCCGTAGCTTGACCCTGTTTTATATGAATGTTGAAATGCTATTTGAGTGAAAGGTGCTAATACTGAATACTCGTTATCATTAAACTTATATCTATAAGAAAATCTTACAAACTCTTCCTCTATATAATCATTGTTTAAAGTAGCGTCATTACTCATTGTAGAAGTTCCAGCAATATCGTTTTCTGTCATAAAAACAACTGGATTATATGGAGCGTATTTAGCTAAACTTATTTTTAATTCGTTATTATAAAAGCTAGTGTTGCCTATTGCTTTTACAACATTTATTCTTCTAGGCTGATTTTTATTATCTGTCCAAAATAATAAATCATCAATCATTGCAACTCCTGTAATTTTATATTTTTTACTAAACTTTAAAAATCTTCCTATTACAATTGCTTTTGCTGTTTTAAATGTTGCACTAGCAGGATCCGCGTCATAGTAATAAATAGCATGAAACCTAGGTTGTGTAACTGCTTCATTTATATACCAATCATTTACATATAAATCATTATTGTCTGTTACAAACCAGTAAATACGTTTATTTTTTTCATCAAAATACGTTCCTATTACTTCTATGTCTGAAGATAATCCAAGTGTTGTATGTGCTATTGTATTACCAGCAGCATTTTGTATAACACCAACATTTGAACCATCAGGTTTTAATACTTCAATATTTTGCGCATCTCTGTATTCACCCTCTGGCAGAAGTCTATCGTCCAGGTCTTTATTCATTTTCCCGCCAAGGAAAGTATTTTTGATTTCTGGCATTTATCTAGTGTTTAATCTGTTTAGATTTGTTCCTCATTATAGCTGTAATTTCAGCAAGCTTAATATTTGAAAGTCTTAGCTTAGCATTTCTCATAGCTGCTCTACGCTCTCGTCTAAATCTATTTATTATAAATTCAGGAACATTTTGTTTAGAAGATAAAATAGCGTAAGCTACATGTTTATATAATGCTTCTTCTGCCATTTTATGTATTTGCATTTCAGCATCAGTTCCTAAACCGTCTGAAATATAATGAATAGTTAATATTTTTTCTGATAAATTACTACTAAATCCAAATTGCCCATTTGCTTCGTCGTTTACAAACACACCATTAACTTGTAAATGTTCTGGATGACTTCCATATCTTCTACCATAACCTATTACACTATCGCTATAATCTGAATTAGCTGTAAAATAATCATTTGAACTACTGCTACCTAGCGCGGCATTAGTTTCAATACCATTAAATTTTTTAGTTATTTCATCCTCTGTTAACAATAAAGAATTGTCATTGTCATATAAGTATTCACTGTCTGTATCTTGTAATACAGCTTGAGAAGGTCTTGAAGTGTTGTTTGTAGGATATATGCGCCTTTCTAACCCATTATCATCTACCCAAGAAAGTTTAACATAATTAACATAATCTTGAGGCATAGGCACAATTAATGTTGTAGGAATTGATACTTCAAATATTTTTTCAACTCTTGAAACATCATAACTAAATTCCTGTATTGCTCTTTTTGAATGAAACAATATATCTTGTTTTGTGGCATGATCTATTATTTTTCCATCTCCTACGTATGCAACTAAAAAATTGTTTACTATGTCTGCTAGTGAAATATATCTATAATTACCAGTATTTTGATTTTCAAGTAAAACTTTTATTGCAGCACCATTTGCAGGAGCGGTTGTAAAAGTAATTACTCCTGTGCTATTATTATAACTATGTAAATCATCATCAACTTCTAACCCTGCTATAAAAATTCTAAAAACAGATTCAGCTGTTGGTAAAGGTGTAAATGTTAATGTAAACGTTGTAGTACTTCCGTCTCCTGTAAATAACTGTGATCCCTCATAGTATTCTCTTGCTGATTGTGTAATTAGTCCCATTTATTATGAATTTTCTTGATTAATTTTTTGTACTTCTTCTTGTTTAGCTACTTGAACAACATTTGGATCTTTTATTGTAACTCCAGCAAGTGCTAATATTTTTATTATTAAAGGCACTTCTTCAGAATCATGCAATTGAAAATTAATTGACGTACCACTTGAATAAGCCATATCACCATAGGTTGCTCCTGATGTAAATGCCCAGTTTGGGTCCGTAGGTTTAAAAAGATAGTCTAATGTAGCAGATGACACTGTAGAAGGTAATATATATATATTTGAACCTTCTTTATAATATATTGGAAATGAAGTGCTTGGTGCTGTTAATTTTGAAGATGTGATTTGTGGTAAGTCTGATTTTTGTATTTCCTGAACTGCTGTTGCCCTAGAGCCGGTGCTTACCATTAAACATTTATATAAGTTTGCAGGTGTTGCAGCTATACCACTTGAAAAAGTTAATGTTGATGATGTAGAGAATACATCAATTTTTTCTTTTGTGCTTTTAGCAAGATTTGCGTATTCATCATTTATTGTGCCTGTTTCTTTTCTTGTTAAGTATCTGTTGTAGTCAGAAAAAGATTTTTCAAATAAATCAAGTTGTGCCATTCGGGCAAACCTATTATATTGATCAGGTGTCATGAATCCTCGTTGTTCTCTATTAAGAAGAGATAGTACGGTTCTATATACTGTATTTACATTTATGGCCATATTATTATTTATTATAGCCTAGGCCCAATTAAGGGCCGTGACTATTAGTGACTACTTTAATCTTTTTTCAACAGCAGTGTAAATTTCAACTCCTTCATCTGTTTTAAAGAATGCTGTTAAAGCTGAATATGGATTTTCTTCATATGGTACTGTAAGTAGCTTTTTATTATTTGAGCCCCACATAAAGGTTCTTTGATCAGCTGATAGCTTAATAATTCCTGCTTCAACCGCTCTAATACCCATATTTCTAATTTGAATGTTTTCATCAGACGCAAGTTCTAAGAACAATCTAGGGTCTTTCTTAGCTAGATTAATTAAATCACGTTTAAGTTCCTTAGAAGTCATCTGAGATGCTTTATTTCCAATTTCTGTACGCACTACAGCTTCAACTTGGTCAATATCCATGTTCATTGCTACGTTTAACGCATCAACTTCTACTTCAATCATATCTAATTCATTTTCTGCTTGTGCTGCTGGATCAAATTCAAAAAACAAACTGTTTCTTTGTGGGTGATATAGAGATAAAAGTTTTTGCAGTGTTTGTTTTGATTTCGGTACGTTTAACATTCCGTCCTCAAAAGTTATATGAGCTAACTTAGAATCTCCATTAAATTCATCTACAAAAGATGTTTTTTGATTTGTTGTATATTTTAATTCTCTTTCATACCCTTTTTCTTCATCGAAATAGTATATGTTAGAACTTTTAATTGTATAAGTAAGAGGAGACAATCCTTCTTTTAAGACATACATTCTGTCTTTTATTGGCCAAGTAGGCTTTTTAGCTACTGGCTCTTGCTTGATTATTTCTTTAACAGGTGCTTCTGCAACGACTGTATCTGTGCTCTTTAGAGCTTTTGTTTTTTTATTCATGATATAATATAATATAAGTTAGTAAAAAGTAAAGTCAGGGTGCTATTACAACACCCTGCTCTACAGAGAAAAATTTAAGAAGTTAATAACATAAAGTTATTAGCACCTTGAGTAATTAAACATCTTTCTGATAGGTAGTGAACCTCCATTGCATCTAAATCTGAAGTGAAGTTTCCACCTACTGATCCAGTTGTCCAAGATTTCATTTTTCTATCATCTGATTGAGAAGATCTATATCTAACGTGTAAGAAAGGTCTTTTAATGTTTTTACCAAGAATTTGGTCATAAACAGTAGATGTACCAGCTGGCACAATTATACCTCTTACGTCGTTTTCAATTATACCTCTTGTTGACCCGTCATTTAAGTATTTCCAGTCAGTTTTGTAGAAGTCATAAGAACCTCTTCTAAATCCTGAAAAACCTAAGTTAAGTGCCATATCCTCACTGTTAGAGAATACACCGTAAGATGTACCACCTGCTCCGTAAGAATTTTGAGTAGCTAACATATCATCAATTGCTAGAGATACTTCTCTATTAATGAATAACATGTTTTCTTCAATTGCTCCTTGAGAATCAAATTTCTTAAGAATGTTATCAAAAGAACCTAAATCATCTGTTGGAGAAGTACCTGCGATACCAGTAGTAACATGACCTCTTGAAGTTACTGCCGCGAAAAGACCTTCAGTACCTGCAGTTGCTTCCGCTCCAGCTGTACCTAATTGAGAGTCTACACCACCAGCTGCTGCTGCTAGTTCACCTTCAATCATTGCCATTTCTAGGTTATCTTCAAATCTTTGTCTTGTGTCACCTTCAGCTTTTAAATACCATAGGTAACCTGACTGTCCTTGTTCTCCTGTTACTTCAACCCATCCAATTTGAGAAGAGTCAGATCCTGAAACTTCATACTTATCTTTAATGATAATTGGTTTGTTAGTTAAAGACGCAAAAGATGGTTGTACTGCATTTGTCATTCCTGCTGTTCCTTTCTTAAATTCAGAACCATACACGAATAAGTCACAAGTTGCTGTACCATCGTCATCTGTTGTTACGAAACCTGACACAGCTCCAACTGTTGCACCACCTGTATAAGGTATTGCTGTTAAAGTTGTGTTGTCCGATGCTACTGCAGAAATATACGCTTTAATTACTGTAGGAGAAGCCGTGTTATCGCTTAATACGATAGTTTGACCTACTCTTACTGCGTGAGTTCCTGAAGAAGCTATTGTAATTACACCAGTGTTAGCTACTGCTGCACCTTTATAGTGTAA
>UEXM01001272.1_pt1 | contig 22119 bp, 34 predicted proteins | sample 1796661 | NCBI WGS metagenome assembly UEXM01 (sample SAMEA4772469, study PRJEB27181) | metagenome | reverse complement strand
ATGCTTGCATTGTTATGTAAACCGGTTATTGTAATTGAACCCAGTAAAATGAAACCTATCATGAGTCCACAGGATTGTAGAATTGTACAGATAAAAGAAATAAAAGATAACGCATTCGCGGCGGAATTTCTAGAACCACTCGATTGGATTGAAGCCCCACCCATCGTCATAGAAGACGAATTAGAGTGATATTGTTTTTCAATTTCATGAAAATAACTTCGTCACATTCCCCACCCTTGATTACCATCTGAACTTCTCCACAAGTTGTACCATGGGTCTTATACCTATCACAAGCTATAGTTGTACGTTCGGTGATATCCATATTTTGACTATACCCAATGAAAGTCTTATCGAGTTCGCCGTGTTCGTCACAGGCTTCAACCGTCGCTTTCACGGAGTATGCACCATAATCCCACGATTCAACGGTATCAGTGGGTGGAGGTGGTTCCGCCAAGAAAGATGCCCTGTTTCTCTTAAATCGTTTATTTAACGCACTGGCCGGTGCAATTAAAAGAGCTGCTAACGCGTGCATTGTCATGATTGGGACTAAATTTTTTAAGTGTACTTAAGTCGAAAAACATTTTAACTAAAAGTAAGATGAATATTTTCTTTCTTTCGTTGATTCCGGAAGAGATCGCAGAACTTTCCTGCGATCAACATGTGATCAAAATTCAGTTAGAAATTGCACAGATGTTATACACTGCATGGTATTACGCAGGTCAGGAACAATACGTTCGAGAGTATGCACCGTATACAAAAAGTGGTTCGCAGCGGGGGTACAAACCCGCGCACAAGAAACACCCGATGACGATGTGGATTTCTTCGAGTCTTCGTAATTACATGTTCGCATGTGAAATCGGATTAGCCCTATCAAAAGAATACACGAAACGCTACGGTAAAATTCATACATGCGAAGGACATTTACTATGGCTCAAGAATAATGTACCACCCCATTTCGACGAACATAAAAGTGATACAGCGTATTACTCGACCCAGGGAATCCCCGAATGTATGCCGGTGGCGTACCAGTGTCCAAACGTCGTCGAAGCGTATCGTAAATATTACATCAACGATAAGGCTTCGTTTGCGCGGTACAAAACGACCAAACCTACTTTTATGCAGGTGTAGAATGAAATAATTTGTAATCTAATATAAATGAGTAACTTACAGAAGAAGATACCTTTTATGGCGGGGGTGTTTGGGCACCTTATTTTTCAAACTTTTGTTGCATACAGGGCCGCCGAGGCGACCTCCGGGAACGCCTACATGAAAGATATTGCCCGTTCCAATGCGTTGTTGATAGGAATAGTGGGTCTCGCGTTGGTACTATTGTTGAGTCTCGTGCGTTTGCCCATTCCCGTTAAAGTAGCCGTATTTTCCCTTCTAGCGTATATCTCTGGTATGGCACTTCACAACGTGCCTAATTTACAAGAAGCTTTACTCGAGGTCGTTGGTATATTTATAGGTATGTTAGTCGCCGGAATCTTCACGGTTCAGATGGGATACAAACTCGATATTCTCGGTCAGATATTATTCTTCTCACTCTTAACCATTTTGATCGCTCGCGTTATCAATATATATGTGAGACGCACACGAGTCGAAGAACGGAATTCAATCGTTCCCAGTAGAATTCTTACGATACTCTTTGCGCTATTTGTAGTGTATGATACGAATAAGATATTGCAGAGGAATTATTCCGGCAATTTCGTAAACGCATCGTTAGATTACTTTTTAGATATATTTAATCTTATTCGTTCGGTTGGTGGAAACGAATAATCAGACTTGCCGGGAATCGAACCCGGAATGCTGGATTAGAAGTCCAGTGTGATATCCGTTTCACTACAAGCCCTGCCCTCGACGAGACTCGAACTCGCGACCTTCGGCTTACAAGGCCGACGCTCTACCAACTAAGCTACAAGGGCAAACGGTGATTTTTTTATACTATTATGTGTTATATTTAGTTCGTGATACTATCGATAATCGCTGGATATAACGCATTATCCTTTACCTGTTCAATGAGTCGCTTACGATTCACAATGTGCAACTTTTCAACATCTGCCTTGTTTTGACCAACATACGGCACCGCGTATCCCCTGTCGCATAGCCATTTATTGACATTGGTCCATACGCCGTCCTCGGAAACCCAAACTTCGGCGAGTACACGTCCAAACTTACCCCTAGAATCCGCCTCCGGGCATCTAAGCTCGATCTCAACGTCGTCTTTCTCACTGGCGACAGCCTTGAGGCACCACTCCTTAAGCTTCTGTTTGGAGATAAGACCAAATACCTTTTCCACCTTATCAGAAGTACGGGACTCGGGTGTATCGATCCCTAGAAGACGGACACGCTGCTTCGTGCATACATCAAATCCGAGATCAATGCAAACGTCAATGGTATCTCCGTCAATAACCTTTTCCAGGGAAGAAACCTTGTACCGAAAGTTGCATTCCGGAGAATCGTACGCCATTATATTCGATACACGTCTCTAGTCTTTAAACCCGAGTTAAAAAAATATTGCCCGGGTATAGTATGTATATTCGGGCATATTCCTCAAACGATTCTTATAAATATAGACTAGACAAAACCAGGAAAAATGTACTAAATGAAATATATCAACAACAATCGGTTCGCGTCCCGTCGAACAAACCTGTACCTGATAATTTGCGTCTTCGTCTACGATTCAGAGAAGCTGTAGAAGAAGCACAAGAAATATGCTCTCATGATAAAAATTCAAAAGAATGTCATTTCGCGTGGTATGAAGTCGACGAATTAGAAGATTCTATCGACCGCTCGAATTGTCGACACGACTCACAGTAATCGTAGCGGGTTCTTCATCGTACGTGTAATACTTTATAGAAATACCAAATATACGTTTCATATGTGTATTCAATTCTCCGTTAATAGCCCCTTTCCAGTCTCTTAACGTAGTCTGGAAATACTCCTGTCCATCTTCCCCAAAAACCCTAGAAGTAAAAAATGGTTGAGAACGAACCCATTCCATATGCCTATTCACAGTGGCGGGAACGGGTCTCTGCCCCCTATCCACGGACTCCAAAATATCGATAACGTAATATCCGTGTCTATCTGCGATGATGTTCGCTTGCATTCCCGGATACCCCTTAATATACGCTTCAAAATCCGCTCCACTTGGAAGTGTGACGTACACGTTTCGAGTACTCGATGGTAAAGGTGTATTACCAGTAGCAGTCGATATACCCGGGTGTGTGTGGTATGAAATGTAAGAATTTCTAAAAATTCCTACGATATGTCCGTTCACTTGCATCCTTTGTTGCGAGGTGAAACGTGTCGGAACGTTAAATTTAATCGTATTACCATCGGATACGAAATCTATTTTACCACCGTATTCCCACCTTTTAATGGTGGACATGTTGTTTATCGAACGTAACTCTTTTATTACACGTTTGGGGAGCTGTATAGATGCTTTCGTGTTGGAAACTCTGACAACCTTCGCTACCATTTCTAGATCTTTTCGTTTGGCACTGCTGCTGGTGGGTATATAGTTCGCTGGAAGACGTTTTCTTTTACCTAACATACCCGAACCAACCGTATTTATGTTCATGACATTTCTCCTAAACAGGTAATTTTCGACATTTGTGTTTCCTTGATTTATGTTCATGGATGTACCCGATCTGGGTGTAGGCATCTTACTGTAAAGAGATAAAATTATCTCGTCTTTGTAACCTTAAGCGGCGTGGATTTATTTTTTACCTTCTTGGGATCTAGACGGTTTATAGAACTTCCTTTCGGGTTAAACATCTTTTTATGCGCCTGCCAATATTCCGGTGCACCTACTTTAAAATTTTTATGTAAATTCGCCTTGTACCAGAATACACAGTCTTCTATTTTATTCGATTTAGACGTATTATCTAAAACCAAGCATTCATAATTCTCGGTACAACTATCCATGACCTTATTAAACATATCGAACGTCGGAAAAATACCAAAAAATGATTTGTACAATTTTTCTCGATTCTGAATGATGTTCTCGCGAAGGATAAACACGTAATCTACATTCGCGCGAAGTGCTGGTGGAAGGTCCATACAATACTGCATAGTCAACATAAAGAAAATTTTCCAATGTCTCCCGTTCATAAAGCATTGGCGAATACACGTGTCACGCATGAATTTATTGTCGTACATACAATCGTCCAATAAGAGGAATGCGCCACAATTTTGTTTTCCAGCACCCACGAGCTTTCTCTGACGGTCCATAACTCGCTCTATCGCCTCTCTATCGTAATCTCCGTATATGAACAGGTCTGGTATAAATTGTTGATAATAATGATTACCCTCTTCTGTAGCAGACAAGACTATACCCGCTGGTAAATGCTTTTTGTGCCACAAAATATCGGTAACAAGTGTGGATTTACCTGTATTTCTTTTACCTATAAATACACATACTTTATCGTCGGCTATAGCCGCTGGTTTAAATTTTCTTAAACGTAAATCCATCTATAATACTGCACCGTTTTATTTCACAAAATTTTACTCGCATGTATTAAGAATGGCTGGTCGAGCTAGAATCGCCGTCAGGGGGATTCAAGATCAATGGCTTTCCGGAGACCCCAGTTACTCATATTTTGTTACAATATTTAGAAGGCATACTCGATTTTCCACCGAAACGGTCGAGTTACCTTTTACAGGTGATTTCAAACTTGGGAGTAATTTACGGTCTATAGTACCCAATAACGTCGGAGACTTGGTTAGATCTATGACTCTTAAATTACGATTAGGAACATTACCCACCGATACATCCACGGAAAAACACTATTATAACATACCAGTGGCGAAAAATCTATTAAAACATGTGGATCTTAAGATGGGAGGCCAAACAATCGAACGACTCACAGGAGAGTATATAACGATGTACGACCAGCTACATAGTAATAAAGATGACGTCGCTCAAACACTTTATTTCTTAAATGGTCAGGGGAACCACTTAGCTGTATCTGGGTCATACGATACATTTTATGTAAATCTTCCCTTTTATTTTTTCAGGAACCCAAGTTTGGCTATACCCGTGTGTGCGCTTAAAAAACAGATGATAGAAATAGAATTAACGTTTAAGGATATCGATGACGACGTTACGTTTAAATATACCCTTCAGGGAGATGGAAATGTTACTCGAGAAGTCACCGAAGATGGGAGAATTTTAAATGCTTCCGTCTTAGTAGACTTTTTCTTTGTTACCGAAGATGAGCGTAATTATTTACTCACGAGACCCACGGATTATTTGATTACACAATTACAGGTTTCTACAGTAACATTTAAACCTAATGAAACGAAGAAATCGGCACTGTTAAAATTCACAAACCCCGTAAAGGAGCTATTCTTTATAGCGAAAGAAGATGTGGGTACACAAGATACGTTATTAACTACCTCGAAAAGTGACCAGTCGTTTTCGACAGCGATCGTTGGTACGGGTAACGTATTAAAACGTTCCGATTATAGATTAATAAAAAATATACGTTTAGATTTTAACGGTAAAAATATATTTGATTACTCGGGTACATATTTAGCGTATGGTCAGTCTTTGAAGTATCACACGGGATGCCCAGACCCCGCAAACGAATTTTATATGTATTCCTTTGCACTTGATCCAGAAAAGTATTATCCCACCGGACAAGTAAATATGAGTCGCATTATACACAAAAAAATAGATATAGAGTTAGACGAAGTATCGGCGACTAGAGATATTAAAGTCAAAGTTTATGCTCTAAGTTACAACATCCTTCGCATTCAGGGAGGATTAGCGGGTTTAAAATTTTAACTGGTTATAATAGAAATGGCTGGCAGAGTACAATTAGCCACGACGGGTAGTCAGGATGATTACTTTACGGTTAACCCCGAGTATACACATTTCATAGACAAATTTAAAAAACATACGAATTTTGCTATGTACGATGTAAAAGCTAAATTAGAAGGTGAAATTGATTACGGTAAAACCTTACGTTGTACCATAGATAACGATTCCGGAGATTTACTTAAAGGTGTACGGTTGCATATCGAGCTTTCCGAACTATTACATAGTGGTACATATAGGAAATATACAGAGTCTATTGGACATGCTATCATAGAATACGTAGATATATTCATAGGTGGGCAGCGTATTCAACGTGTACATCGCGATTGGTTACAAATATATTCCGAACAGTACATAACACAAACAAAACAAACGAATCTCGATAAACTGATAGGTAAGTGTCCAAATGAAGTATCTGGATCCCCTGTATCTACCCATGTAGACGGATATCTTGATAATGCTACAGCACCACGAACATTTATAGTAGATATTCCATTTTTCTTTCACGATAACCCACAACTTGCACTTCCATTATGTGCATTAAAAGTACACGAAATCGATATAGAAATTAAACTAAGTGAAAAGGATAGGTGTTTGCACAATTGGGTTGGAATTACAGATAATTCTGGTAGTCCAGACAATACAACATTCACCGTCACCGTTGATACTACAAATGGTGACAAGTACGCGATCGATAGCAATGTTCAATCTACACTAACACTGGTAAGAGGTAATACGTATAACTTTAGTTATCCAACAGGGAATGCAACACACCCCTTCAGATTATCTACTAAACCCGAAGGTGGAAGACTGGAATACTCGGTCATAGTTAGTAACTCTATATTAGGAGGACAAGATTTACCATCTCAGGGCGACGGAGTTACACAAAGCTCAGAAACCCTTCTTGTTTATACGGTTCCAGATGATGCACCCGATACAATATACTACATATGTAAAAACCACGTTGGAATGGGGGGTATGATAAAAATTATAGAACCGTATTTCGATCCATCTAAGGCGACCATAAACGATGTTTCTTTGTATACCGAAATGGTCCAACTCAATCCCCCGGAACGCGAAAAATATGAAAAACGTGATATTGATTTTGTTATCACACAAACACAGCGTAATACGTTTCAAATTCCAGTAGATTCAGCCGTTGGAACGAAAGAGCACACGTTTAAGCTAGAGCTTGTAAATCCTGTCAAGGAACTATTTTTTATCGTTGCACGGAATGGGCTTAAATATAGTGTCTTTGATTACGATCACGGAGATTTGATTTACCCCCCAAATACGGGTACGTATATAAATTACGAAAATCTCGTTAGTATGGAAATGGATTTAGATAAGGAAACTACTTTAGACAAAGTTTCGGGTAGTCTCATAAATCTACGAGCAGTTCAGAGTGGTATACACCACACCAGAACGCAGTTATTTAGAAGGTTTTATTCATATAGTTTTGCACTTGAACCCGAACGATGGTATCCAACGGGTCAAAGAAATTTTAGCGCAATAAAAGAACAATATATTACCGCCACTTTAAATAATAATGTTCACGAAAAAAGAGAGCTTAGAGTTTACGCTCTAAGTTATAACATATTAAGAATCAAAGATGGAGGAGCACGACTTATCTTCCAAAATGGTTCTATCGGCGATTGAAATTATTACACCAGTAGTGGAACAGGCTGTCGTTTTATCGGGTCAATATGCGAAAGCGTGTGGTAGAAATACAATTCTATCCGAGGATATGGAATATTGCTTGAAATATTGTGCGATGAATACAGTTGGAGAACGCATCGGATCATGGTTTCCCGAAATTTATGATGAAGAGGAATCAGATGAAGAAGAATTGGAGATAGTGGCGGAAGAAGATGCACCCGACTTTGAGCCATATTCGGGAACAGAACAACTCTACATGGAAATAAATAACGCACATGACGCATGGGAGAGTTGGAAACCCACCAATCCGTCAGAAGAGATGATAAAAAATGCAATCGATAGTAATGGAAACCTCTCCTCCGGAGGGATGGACAACTTCTAATTATAAAACATTTAACTCCGACGGTCAAGATTCGGAATCCGATAGTGATGATGAAAGTGATACCGACTCAGAAAAGAGTACCGTCAGGGGGTATAAAAAAGAAAAATATCAGAAAATATTGATCGAAGAGGAGCTGTTACCAGAATAAAATCTCTTTATATATTATACAATGTCTGCCGATATCGCCACCGATACTCTTGTTGCCATATCCCGTGAGCTCGAAACTCAATCTCTTAACTCCGTCGTCGCCGGTTTCTCTTTTGCCGCGGCTCTATCTTGGATGGATCTCGTTCGCTGGACTATTCACCAGGTCGTCAAGGTTCAGAAGAACGGTGGTATGAACTATGCGCTCACCGCGCTCTTTACCACTCTTCTCTCGGTCGTCGTCTACATGGTGATCTCTCGTATCTCCCAGAAGGTCAAAAAGCCTGGTGCCCCCGTTTACGCGGTTACCCGCTAATTTTCGGAATTTTGGGTCTAGTAAATAACATAAATACAATACCTGTAGCAATTATCATGGATATGTATAATAACGCATTCCATCTATTCGGATCCTCTAATTCAGGGACGCGCATAGGTGGTGGTAGTGAAAAATCCTTCTTCACGTTTGGAATCGTTTTAAGTTTGTCTATGATTCCATGTATAGACAGTTTCAGTACGTGATTCGCGTTTCTAAAATCGTATGGAATCAATCGGTTATTACTACTGTAAAAGAACTGTATACGTAATTTTGATATGTTTTGCGCCCCCGTGTCAAAATTATGCTCTACGGCATCATCCACGCCTGAATAATTGATGACGTCTCCACACATCAGGATTCGACCAGTATAGAACGGTGTGTCGGAATATACCGTCTTATTCAATTCTTCGGCACCGCTACTTATTTTTAGTACGAGTGCATCCGGACCCTGGAGATTTATACTTCCCGTTATTAAAAGTCCCTGTGCCTCTGGAGGAGACGTCGTGTTTGATCTTATGTTACTCGCGGGTAAACCAAGTATATCGTGTGGAGTTGTATACCCTTCCGTAGCCACTGAAGAATTATATCCATTTGTACCATCATAAAACTTAAACGAAAATTCACTCCCAGCGGGTGCAGCCGATGATAGAGATGTTATGACGAGTTCGTTCTTATCCTTATCATATGAAAAGTCTATAGGAGAACTTACATAGGCACTACCTAACGCAGCATTGACTTTAGTTTGCAGTTCTGTCGCCAGAGACTTACCGCTGTAATTTCCGGGTGTGAGCGTTACTGTTACAACCGTATCTGGTGTGCCATGAACAACAAAATCAAACGTTTTGTTACGATTATTAATTAAAAATTGACTCGCATGAATACGAGCCGATACCAGTGATATCTTAGAGACGTTGTAAATTGGATTCTTCAATTCGACGACGTAATCTCCTGGATTAGGATACGCTATCGGATCGCGTTCTCCACTGTCTATGTCTAACGTGTGTACGCTCATTAAAATAAGGGGATATATTTTAATCAGTGTGTTTATGCAAAAAAAAGGAATTTACATCATTTTCTGAGCTATGGGGTTGTTCTGAAGCTGTTGCTTCGCCACACCAAGGCTGAAGTCTGTGGCGTATGGGTTAACATTACCTTTGAAAGCGTTAAAGTTGTGTAATTGGTCATTTTTGTATTGCTGGGTCCAACCACCGTTGATTGGACCTGTGCGACCATCCACGCGAGTCGTATCGCTACGCATGTTTGTAACTAAACCACCCTGATTGAGGGGGCCCGCGCGAACATTCATACGACCAGCGTTACCAGCTCTATTTGCCTTTCCACGGCGATCATCGGGGCGGAATCCATATTTGGTTAACTCCTGAACAGTGTGAGGTGTACCATAAGTACGCTTTTCACCGATCTTAGCACCGGGAGACATTTCATAACCATGCATGAAATGTGATACATTAGGAGCAACCTGATTATTGTAACCATATTGTTCTATATTTCCATCCTTCTTGTTACGTGTAGGAAGAGGAGCGTGTGTAACCGCGGAAACTATGCGCTTAGCACCCCCAAACCCCAAAGCATCGTCGCGAGAACCATCCTGTGAACGGTTCGTGATACGTTTTCCCGATACATGTTCCCCCCTTGGAATATGACCACCGAAACCCTGTGATTTACCTCCACCGGGAGGTAATCGAGAAGGGAGATACGCAGTTTTCTCTGGGCGATTGTGACCCATCTCACCCATCTTTCCGCGGCGACCACCGTAGATATCGAAAGCTGGACCAGATCTACCTGGTAGGGTAGTAAGACGATGCGCTCCCACGTTTTCAGGGTTCACGCGTACGAGCTGTTGAAAACCACCGGCTGCGGGAACGTTTGGTCCTACCGCAATACCGGGACCAACTAATTGCTTCTCGATGGGAGAAAGATTATTCATTCTTCCTCCATCAAACATTCGATTACGCATTTCCAACACTTCACCTCCGCTAGATCGCGTTTGTGGAACAATATCACCGAAATTACTAATTTCTATCTTATGCTGTGGAACATTACTAACAACGGTAGGTTTGGGTAAGGATATACTGGGTACTTCCTCCTGAACAAAACGTTGTGGAACCTGTTGTTCGGGACCTTGATAACTTTCGGCCCGTGATTCACTTAATTTTTTGCCGGCGTAAGCTAGACCTGCAATAGCTACTAGCGAAAGGGGATCCGCCATTCTTAATTTTAGTAAATATTTTTATTGAGTTTATTTACGCTTAGAATACCTCGCCGAGAACATAGAATTCTGAACATCGGCGCGAGTACTTTCAGGTTCGTATGTAATTGTTCTCAATGGAAGTTTGCACTTCATATCTTGAAGAGGGAAGAGGTTCTGTTCGTAAGTCTTGGCAAATACCTTATTAAAACGTGTAGTGGATTGGGGGCGGAGTTCATCGCTTGTATCGATGAATGCAGCCGGTGCACCTTTTCCAGCCATGTAAGGAGCGGTTCCGTATAACATGGTATTAGGACGGCTAGAAGCCCTGTTCATAGGCGTACTGGGCTGGGGGTAGGTAAAAACTTCTTCAGTCGCGCAAACCGGGGGATTCACTGGATTTTCTACTAATTTCATTCCTGGCTGGAGTTGGTAGGCCATTTTACTATTACTTGAGAAAATTAAGCTACATGACCTGCTCGTAAGCCAGATCCTCTATGCATACCAGACCTCTTGTCACCCGTAGAATCCAAGCCACCGAAGGCTTCTAATTGAACGCCTCTAGCATCCGCGTTACAGAGGTGAGTATCTGTTTTACATATCGGTGCATCCTTGCTACCATAAAGCCATTCAGCAAAAGCGGTTTGGTCACCGGGAATGTTGGTCACGGGACCTGTTACAAATTGCCTGTCAAAAGCATTACGTTGAGCATCGGGTAAAGGGGACCTTGATTTTTGGGCCCCATATGGTATACGCCCTGATAACATCTGATTTACTTCACTTCTTACTGTATCATACCTACAAGCCGATGGACGATCCGGGCGACCATCATAATCTGACATTAAAACATTCGCCATGGGATTATCGACTGTAGGACCTTGACAAGCACCCATATAAGTTTCGGAAACGGTGGAAGCACGCTTCTTGGCTGCGGATCCCTTGATCATGTGTGATTTTTCCATTACAAATAATACTCCTAACACTGTCGCTCCTAATATAAAGACACGTATGTCACGCCTGATAAGATACAATATGCACGTCGCGTAAACAACGAATCGAGCGGTCGCGTTTACCCTCTGTGCTGATGTTTGATCTTTTGTAGGCCAAAATTCATCCACCTTATCAACCCTGATAATTTGTCTGGGATCGTCGAATAGTGATACCATTTATATAATATGATTTTATTTTTTCAACATACCACTGAGCAGACCTTGCATTGACTGCATGAGCTTACCTTCGTCAAATTCAGTGTCTCCATCCTCATTTTGCATCTTATCGGCACACTGTTTAGCTACAGTCTCGATCATACTAAGCGTCTCTGGGGGGATAGATGTAATAGTCGTACCGAGCATATAAAGCGTTTGGAGATATTGCCAAATAGCATCACGGGTTCCGTCGGAGGCCTTTGGCCAGCAGTCCTTCAGGTTAATATCCTTAAGAAATTCAATGCTACCTGCGTGTTCAAGAAAGAAGCTATCGTCGCGAGAATTAATTTTGTCGACGTGGGGGCCGACGTTTTCCATGAAACCCTCAACGAGAAGCTTGGGGTTAGCAGTTCTCATAAGTTCAAATGCAGCGATGTATTTTTTGAGCCCTCGCTCCTCTGGAAAGGTCTTATGGAGCTCCATGAGAAATTGGCCCATCATATCGTTGAAGGCTGAAATAGAAGTCATGTGTATATGATACGTGCAGGAAATCTTTAAGTTAATCAGAATGGTTCCGTGGAAATGGTCTCACGTTTACCCAAACCATTAGATATTATAAAATAAACTAAAATAGCTACTAAGGCGGCTGGTTTAGCGTATGCACTCGTAGATAAAGTGCCCTCGTCGTTAAGTCTTGCTTTGCCGTGAATATAAAGTGCGGTTATACCAGCTGCAATAATAGCAGCTGATCCTGGATCACGGAAGTACTCGTCCATATCTAATAACCGAGTTTTTTAGTTCGGCTTTCTGCTGCATCCGCAAATAGATCATGTGATTCACGCTGATCGTGTGGTGGCGGTGAATTTTTTATAGTTCTAAATTCGTTTTGGAATAGATTACCGGACTGTTCCGGTTCCTGTTCCGGTATATGATCTTCCTGAGGAATATTACCCACATCCTCCTCTAGTTCATCTGCAACGCCTCCCATGGGAAGCTCACTCTCTTCTTGGGGGTATTCACCTTCCATCTGGTCGGGCATTTCAGAATCTCCCATATGTTCGGGTGCATTCTCATCGTATTCGTCTATATCATCTTCCTCTAGGTTCGCATCTTGTGAATCGAGAATATCCTCATCTCCATTCGCATTCATATACGTCTGTAGAATCTGTTGGACGGGAATCAACTCTTTCACCGTTGTTTCTACGCATGCAGCAAAACGTTCATAAAGTTTATCGTTTCTAGCGTGCTCAGATTGATTCTCGGTAAAAATGTAAGGATTGCGATAAAGATCTTTAGCGGCGTTCTTATAGCATGTATGAATAAAAACTTCATTTGTTGGAAGTTTAACCGACATCTTCTTCGAATCCTTACTAAGACGCACCGCCGATAAAATCTTCACCGAACTTACAAATACTGCGGCAACTAAATCTTTGAACCACGCACATCTATCCGCTATGTTGTCCGTATGACTTTTCGCCATGGTTTCACTCCATTCAGGAACGTCTTTTAAGAGTTTTTGAAACATTTGAAGAACTTTTCTACCCTTAGATAACTTGTTAGATTCTTCAAACATCGAATCAAAAACATCTATCATAACTGGGCATACAATAATAGAGAGTTGTTCGAGATATTCACGCTTTGCCTCGACTAAAATGTTCAAGTTATCCATGTACGATTAACTAGTCTTTTTTTATTAATCGTTTTGCGCATCTCGCCTGTACCTATTCGCTGCCTTTTTAAGATTTATAAGAGTAGGGAAGTCTTCTATATTATCTACAGATTTTGACGAATCTTTTTTAATTTTCCAAGTAATAGTGAGTTCGTAGTTTCCTGTGATATACACTGTAAAATCACCTAACTCGAGTTGTCTTTTCAGGTATGTAATAGCCTTCAATCTATCATACGTAGGATATCCTACCACGAATGTTGGGACAACAAAACTAATCCTCTTTTTATGTGATTCAACTCCACGCCTGATCTTCCGTGATATCTGCTTGTACAATTCTATATATGTCTCCTTTTTCATACGATTTCTGTTATTCGTAATTCGAGTGATCTCTTCTACGCTGATCATTTAATTATGTCTTATCTTTTTTTAGGAGGAAAATAGATACGGTTTTCGAGTCCCTCATAACTTACAGTGGCCGGGGGTCCAGATTCAAATCCATTTATTACGGTTTTATTCAGAACAACGTTAGGATTTTTGAGAGCTTTAATCATTTCATCTTGAGAATTTTGTATGTCTTCGTACGGGATAAATGTGGACCCCTTCATTACACTTTCAAATGGCGTGCTATCAGCTGGGGGTTTAATATCCATGGGCTGTGAACGAGCACTCAGCACACGTACACCACCCGTTCCCACACCCCCTATAGTTTGATTATTCACTACCATTATATCAGCTGTTATTGAGGCTCCATGAGCAAAGCCATTCTTTTTTACTATCATAAACATGCACCTGTACATATCATGATTCTTTTGTTTGTGACGAAACTGTTTAAGTGCGGTAGTCTCAATGATGTAATTGTCTATACCGGTTTTCTCTAAGATGTATTTATTCGTCGCTAAAACAATTTTCTCCATGACGTCATGATTTGCACTGACTTTAGAAACTTTTTTGTACTCGATCATGTTGGGTAATGGGTCGTTTAATATAATTTCCGTGTTAGATTTCTTTACAAACGTCTCTCGCTTAGGGCCTGTAGTGGTAACAAGTAACAACACGAGTATGAAAAATAACAGCGTGAGCATTTAATATACCACGCGAAAAAAGTGTGTTAACTTTTATAATTTTTTTTGAAAATTGATTGTAGAGAATGTCACTACTTTTATATAGTCCAAAGTGTAAACATAGCGTTGAAATTATAAACTTCATTCAAAGTCATGAACAACTAAAGCATCTCATTCATTATCATAATGTCTCAGAAAATGGAATTCCTCCTCAGTACAGAAACCAGATCACGAAAGTACCCACTCTTTTATCAAAGAATGGTAAACTTCTCGTGGGGCGTGAAATACATAACTGGCTTCAATCTTTACTGCCGGTCCAGGAATTGGAAACGTGTGGTTTCGGGGGAATAACATCGACCACATTAGACGGTGAATCTTCTAAAGATATGTTTGCTCTGGACAGTTACGGACAGTCCTTACAACCAGCAATGACATCGGAACTTGAGGCAAAAATTAGTCGTAAAGTTGAAGACTCTGCTTATACGGATATAAAGAAATAATACGCGAAAATTTTAATATGAAATTAGTGACAGTGCAAGCCGTGGCTATAAAATCTACATTTGAAGTTTTAAAGGATATTTTAAATGATGTGAATATTTATTTTAAACCAGAGGGAGTGTTTATAGTAACACTCGATACAGCTAGAACATCTCTTATAGATATGTTTTTACCTTCTGATAACTTCGAAGAATACACGTGCGATGGAAATATTGATTGTGGTGTTAACATGACTAATATGTATAAATTATTAAAGACGATCACTGTAAACGATGTGCTCGTAATTTCTATTAATTCCAAGGAGTTTATGAATATTGAAATTCACAGTGAACAGAAGAAAACGTCTACAAAATTCGAGTTGAAACTTCTAGACATTAACGAAAACCAAATAGAAGTTCCAGAAACCGAAATGACGATTATAACTCCTATTCCTTCCGTAGATTTTCAGAGAATATGCAGGGATATGTCCAACATTGGAGATGAATTGGAAATACACCGCGGAGGGAAATCGTTGAAACTCATGTGCAAAGGTGATTTCGCGAATCAGGAAACCGAAATTCAGTGTGTAGACGAATCTCCTAATTTATCGGGAACGTATTCGCTAAAGTATATGAATATTTTTACTAAAGCGACAAGTATGTGTTCCACAGTTCAAATAATGCAAGAGAAACAAAATCGCTTTTTGATATTGAAATACAATGTCGCAAATTTAGGTGATTTAAAATTTTACCTGGCAACTAAGGTACCCGAAGATGAGACATGAGTCCGGTCGTCGTATCAACCGTTTTCATCATACCTAGACAGTTTTTCAATTTAATACGAGGAATATTGTTTTTTAGGGAGACTTCATCGAGATATAATACATCTTTTATGAAAATCTTCTCACCATAAAAATCCGAGTGTGGACCCGCGTAGCGTCTAATTTTTTCGAGAATGTCTTTTACTGGCTTGTCGGCCGAATCCAGTAATTGTGCACCGACTATCGGGACGTGGAACGACATTGCATTAGCCTTCTTCGGTGGCCATGTATAGTCATGATTATACGTTATGTATTTGTATATACGATTGTTGTACCAATATTTAACTCGAATAATCATTTTTGTAACAGCTTCTGGAGGCTTGGGAATAGGGTCACCGGGGAGAATACCAGCGCGCCCGAGATCTAGTGAACATATACCGTACGTTTTTGCGATGGGGTATATGTCATAACTTTCTTGTATCCAAAGGGGGTGGTGGTCGGAAGCTTCCATCGTCTCGATCGAAAAATCTTTGGAGTGATCGACAAAATATTCAATATACGTATCAACGATAGAATAATCACGTTTAGAGAAAAATAATTGCATCACCTTTTTTAAACTATAGATTACGTTAATTAAAAACTTGTGCAGTACTTTCATTAACGTAAATGGAAGGTAACTTTTTAAGTAGGTATAATAATCGTATATGTGAATGGATGTATAAAATAGAAAACGATCCCACGAATAAACGTTTATACGAGACTGAAATGGCTGATTATATATCAAGGTGTATTCCATACGTTCGTCAATATACAGACGAAACGACTGGAGAAGTCACTACCGATAATATATTTAATTGTAGGGAGACATCTGGTATGCAAAAAAAAGATATATACACAGACTATCTCATAGACGTTGAAAGGAAGACATTAGATCGACCACTTGAGAGAACAATAAGAGATATATGCCCAAACTGCCCAGATAGTAACGTATTTCATTTTCGTGATTCGAGTGACTTGGTATGTGATTCGTGTGGAATGGTATTAGATCATTTAATAAGCGAAGAACTCACATACAAAGAAGAACAAGAAACTTCTGAAAAAATTATTAATTATTCGTATAAACGGGATAATCACTTTAACGAATGGCTAAGTCAATTCCAGGCGCAGGAAATGACGACCATTCCACCCGAAGTTGTTGAACAGTTACGAAACGAGTTTAAGAAAATTAAGATTAAATCGGTGAACGAGATTACACACGCAAAAGTCCGTTCATTACTTAAAAAACTCAAGTTGAATAAGTTTTACGAGCATGTACCGTTTATCACTAATATATTAAGTGGTATCCGGGCACCTAAAATGCCTCAACAACTCGAGGAACAGTTACGAATGATGTTTCGAGATATCCAGAAACCATTCGATAACAATTGCCCGACTGAGCGAAAAAACTTTTTGAGTTATTCATACGTTCTTTTTAAATTCTGCGAACTATTATCCGAAGATCAATACCTCCAATACTTTCCTCTCCTCAAATCTAAAGAGAAACTGCATCAACAGGACATTATATGGAAAGCGATTTGTAGAGATCTCCAGTGGGAATTTATTCCGACAGTGTAACTTCCGCAATCTGAGGCACAGACCCTTCACCCGGTGGAAAGTTAATTAGGTAGGCGGACGTCAAGTTAAGTTGTGTTAAGTATTTTTTAGCTTGCGCAATCATGATATCGTTGAGACTTTTCACCGTTTTAAGTTCAAGAACCGTACTTCTACGCACGATAATATCAGCACGCGCCGTACCCACGACGTGATGCTTATAATAAATGGGAACATGTCGTTCCGATTCGTATGGAATGTTTAGTTCACGAAGACTTACCTCAAAGGCGTTGTGATATACACGCTCACTATGCCCAGATCCTAGAGCCGTGTGAATCTCGGCAACCATCTTATTTATATCCCCACGAAGTGACGAATATATGTCTCCATTTCTAATGTGTTGGTCAAGAAAGTCTTCATAATACTCTTCCGATTGTGTAACGACGTTCGTCATTTAATATACTACTCCTCACTTCTTTATACATTTAAAGATTGGAGGCGTAAGTAATATGTGGGAAAGCCCACCGTTATACCGAATGATTAGTAATATAATCAAAATGCACGGTTCTTATAGCTCAGTTGGTTAGAGCGTCGTGCTTATAACGCGAAGGTCACGGGTTCAAGCCCCGTTTGGAACACGGTATTTTCTTTTTTATTCACCAGTACGTGCATAAAAAAGAGAATGTTAAAAATGAAATTACTATATATATGAGTAGCGATATAGCAACTCTCAACCTATCGGACTCAAATGATGGAATGGTTCCACTGGATATGCACACTCGATCTACTTCTTTTGTGCCCGAAGAGACTGAAAAAAATATACACAACTATAAAGACGATATGGACTCCACTCCTATTTCCGATATCATGGGACAACCCCAAGAAAATTCTTTCGAACCCCCTCTAATGGGCGTCGACCCCCGTGCAGTACAAATGGCGCAGCAGCAGGTCATGATGCCCATGTCTTCTCATCAGCAGGGTCTCGTCCCTAAGAAGGAACCCGAGCAGAAGAAGAAGAAAAACCCATTCGATCTTACCGATGAACAACTTAACGCTCTCGTCGTTGTATTTGCTACGGGTCTCGCCGTAAGCAAACCGGTTCAAGAAAAGCTCGCGAATACGGTTCCCAGGTTTTTAAATGCTCAGGGTAATCGTAGTCTTGTAGGCTTGGCGTCCACGGGCGCGGTTGCGGGTGTCGCTTTTTTTATCGCCCGAAAATACTTTTAAATTGTTTCATATGGAAGACTAAAATCGATTAATCCAACACCCTTATGGAAGATCCCAAATACCAGGATCCATGACAAGCACATAGCTAACAGTGCTGGCCATGCCTTCTTTATATTCATCTTATCTTCCTTGAACGACCGTTTCAAATTCTTGAAAAATGATATCTCACTGAGACCGTATACGACACCTGCAGAAACCGCGAGAGCTAAAAAGACTACCCACGCTTTTCCACTTACGACTATGGTCTTATTTGCAAGTAAATATATCATGAAAGGTAACACGGCTGTAGTAATAAATATATTGATCTCGTATGAAAGTTTCGGGTGACGGGTCATGAAAGCCCCGATCATCAAGCCTATCCATAAAATAAGGGATCCTCCGACAGTGTGGCTCCATCTTAATATGTTTAATCCTGGTAAAAAGTCCGGTTGTCTTAAACCTGTATCCGACATTTATATAGGTTGATATTATTATTAAGAATCTGAAATCTTTCTACCGCAAAAAGGTGTTCTTCTGGGTATAGCCTCGTATATACCAATTGATATGGACATGTTTTTCAGCGTATTATAATTGTCCCAGAACTCCTTGTTATGTTTATAAACTTTCACCGTGCAGTGTGCAAGTTCGTGTAACAAAATGTGGAATACTTCATTTGCTGTACCATCTAGGCATATACCTATTTCCTGACCCTTATTCGAATTATACCCAACCCCCAACAAGTTCGCATTCATCTGGCGGTAAGCAACTATAGGTATTTCATTGTGTAACATTGTAAACTTTTTATCGCCCGTCGACTTCAATTCTTCCCTGATACGTTTATACTTCTCTTTCACCTCTAATAGAATCGGGTCAGCCCTTGTTATGGTATACATATAAATATTAACTACTAGCAAAATCAATAATATCACCATGCTTACTATATGTAAATATAAATTTACTGTATAGTTCGGAAATTGGATTTCCTGATAAACCGTCCCAAGAATTCATCGCGAATCCGGTGTTTTCTAACCGTGTTATCAATATATCCTTATGCGCGATTGGTTCAGACTTTGGTCCAGACGCATAATACGGTGTATCCACGAGGTGCACAAATAATTTTTCCCCAAAATCACCGTTACTCGTTTTTTCCATTTTAAAAAAATTACCGCGGTCGTCCATATACGGCGTTTTGAAAATTACCTTTTCTGAATCTGGGATTATTCCGATAAACAAACCGCCGGGTTTTAATCGTTTACGTATTTCCCGTAAAGTCGACGTAAATATCTCCCGTGTTTTGAATATATAATGAAGAGCAAAATTGTAACATATGATATCATACTTCCTGTTTGGACATGCGTGTATATCCCCGTGGTAGAAATTAACTCGAATTTTCATATTTTTAGCTCGACGTTTTGCCTCTTCTAACGCTTCTTCATTTGGCTCACACATGTTGATGTTTACTTTCATCTTAGCCCATTTTTGAAGATCTCCACCAAAACCACACCCAACATCTAAAATGCTATATCCAGTTTTCGCAACACTTTCGATTAGGGTTCTTTTCGCATCGTTGTGCAAACGACGCAACTCTTCCATGATTTATATATGTTTAAAATATTAAACGATTCAACTTAAGTCATAAAAACGAAGCTTAAAGTTTAGATACGATATCCTGATATAATGTCGCTTGAACGTGATTACACAACTGTACCTGGTCAGCTTTATGCACTTTTATCAGTCGTAGGACCTGAAGCTCCCCAAAAAAATGACAAGTTTGGAATTAAAATTAGGGGTGCGTTTAACACGCGCGAAGAAGCTTCGACGCATGCTAAGCGTCTTCAAAAGGAGGATGCTTCATTTGATATTTATGTCGTAGACATGTATCAATGGCTTCTTATCCCACCTGACCCCTCGAGTATTGAGGATGCACATTACACGAATGAGAAACTCGAAGAACTCATGTCCGGTTATAAAGATAACCAGGCTCAGGCCGCGAGAATGTTCAATGAACGTAAATCCGATCTAAAGGAAAGTAAAGATTCGACATATTTTAAGCCAGGTGACGAGAATTCTAAGTTCTATAACAAACCCGACGAAGCTCCTATCAGTCATCCTTCGGAAGTATTGGAACGCCTGAAGAGCCAGAACCCTGATACACCCATGGAAGAACTCATTAAGGAAGCCGATAAAATTGTATCGGAAGAGATTGAGGTACGTCGTAAGAAAAGGGAAGCGGAAACCTCTATTCCCGAAGAAGATGAATCAGTTAACGCCGAGGTCAAGGGTGAAGACGATACCGTAGAGGAAGGTGAAGAAGTAACTTCAAAGTAATTTAATAAAAATCAAAATCATTCATCTCGTACTATTAAAAAAATGTACCCTTTTAATAATACGATGTCCCGTGAAATATTACCAGTCGATAACGTAGAACGTGTTAAGTTAGCTCTGATGAAACAGGCTATGAATAAATCTAAAAATGAAGATGTAGATGTAAGTTTCTTAGATACGAATATGAGTACATCATCTAATTTTATGTTAACGGATATAGACGCTTTAGATGAAAAGGTTGGTTTGGCTTCGGCAGTAATTACTGATAATCTAGTAAGACCAGTAATTACCGACAGGTCGGACGCCATTTTAAAAGATAAAGAAAAACCTATACAAGATTTCATTCCATTCTCATCCAGTTCTAAGAATCACTGGCTGGAGGGTTTTTCCCATAAAAAAACCTAATATAAAAGCTACGAAGATTACTATATATGCGACTTTATCTAAAGATGCAAATACGTCCGGTGATTTTTGTGTGTCGGGTACCGGTGGAGGAAGAATGTATTGAGGCTGAGGAGGGTAATAATATGGATCCGTCGATTGTTCGGGTTCACGGTCCTGCTCCATATCCATATCCTTCTCATCTAAAATATCTACCGGATTATATTCTATGGGCTTCCCAATTTCAGTTTCCATATATATACTAGTTTTTCATTTTTTTAAGCTTCATATTCCTCATCACTATTATCGTCGTCGTCGACTATGAACCCCTTTAAATTACCATTGTCATCTGCTTCGCTGTCGGATATTTCATCTTCTGTATCAGTCTCAGTTTCACATAAATCTTCGTCGGATTTGTTACCGGAGTCTGTATCATAATCATCATCTGAATAATCGTCTTCGCACACGTCTTCCGTGGGTTCTAGACGAACGGGCTTTTTAGAAATTCGTCCTGAACGTGTGCGTAAAGTTATATGCGAACGTCCTACGTCTGCAGTCATTTGATACAAGTACCGTTATTCTTTTTAAATGTATTTAGGTATAAATTTAAGCTTACGATGAATAGCTTCATTCATTAAAACTCTTTCAAATTCTATTCCTAACCTATTTGATATTTTAGTGATCTCATCCGCGTGTTCCTGTTCCGAATTCTCTAGAAACATCGGAATTTCGTTTAAATGCATTAATGCGTTATGTAAAAATGTCTGTGACCGATCTACATGCGCCTTATATTCTTTAGCGAGACCTATATTAGCTAAAAATGCTTTATAATGTGTTTCGTTTATACCCGAATACTTATGAGTCTCTTTAATTAGTTCGTGTACGATATCTAAATCACTGTATATAAATGTAATCTTGGATATCATATATGCAAATATACCAATCAATATAATAACATACATCCTATAATACTC
>UEXM01001269.1_pt1 | contig 22154 bp, 33 predicted proteins | sample 1796661 | NCBI WGS metagenome assembly UEXM01 (sample SAMEA4772469, study PRJEB27181) | metagenome | reverse complement strand
CCAGACTTCTGACCGCCCCCACCCGTCTGTTGCGGTTGGCTCTATTGCGACTGAGTCTCATCTTAGGGGAACCCCTTAGGTTGTAAGGTTAATAGGTAATGACCTTATTTTATTTCCTCTGAAGGGAAGATGGGTTATTCACCCCACATTATTATATATCACCTCACGTGAGTACTATTGAGACATGTGTCTCATTAAGGGGGGATTTAGGGTTGAGACTGGGGCTGAGTTGGTGCTATGCAATTTTAATGCAACTTGCTATGCAATTTAATGCAACTAAAAATGGCGAAATTGGCTGTATGCTCCTTGGATGATTTGCGAGGGGGAGAGGTCGCCTCGAATCAAAGACGCCTTCTAGGGGCATTTATGGCTCACTACGGGCTATGCAATTTAATGCAACCGTACTGATAATCAACGACTTACGTAACTAAATAGTGCATAGGTGTGCATTGAAATGAGGTGTGTGCATTGAATGTGCATGGAAATTAAGCAAATGAAGGTAGTTTCATTATTTTGTTTTTCTATCGGAAAATCACTAGTTTTGAATGTGGGTCATTTTTTGCTCGATTGAATCAAATATGTATGCATTATCGGTATTACAGTTTAATTACTGTATGTTCTTTCCTAGCTGACATCAGTCGAAAATCGATTCCCTACTCTGGTAGCACTTCGGTGCGGAGAAGCTCATTCAATTGCACTTCAGAGTATATGCGACCGACCCAAACAGCAGGTGTTCTTTCTCAGTCCAACCCGATACCGACCTTGGGGTAACACTCCAAGTGGCGATGCCGTGCTAATTAATACGCACCATAAGAACAGGAAGTGGTAACGCAGGATTCCGATAGGAGACTTCGATGACGTATCAAGGGGGACATAAGATTGTAAAGCGACCACATGGGGTGGCGGTCTCAAGTCCGCATAAACGCTGAGAGCAATCAACAACAACTATTATTATGGATAAATTACCTACAGTTAAATCAATCTTAAATACACCATCCATCTTTGATGGCTATACATTTGAGGACATGGTCACATTCGGTCGTGTAAGTGCTGATGAAGCAACATCCACCTGCATGATTAATGCACAGGTAGATTACATGAAAAATCATGGATGGGCGGACATGGAAAACGTAGAGGGGTTCTTAAAGGAATGGTCGAAGCTTGAATCACAGGTTCGCCGTAAATTTAAGGAGGCGGAGGAAATCGCATCAATCCTTTAACCAACAGCTCGCACTTCACAGGTGCGGGCTTTTTGGGTAGAAGCATTCCGCTTCCAATCAACAATCAACTATTATTATTATGAAAATAGCACCAAAAGAAAAGCAACTCAGATTCATTCGTGAAACTCTCAAATCATTTGAGAGAATCAACTTTCCTCTTTATGAGAAAATCATCCGCAATTACTCAAGTGTAATATGGCTTGACTGGGACAAAGAGGTTCAGCTAGCGGAGGATGTAACGGACATTGAGGTACATCATTTCAACGTATTCCTTCAGACCTTTAATATAGGTTTTATAGCTGACTTAATCCCATTAGAGGACATACTCAAATAGACCACAGCTCCAGCCCTACAAGGCTGGGGCTTTTTGGGTAGATGCAGGTCGCATCAAACAACAATCAACAACTATTATTATGACATTTGAATACATAACATTCGGAATCATCGACAATCTAGTAATGATTATCGGTGCAATGACAGGCTACGAGGTCGAGAGATACCTTCCTAAGTCCCTTCAGAAGGGGCTAGGAGCTGTCATCGGGGCAGGGCTAGGCAATGCCACTAGTGACTGGCTTGGAGGCTTCGTAGCAGGCAACCTCAGCATGGCAAACGGCACAGCAGTCGGATGCATCATCGGGCTGGGTTTCATCCCAGTAATTCTTCTCATCAGCAACTTACGCAACAACAAATAAATACATACTATGAAAAACTACCTTACAGACACAATAACACAACTACCTGCAACAGCGCTCAACGTTACACTTGAGAAGCTCCAAGAGCTACAAAAGGACGCCCGTATCACTCAAGCAAGAGCTCAACGCGCAGAGGCTAAGTGCACTTACTCAACGCCCTCGCTAGAGGCTCTTGAAGCTTTAGAGGACGCCGCCTCTGTAGCCTTTAGCGCTTACAACAACGCTTACCGCTCACTCAGCTAGCAAACCACCAACAAATAAATACACATTATGGTACACGAAAAAGTAAAAAATATTAAGTACGAAAAATTAGATAGTGGGATTGAATTCGAGACTATCGAGATTCCTCTTCGACATGACATGACCGCAAGGTTACAAGTGTGGTTCGAGGTGTGCGATGGTAACCGCCTTATCGCAAGCCAAGATTCAGCTTGGGTCTTTATTGATTACAAGGATAACACCTATGAATTGACAGAGTATGAAGTCTCAGAGGGCTATCCATACGATGAGGAGTACGATGAAGATACGCCAAACTTGAAGCTCCCAAGGCATAGAGATGGATACTATCACAGTTCGTGGTTCAAGAAGCTCGAAGCAAATCTCGATTACTTAACCAGTAAAGCTAACGAAGCCTACGGCTTCTAAAATTTATCACACAGCACCACTTAGCTTCGCCTAGAGAGGCTTATCTTCGGATACTCTAGGTCATACCCTCGAATTGTACTCCCAAGTGATAGGGAGGAGAGGGGAGAGGCTAAGAAAGGTGCAACATTTTTACACACACAACCACACACACACACTAAACACACACACACTATGGACAACGAAAATAACAAGGTATTCGATATGCACACTATCGAAAGCAAAAATGTAATAGACTTCGCTTTCACCTATAAAGACGTAAAGGTTCCCGTCATTTGGCAATTTGCATGGGGACATTTTGAAGGCTCCGAGGCTGTCGTTTTAGGCTTTAACGAGTCTGACATGGGCACGGGTGGACTCTCACTTGTTTTAGACGTAGACGGAATTAAAACACGAAGCCACGTAGCGATAGACGAGGATGGCATTTTACATTCTCACATAATGAAGCCAAGCCATTACGGCGAGCCCGTTCCCTTTCGTTACGAAGCTTAATCACACAACCAGAAAGGATAACTATGAGCGATTACTGCAACATATGCGATACACGCAGACCCGAAGGTGGCACACAGCACCTCGTTCTTAACGGAGGTTCTCTATGGCTTGAGTACTGCAAGTCATGTGGGGAATCAGAAACCCTAACTAACCCATCAACTGGGGAGGTTAAAACCATAGCGGAGATAGCCAAGCAATCCCGCAAAACATCAACCGCTTAACCATCTTAAGGCTGTCAATCTTAAGGCTGTCTTTCCCTCCCTTCAAGGGGAGGGGGATGGCTTTCTTAAGATGGGGCTGTCTTAAGATGGGTCACCTAAAATAACCTGTCAATACCCATGCAAAATATATTCTATTCAAATGCCCTTGACTACAAGGACGAGGATGTCATCAATGAGTTACTCACAAGTAGCGACAGGCATGACCCCTTTACAGAACAACCCTATCCCGAAGGACTAATCGAGGATACCTATTCAAGAAACCAACCCGCCAATCTATGGCGACCAACAACAAACAAATACTATGAAAACAAATAACTTACAACCTCATTTACATAAAAACATTACACGTTTATCCGCAATAATCACAAGTGGCATAATGATAACTGATAATAGCAATGACGATGACGAATGGACTACCAGTATGCATTCGCACGGTAAGCAATTAACAACTCATCAAATGCAAGCACACATACAAGCTCTTATAGATAACCTAAAGGAACTCAGTAAAACAATAAACTAACACACACACACAAACATTATGAAAATGAAAATCACTAACGAAAAATTCCTTGAGCTTTCAGCCGACATCGCCGAAGCCATCGTAGAAAACCGCATCGGACTTCACTTGATGTGGGAGGACAGAGAGGACGGAAGCGAAGGATTGACCGAGGAGGCTCAAGACCTGTTCAATGAAACGATTGACATTGTACAGCAGAAGCTTCTCAATCATCTTGAAATTACAAACCTACCATAAACACCATGAGTAAAATACAGCAAAACACATATCCGTTCGTCGAAGGTGACGAATACTACACACTCGATTCCTTGCAGGACACTGTCGAGCCAATACTCAGCGTCTGGGATGACGAGAGCGAGATTATGCACGATGCTAACCCAAACCAGACCTATTACTTCGTGTCTGGTGGACGACTGTGGAAAAAGCACCTTCGTTATTCAATCACCTCACCAGACGGATACCTATACTACCAATCAGCCATATAACACCATGAGTAAAATATCAGAACTAGCAATTGAGTACACCAACCATGTCAACGAGTACCATCGGTGCATAACCGAGAGCAACAAGGAAGGCATGGAGTACCACGAGCAACAGCTCAAACGAATCAACAAGCTCCTCGGTATTGAGACTGAGGACTACAACAAACAGGAGGACTAATATGTACGGAAATATAGAGGACTACACGGACAGAGACGAGGTGATTAACCACTCCGAGAGTGGCATCCCTTTTAAAATTACAATGGACACCTTCCACCACGAGGACGTACTGGTTACTGGTACGTTCAGCGTTGATGAGGATGGCGAGTTCTACTGCTTTGATACATTTGAGTGCAAGTACTACCTCGATGAGGATGACATGGTCGCACTACTTGAATGGATTAATGATGACAACAAACTACCACTACGATGAAATACTTATTACTTTTACTTCCCCTCCTTGTCACCTCAGCCTTGGCTGACGATGCCGAGATAGTAGCATCAACACTTATCCTTGAAGCGGGCGGTGAGTACGCTGAGGGGGCGATGCAGGCGGTGCATGAGGTTATCCTTAACCGAGCTGACAAACGCAGGCTCACGCCCAAGCAGGTATGCCTACAGCCCAAGCAGTTCAGCTGTTGGAATAGCGGTAAGTACCGCAAGCTAATCGCCAAGGCTAAGGCTCACCCTCGGTACGCTCACGCACTCAGTATCGTACATGGAAAGCGAACCAATATAACTGGGGGAGCTGACCACTACCACGCTAAGTATGTAAAGCCATACTGGGCAAAACATTTGGAGTTGACCTGTACTATCGGTCAGCACATATTCTATAAATAAATAACCTATAACTAAATAAACTATGAGTATAATAAAAGTTCACACATACCCAGAAGGGCAACAGCTTTCCAATGGGGAGCATATACAAGTTCAAGTAAAGATAAGCGGAGTTCTTGTTTTCAAGGACGCTTACTTCCATGAGCTACAGGATGGCGACAAGTACATCATCCCCGAACAAGTCCAGCTACCACTAGCTAGCGACATCGAGATACTGGACTATCTAATTGATAATCAGAAGACCTTGGCGTTCAGTATTTATGAGCGTCCCGATGACACGAGTGAGGTCTACTGCTACGAGAAGGAAACAATCAAGCAGATAGGCGGTGTAGTTACTGGCAAGCACCCACTCAAGTCAGAGATTCGTGGAGCGTTCCGTGAACTCATGTCACAAGTAATTGCAAACGAGAAGTTATAAATCCTATAGGATTTGACATCAGCAGGGTGGGTCATCTTAAATGGTGACTCACCTTTTATATATTCCTATGGCACATTTCTACAACTGCAAAGATACTACTGACCCTTCCTTTGAGCCTGACATTGAAACACCAGCGAAGGCTCGCAAGGTCAACAAGGTTTACCCATCCGTTACTACAGTACTCGGTATAGTAAAGGATGCCTTCCTTGATTCAATTTACAAACCACGTATGATGACTGACCTAGCTAGGAAGAATCCCTTCTTACCTTGGCAGGAACTCGAACGTATGACTTACGGATTCCGTAAGCACCCAGCCACCAACGAGGACATACCATCCTCGGAGTTCGGCACAGCGGTTCACAAGACAATCGAGGATATGATTGAATCCCTTATATGGGACAGGATGCGTGAGCTACCCGAAGGCAGGGAGTACGATGACTGGGCTGAACCATTTTATCAATGGGTACTGGACAATGACGTTAAGCCAATCGCTTGCGAAAGAATCATAGCTGACAATCGTATCAAGATTGCTGGCTCAGTTGATTTCATAGGACATGATTCCGATGGCAAGGTTTTCCTTGCGGACTACAAGTGCCGTACCAATACCAAGGGTAAGGCTAAGACTTACGACAAGGACTGCCAGCAGTTAGCTATTGAATCATGGATGCTAATGAAGCAACACAAGCTGGACTACCTGCCCTCATGCATCTCCGTTGTAATTGATTGCGACACAAAGAAACACCACCATAAAGTTTGGGACTCAGATGAAATGCAAAAGGGAATCAAGGTCGCAAAGAAATGTGCCGAACTTTACTGGCTACTAAGAATGTAATTATGTACGTAAATAACCCAACACTTGATGACTATTTAGAATGGGCTGACCCCGAAGCCATCCGCTTTGACGGACTGGACGATGCGGTAGTCGGCGTTGACCACAGGGGCTTCCTGCTTTATGACCACAGCAAAATGATTGAGGTGTTCGAGGAGCAAGGCATGACAGTTGACGAGGCTTATGAGTGGATTGATTTCAATGTCATCCCAGTCATGGGTGGCGAGGGCTTCACAGTCATATACCAATGAAGCAGTACTACATAACGTACAGGGTGGATGAGCTACCTGCTGAGAGTAATACCAGCTGTGCAATCAAGTGGGCACACAACGAGAAGGACGCTGTCCGTCTTTTACTACAGGTCAAGCCAGAGAAGGATGGCAGGTGCAGATTAAAACGTGGCGGTACAGGAATGATTCTGTCCGTTGAAGAACTAAAGGATTAACATGAACTACAACTCTGACTTCCGACATGACCTAGAGGTAGGTCAAGTATCCGAGAAAGAACTCGGTGATATATTTGAGAACAAAACAGTAGAGGTAAAGCGTGACCTCAAGGCGAGGGTAACTGGCAACCTGTACGTGGAGTTCATGTCACGTGGCAAGGGTTCGGGTATCGCATCAAGCGAAGCGGACTACTGGGCATTTGATATAGGGGATTTATTTTTAATTATCAAGACGGACAAACTTCGGGACTTGATACGACCTTTGCTCGGCACATCAGCCGAACGAAAAGGTGGTGACGATAACACTTCACTTGGGTTACTCGTCCCGCTTTCACTACTAATAAAAAACAATACACAATTATGAGTTACGCAGAATCAATAAGTAAATTCATGGAATGGGCTGAAGCTAAGATTGCTCAAGCCGTGAAGGATGACGAGGCTTTTGAAAGGGAAGCAGGCACAAGGGACTTCGTTCCGAAGAGACGTAAGATGATATGTCCTCACGGGATGACTGACGAAGAGAAAATACAGATGGTACTACAGACACAGCAGTACCGCAGGCAGGGACACAAAGCACCTTACGCCGCAAAACTCGCTGGTTGCCATCAGAGTACTTATAACAAATGGGCAAGGGATTTTAACTTACCTTACCAAAAGACACCATCACTATGAGCCAAGAGATAACAACTGATTCATGTCCAGTAAGTAAACTGGTAAAGGCACTAGAACTTGAGAACGATAAACTCCGTAGGGATGTAAAACTCTACAGGGGAGAGCTCGTTAAGCTTGTTCAATCCACGGATAAATTAATAGAAGAGAACGAAAGCTAATCCAATATGCCTTACTTAACACAAGCCAAAGTAAAAGAATACAGGGAGGCTAACTTACCTACCTGCTGTCCCATCCTCAGCATTAAGACTGATGACTGGGTACTTGACCATGACCATCAGACTGGAATGGTACGTGGCGTAATCTCACGCCAAGCCAACAGTCTACTAGGGAAGGTCGAGAACTTCTACCTTGGTATGTGCAAAGGGGACAAGGACTTCTTGCCTGTTACATTGGAGGCTATGGCTTGTTACCTTGAGGACTACAAGACGGATGTCCTGCATCCAGTTGGACTCAAACAACTAACACGAAAGTTTCTATCAAGCTTGACAGCTGATGAGCAGAGGTCAGAGTTGGAGGCGTTAGGTGCGAGCAAGGAAATGCTTGAAGCCTGTACAAATCACCATCATCGTGCGGATTTATTCCGTGCACTAACGAAAGAAAAATATGAGTAAAAACCTACACCAAAAATTACAAGGGATTCAGTCATCCCTCAAAGCTCCGAAGGGGCAGACTAATAAATTCGGGGGGTACAAGTACCGCTCCTGTGAGGACATCCTTACCGCAGTCAAACCATTACTTGCTGAGAACGAATGCTCACTTATCATTCACGATGAAATCGTTGAGGTAGGTGGTCGTGTATACGTCAAGGCTACCTGTGAGTTACTTGACTCAAATGATTCAAATGCTGTTGTCAGTTCAACTGGCTTTGCTCGTGAGGCTGAGGTCAAGAAGGGTATGGACGATGCACAGATTACTGGTTCAGCCAGTAGCTACGCTCGTAAGTACGCATTGAATGGACTGTTCGCTATTGACGATGTCAAGGATGCTGACGCTACCAATGACCACGGCAAGAAGCAAGCCAAGCCAATTAACCAAGGAGGATTTTAATATGTTTTTCCGTAGATTAAGACAACGTGTAGCATCAATCAAGATGGCGGTTGACCGCCTTGAGTTCGAGTGCGAACAGAACTGGAAGAGACTCAACAAGATTGAGGAACTGATTGATGAAAGGTTCGAACAGATATACAAGTACACCGATGAAAAGTATCGCAGGGTGGACGAGTGGGATAGCCTACAGCGTGAAAAGATTAACGTCATTACTGACCACCTTGGTATCGAGCTTGACAACGGAGTACACGTACTCATTGATTCAGAAACAAATTCTAACTAACCATAAACCAACATATAAATATGAGCGAACAATACGATAACACAAATCGAGGTACATTCTTTGTGAATGACCGCAAGGAAAAAGAAACACATCCTGATTATACTGGTAAGATTAATGTAGGGGGCGAGGACTTCTACATTAAGGGCTGGAAGAAGGTCGCCAAGAGCGGACTTAACTTCTTGTCCCTGGCAGTACAGTCAGTCGATGAGGCACAGAAGCCACGTACGGAACAGCCCAAAGCGGCTACCGCACCGACAAATGACGACACTCCGTTTTAATGGAGAGCGAACGTAAGTTCGACAAGGAGTGGTGGGAGGACTTCCGTAATGCGGAGGTCACTTCCATCCTTGCCTTGACTGCTGATAAGAACAACGATTACACTGGTGGTCAGACCTGCGATAATCCCTTCGCTAACTTCGACAAGTCAGTTGAGTTCGGTGTTCATCCCCTGACTGGTATCTGTGTCAGGATGCAGGATAAATTCCAAAGGGCACGTGCTCTTTGTTCCGATGGCTCCCTCTCAGTTAACACAAAGGGCGACCAATCCAAGGACATCTTCCGTGACCTAATTGGTTACTCGTTGATAGCCATTGGGATGCTCGACCGAGAGAGTAAGCCGTAATCAGTTATGGTAGAATGCTTGTCCTTTATAATCCTGTAAGGGGCAAGTATTCACTATATGACTAATAATAACAACACAACACACAGCAACGTAATGAACAAAACAATCCTTGAAGCAACCGAAGTCTCCCTCTCAATCTACAATGAGATTGATAGCTACCAGCTACCAGAGGAGACTCGTGTTAAACATAAGGCTTTGGGTCAGGTTCTTCGTTCGTTGGTAGAAATACTTGACAAACATGAACAATCTAAAGCAACCGCATAGCGAAGAAGCGGAGGACAAACTAATCGCATCGTGTCTCCTTGACGGGGACACTGGGGTTTACGACACAGTAAGCCGTACTGTATCCCATGAGGATTTCTATACCCTTCGGGGTAAACTTTTCTTCCATGCTCTTGGCGAACTCGCCTCAGCTGGAGAACCAATTAACGAGGTGTCAATTGCCGAGCGTCTAAAGATGCTTGGTGGGCTTGATGAGGTCGGGGGCATGGCTGGTATATATGCAGTCATGGACAAGGCTCTAACGTCCACACAGGCTGAGTACTACGCAGGTATCGTGGACGAGAAGTCCCGACTTCGTTCCCTTATTCGTTCGTGCCGTGTCGCTATGGATGAATCACAGCTTGAGACAATGAACTACGACCACATCCGTAGTACACTTGAGGCTGAGATTATAGCTAAGCCATCACGACTGCATGACAAGTCCAGTATCTCTAACTCAGCTAAAGAAATCATGGCTGAGATTAAAGCAATGCAGGACGGAACGTACGAGGCTGACGTTGTTAAGACGCACCTCGGTCTGCTTGATGACCAGCTTGGTAATGGTGGTATCGCCGCTGGCGAAGTACTAACCTTAGCCGCTCCGACATCATGCGGTAAGTCCGCACTAGCTCTGTACATAGCATCACAGTCAGTCGTAAAGGATGGTCATGCCTGCGGTATCTTCTCATTGGAGATGCCACAGAAGCAACTTACTAATCGTTTACTACAGACAATATCAGGTGTAAACATGAGGAACATTCGTGAAGGCACAGCTACTGATGACCAAGTGAACCGAGTCAATCAATCCATTAACGACCTCGACACCAAGTACCCAATCGTTACATCTCACAGCGTACGTAGTGCTGATGACCTAGTAAGTCAGACCCGACAGTTCGTACGGAACAAGGGAGTAAAGCTAGTCATCATTGACTACCTCCAGTTGATTCCGTTTAACTCAAACAAGATGAGCAAGAACGAGGGTATCGCTGACATCTCCCACAAGGTCAAACAGATGGCACTGGACTTGAACATAGCAGTTATCCTGCTGGCTCAGGTAAACCGAGAGGGTGCAAAGCGTGGACCGCTTGAACTGTATGACCTCAAGGATTCAGGTGACATCGAGAATGATGCTGACGTTGTGCTCCTTATGTACCCATCCAAGGGTAGCGTTGAGGATTCCAAGGACCAGGACCACAAGGGTTCCTTTACGTCCCTTAACTACAAGTTAGCTAAGAATCGTGAGGGCGAGCGAGGCATTGGTTCCTTCTTTAAATTCTACCACTGCGTAGGAAGGTTTGAATAGCTATGACTGTTGACATAGTAAATGAAACCATCAGTGTATAATAATAATACGAGGTAAGCTACATGAGTAATCAGTAGCGGGGTTAGTATTACTCCCTCATTTAAAGCCTCGATGTGTGATAGGTAGCCTCGTCCCTTGTTGTTGGGGGGCGGGGCTTTTTATTTATAGAGAACCAGGAGGTCGGATGAATGGTACATCACCTTCCTTGAGTCGTCTCCTGTACTCCTTCATTTCTTTCTCACGAGTAAATCCGAACAGGCGATTGATAACGTCAGAGGCTGGAGCTATGCTTACTAGCTTGCTTTCGGTAAGGGCTTTGTCACCACTCATTACACGTTGTAACTCAGCGGTGTAGTCCACGCCCTGCTGGACTGTAATAGGAGTAATGAAATCCAATGCAGCCTGACCTAGACCTTCACGTTTGATTTGATAAAACTGGTACTTACTGATACCGAAGGAACGTACCATACCATTTAATAAATAATCATCTAAGTAACCAAGTCGACCAGCCAAGAAGTCCTTGAGTGCGTCAACAGGTAAACCAACAAGCAACATGAAGCCCATTAATTTAGTAAGATTAGAGAGAGCTACTGCTCTTTGTTTAGTTGTACTATTACTTCCGAACAGGTCATCGAATATCTCCTGCCTTGTGTAAGCAAGCTGTGCAATCATAAATGATTTCATTTGATAAACAAAACGTACATTGGGGTTAGCTGACTGAGCGGCTACACTCTGCATCTTACTCATTGGCTGAGTCTTAAGCAACTGAGCGAACACAAAATTACGTACTAATGCATTGTCCCTGTCGCCCTTCTTCAAGGCGGCGATAGTAGCGTCAACATTCTCAGCACCATTGTACTGTTCAATCTCAAGTCTAAATTTCTTGGATGCCTTGGAGTCCCTGTTCTTGTAGTAACCACGAGCAAGTTTTCTTAGCTGTAAATAACTAGCGGCTAGATTGCTCTCCTTCATTATCTGGTCCAGCTTTGTAAAGCCAACTGCCTTCAGTCCGAACTTAGCCGCACTATTCAGGAATGACTTTTCATCAGTGAACTCATCGGAGACTCGGTCCTTTGCGTAACCGAAGGACTCAAGACTGAAGTCCCTTGTCATGCCTAGACCACGTACTGTATTGATTAATCCATTTCGATACATAACGAATGGCATATCAAACAGTTGTGATAATGTAGATGTGAACTCAACTAGCGTAGTAATGTAACTACCTTGTCGCATACCACTGAGAAGTGGATTCTCTTTAGCCGCTGGGTTAAGAATCATACGTGCTATGTTACGTACTGTCTTTACGTCCTCAGCATTTATCTCACCACTTTCCAGTAACTCAGATATTAATGGGGATAACGTACCAGGAGTACGTACCTTTTCAAATGTCGGGTCCAGTGTAACATCGAGTTCCTCGTATCGTCTACCCATTAGTTCGGTAGTACGAGTAGCAACAATCATGTTAGTAATATAACTTTCAAGTGCTGATGGAACATCATCATAAAATTCTAACTGTTCCTTTTGGATTAATTCAAATCTACGTGACAGCTCCTCCCTTGGAATCTTAATACTTATTCCTCGGTTCTTCAGGAACTGCTCACTGGTTCCAGCCTTGCGGATGTAGTCCTCAATGAATAACGCCTCCTCAGGGGAGTTCTTTTCTATCTTGGGTATGAGGTTCTCACCTTTTTGTCCTGGCTGAAGCTTTGAGTTACGCTCCATTATTGCGATGTTCTCAGTCTCAATCTCAGCGTTACGCTGCTCAAGAGCTAAGTTAATATCATCAGCTATGGTTTCACCTAGTGAATCCTTTAGACCCTTGTAATCAATAACCCTACGTGGGAAGAATGACTCAAGGAATCCAACATCAATGCCCTGCTCCCTAGCATTAGAACGCAAGCGAGAAAGAACTGGTTGAACCCCGAATATTAAATCATTGTACATATCGTACTTACGAAGTAATGCATCACGTTCAGCTATTAACTCAGCCTTGGGTTGCTCGTCCTGCTTGAGAGGACTATACATGAGTAACTGCTTTAGTCGGTCCTTGTCAGCCTTGCTTTTTATTGCATTGTATTTTTGTACAAAAGGAAGTACACGCTTAATAGCATCATTCTTTTCAGCCTCAATAGTATTGAAGTAACCCTGGAATGCCTGAGCAATTCGTGGATTAATCTTTGAAAGAACACGTGACACAGTATTCACGTACTTATCCATGAAGCTGAGTTTCTCCTTGTTCTTCTTCTTCTTTGATGGAGGTGTATTGATTTCAGCGGCTACCCCAGCGGTAATCTCACGCTGACCTGTCTGTATCGCTATGCTCTCCGTAGCCTCCTCTATGACCTTTTGATTGGTAGGTCTAGCTGATGGGTCAACCTGTGCAAGTAAAGCCGCTGACTGAGCAATCATAACGTCAGCTTGGTACTTCTCACCTGCTATGGTCTTGAGTAACCGAGCCATGTAGGACTGAACCTTCTTGAGTAACTTTTGAATCTTACTCATAGCTGGACCATTTCTTGAGAACTGCTCAGTTATCTGTCCGTATGAACCCTGCTGGATTATCATACGATAGAACTCAGCACCGAACTCGTAGTCCTCTTTTAAATTTCTGTATACATCCGAAACGGCACGGCGTTCCTTGGGGTTCATGTCCCTGCCTACTTGACCGAAGAACTGCACCCAGCCACCGCCTTGCTTTTTAATTACCTCGTGAGTAACAGCATGAATAATCTCTTCACGCATAGCGGCACGTACGTACTCCTTGCTTTGACCTATTAGTAAACGTGGATTGAACTCAATCTCGTTTTGTATGACATTGTACCTAGCACCCAAGGTCATTACTATATTAGCAAATATAGGAGTAAGACCAAGTGACTTCGCTATTGGGTTGAACTCCTCGTATATAGCCTTCTCTAACTCTCTCTCGTTAGCGTACCCTTCGGGGTTTACGTCATCGGTAGGTTCAATGCGTTGCTCCTGAGGGGTCCTCATGCTGTTGTCCACAGGAGGATTCAGCCCTGCGTCAAAGAAATCACCAAGGAAACCACCAGCTTCTATACCTTCGGTATCCGCTCGTTCTACTGGTCCTGCAGTTGGTCCGACAAATGCTTGAGGAACCGCTCGGCGAAGTCCACTGGTGACTCTCCTTCTTTCGGAGGAATACCGACCAAGACTGATGGACGGTTTCCTGCTGAGGATTTCACTTGCTGTTCCGTTGTACCCTGCTGGGGTTTTCGCTGCTTTATTCTGTGTATCATCTTTTGTTTCTATTTCTGTTAATGTATCTAAATGGAATATTGCATCTTGGTCACCCCATATTGCAATCTCAACGGCATCTTCAAATTTGTCAATAGCGAAGACAACATCCAATACGTATTTACCTATTTTGCTATTATACCATCCACCGAGCATTGCCCCCTTAACATTAAGGTACTCAGCATTATTAACTATAAATTGAGTTAATGTTTCCGCATTGAAGTCATCCCTATTTATGTACGTTTCAGTTTCTTTATTGGGTGCAACTACATAACCTTCATTTACTGCATCTCCCGATGTGGTTATAGTGAATCCATCCTTTGCATCCTCAGAGGTAATAATTTCAGTAAGATAATCAACTGACCTTTGAGCCTCTTCGCTCCCTATTATCTTTTTAATTCTTGTGACCCTAGCTCCATAAGGAGCTACAACTTGAGCAGCCATTGCAGGCTCCATGCTAATTAACTTATCTTTCCTTACATCATCAGGCAACAATAAGAAGGCATCTTTCCTTTTGTCAGGAACTCCTATTACTTTTCCGTATACAGGAGTAGTATACGTACCGTGATTAGCAGTTTTATTATCAGCCTTAGTGGGCTGAACGACTAAGAGTACATCATTTAGCCTGAAGTCATTCTCCCTATAAAAACCGTCACGAAGTTGTTCGTTTTCTAAAGTAAAGAAACCCTTACTATCTAAGTATTGTGTAAATTTACTTCTTGTCTTACCCCTTTGGTCAGTAAGTCCTTGAATAAAAGGACGACTATCAGCACTATCCAGTAACTTTTTAAGAGAAGTATATTTGTTTAAAATATCTCGTACTTGTTTGGTAGGACTATTCGCAAGAATCTCTGCTTTTACCTTACTAAATGCCGTACTACCAAAAGCATTTTTATAAAAAGCCATGAACGCTTGTTTGTTAAACAAGAACATATTATTCGGACTTCCCGAAACTAGAAATATATAACCTGTCTTTTTATTGCCGTCCTTGTCAGTGTATTCAAGCTGTGAAATTTTATTATTAATTTCTTTTGCTGATTTACTGGAAGCCCATACACGACCAGCAGCTCTATTGGCTGGTTGAAGTGCATAGCTAGGACCCGCATCAAGTGTTATGCTTTGTTTCTTTTTATTAGGAAGTTGAAGTTTTCCGTCACCTAATTGGTCAGCGTACCAAAACCAAACAGGAATATTATTTTCTTCAATCTCATTAATCAAAGAATCAATATCAATAATGTCATTCTGGGTAACGTGAGACAACTCAGCCTTCTGCGGAGCGGTAAATACTTCACTAGCACCAGCTACAATATCTTCTTGGATTGAGTCAAATGGGAGCTCTCCCTTTTCCCTGACTACTTTTTTCATTCTTCTGATTTCCTTAGCCTTGTCAGAATCAGTAGGGAATTTTTTTCCTGTTATTCCAAGTTTTGAGAACGATAATTTTTTTCCCTTTACGGTCTTACCGCTCAGGTAATCCAGCATATCCTTCTGGGTAAAACGAACTGGTTCCTGTTTTGCGTAATTTAATGTACCTCTTACATAAACCTTAGAGCCGTGGACTGTACCCTCACCCTTAAAGCTTTCTACTGGTCTGCCTCGGCTATCAACAAAGGATGAGTTCCTGAATGGATTGAATGTTAGTATTTCGTTAGCTTCTAGATTTGGTTCAGTACCAACAATATCGCCATCTACACTAGCCATAGGGAACTTAGAATTTAATCCGTACCCAATTACAGCACGACCCAATGGAGTTACCGATAGCTTGCCATCTTTTATTATATAGGCTGAACCATAACTATGAGCTTTGTCGTAATTAACCCTACCTGTACTGCTGATTGGGTGAACAGTCTGTAGCATACCCCTTTGACCATTAGGTAAAGTAAATGCGGAGTTAAGATTAAGACGAACGCCACCTCTAGGTAATGGTTCATTGCCTAGTTTTTCAATAATTCTTGGGTCGTTTTTCTCGAACTTAGCTTCCCTTAGTACTTGCTCATTAGTAAATGGAACGGCAGGAGTACTAGCACCAGCTATTATATCCCCTCCTTGTGGGTCCTCTTGCTGTAAAAATTCAATGTATGCAATCAGGTCAGGGTCAGTTATATCGACAGGTATTCTCTGTGTTGGTACTTGTGGTTCTGCTACAACATCCTTCTGAGTTAGACGTACAGTATCAATATCCCTGTCACCTCTTTGGTATTTATAATTAAGGTCGGACATCATCTCCTTACGGAGTTCCTGTATTTCCCTTGGGGTGTACCCAGCGTTCTCAAGTTCAGCAAGGTAGTCATTAAATCGTGCTGACTTTTTACCTTTTACTTTGCCTGCTATGTAAACAGCTTTTTCAAAATCACTAGAGAAATTAACAGTAGCATCCCTGTATCTGGACTTAGCACCACGTAGTCCCTTTGGTAACTGGAATGTACCAGTACGCTGAGGCTGTGCTGTAGTAGGTGCAGGCACTGAGGTTGCGGGAACTGGCTGTGCAGTAGGTGTCGCTGGGGCTTGACGCTCTTGTTCCTCAGTGCGTAACTCGGACATGACTGATTGTATGTCTTGTTCAGTAGCTTGTTCGCCTGCTAATATCTCTGCCTGTTGGCGTAGGGATTCCTCCTCTAAGTCAGGCTGTGCAGTAGCTTCAGGCTGTGCTTGGGGCTGGGCTTCTGGTTCCTCTATTACTTGCTCTACACGACCCTGTGAGGGTGTTGCACCAGTAACAGTAAAGGTAAGGTCAGGGGACTTAGTCTCGTAAGCATCAAGTCCTTCCTGTGCTATTTTTATAGCCTCCTGTTCATTGGCTGCTGCCTCGATAGGGATTATAAATTCTCTTCCACTTGCGTCATCAACAACAACAACATCAAATGAGTTAGCTCCAGTAGGTTTAGTATTTTGATTACTAACGTCTTGCTCACGTTTAGTAAATAATCCAGTTGCACCAGCAGCAGTACCACCGACTACACCACCAACAAGGAACTCATTGAATCGGTTAGCTAATACATCGTACGACATTAAACGTCTGTCGTCATCGTAGGTTGCAGCAGCTAAACTATCCAGTAACTGTCCCTGAGCAGCCTCAGTGAATCCCTCAGCAGCAAAACCCTCAGCTATCTCACGCTTGAGGCTCTTTGTTATTTCCTTTATTTCTCCAGAGGGGAGTTTTAATTGACCACGGAGGAATCTTTTTACTTGTGGTACTGACTTAAGTAAACCAACGTACTCCAATGCACTGCCGAGTGCAGTATAACCGAGTGCTGACAACGCAGCATCATCCATCTCTTCATTTGAGAACTCAAGGTACTTTTTATTTAATGTACGTTCAGCATCCATGATGGCTTCAGTAGTCATCTGAGGTGCAATCGCTAGACCTGAGCCAATTAATCCACCAGCAACACCACCAGGTATTCCACCTACAGCAGTACCAATTAATCCACCAGCTATTCCTCCAGCAATATTAACTGGTAATTGACCTAGTCCATTGAGAACCTGACCACCGAAGCTATTAGCGAACTCAGGGTCAATGCCCATGCGTTCATCAATACCCATTGATAATTTTCTCCAGCGTTGAGCAACATCACTCATTATCTGGACTGATTCACCCATATTCGGGTTAATACCGTCCATCTCGCCATCAAGAATATCAATACCCATTGCGGTGATTTGAGCACCACCAGCACCTACGTTAATAGCTGCTTCTATTCCGCCTGACAAGAATGTCTTAGCTGCGTTACCTAATAAGGTACCACGGTCATCCGTAGTCCTTAAGTGTTGTGAAGCAAAGTTAAATAGTTGCTCTTGAGTAGCATTGTCATCATGCTCAATTTCTATTATTTGCCCACTAGGAAGTTCGATTTCCGAGATTTGCATATTTAATTATTTGTTATCCTTGGGATGGTCTTGTGCTTATTACTTTCATATTTGGACCACTGCCCATGATTGCTCTACCAACCTTTGTACCCGCTAGGACTCTGTAAGCAGCACTCTCAGGACCGAAGGTATCGTCTATACCTTTTGTATTAACAAAGACATCCCGCTGAGCATCGTACTTAATATCATTTAATGTGGGTACACCAACTGAGGTTAATATCTTTTGAATATCCGATGGGTCAACTTGCTGACCTGCGGCTGCATCTTGCTCAAGTTTTATAATTTTTAACTCAGCTTCTCTAGCCTGACTCGGTGATAATTGCTTACGTATCATTGCTAGTTTCAAGGCATTCTCTTGTGCTACTTTAGCGGCTTCTTGCTGGGCAGCTATAGTCTTATCCTGACTTTCTACTGATGCATCAATACGCATTTGAGCTAAATCCATTGCTTGCTGTGCGGCTGTTTGAGTTGCCTCATCCCTGCGTTGCATATCAATCCTTGCTGAATAAGCCTTCTCTCGGTCACTAGCATTGGGGTTCTTACCCTTTATGTATCTACGCATCTCGGAATCGGACAGTCCATCGCCACGGCGTTGACTATCTGATACTGATTCCATAAAATCTGGACGAGAAGCCATACGAGCCTCTCTCGCTGCAGATGCAGCCTGTTCTCTCGCAACTTCCTGTTCCGCTAGTCGGTAGCCAATACCACTACTAGATATTTGTTGAATAGCTCGTTGCTGTGCTTCAAAGTCAGCTTTCCTGCGAGCGTTGATTGTTTCAGAGAACTGAGCAGCTGTTGCCTTGTCAGCAAGTATTAGTTGCCCTGTGCTGGGGTCAATTGTACGCACCATGCCTTCGGGTGCTGATTGCACAGGAGCGTTAGGGTCAATCCCCTGTATTTCTTGAAAAGCTGGTAAAGCTGCCTGAGTATCCATGTCCCTTATTCCTTGCAGAACAGTACCAGTACCAGCAGGTGAAACTGGGGGAACATAAGGAACGGCTGAACGGTCACGGGCGGCTGGACCTACTGGACCGCCTTCCACAATATCCATAGCTGTAATAAACTCAAGACCTCTGCCGACCCCCTGGGCTGCTTGTCCAGTCAAACCAAGACCTGCTCCTATTGTTTTTAAAACTCCAGAAGGAAGTGTTCCTTCAGCTACTGGTCTTCCTGTAACATTTCCTTGGGCATCTAATCCAGTCCCAAGTAACTGTTCACCAGCTAATTGACCAACACGACCAGCAGTTTTTGGAATGTCTCGTAAAGATGTAACTGCAGATATACCTCCTATAACTTTATCTAAAAAAGAACTTTGTTTAGGTGCTGGAGATGGAGCAACCGTCACCTGTTCTGTTGGTGCAGCATTTTGTTGAGCAAACCCCAATATGCTATCTCCAAGAGCAAGTGATGCACTAGGGTATTCGTCTTGGTCCTGAACTTTAATTGCCTGTCCCAGTAACTGCTGGTTTAAAAGTCTCTGTTGTTCTATCTCTTGTGGTGTAGCCATGTCGTGTATTATATCATAAGGGGTTTAAAGTTAGGAGTAAGTATAAACTTCAAAGCTGCTGAATTTAGAATCAACTATAATTTCTGGAGTTCCTACTGTGTTTACTGCTCTAGCTTGAGGTGGTGAAAAAGTTAATGTCGGGGTTCCGCTGAATGTTCCAGATACTTGTACCTTGCCAACTATAGGCACAGAAAGACCACTTCCGTAGGACATATCAAAGTATTCGTTCTTCAATGTAGATGACGTAGTTCCATTCATGTATGATGAAATTACTACACCAGCAGTAACGATAACACCGCCACCACCTGAAGCTTGTGAATTAACAATTATATCTGATGCCCCATATCCAATGAAATTACTTTCACTGGTAGTTGCACCATTGTACATTCTTATTATTTCTAAATCAACAAATACATCAGCATCAACATTCAATGAGCCAGAGTTGTCATTTTGTTCGTCCGTATATACTAGCTTGTATGCTCCAGCGGAAGTTGTTCCGCATACTCTAGTTTTTGGAACTCCTGCATTTATTGTTACTACTGAGGTTCCACTTGAACCAGCACTAGTAGATAAATTATTTCCTCCTCCAATGTTACTAGCCGCTGCTGATACCACGTTTCCGTTCATGTTCCAGTAAAGCAACATAGCGTTATCAAGTGAAGTTTGTATCTGGGCTGCTGTTACTGCTGTTCCTCCACTCGCAGCACTGTCCCTGTATCCTCCTAATGTCTGCCACTTATCAAAACCCGAAACATCAACCTTGCTTGCACAGAAGGCTAAACCATTGCCTTTAGTAAGGGCATTGAATGGGTCGGCTGTGGGCATTATATGTGGATAAACTGAACAACGGATTCACCGTTAATACATACTGTTTTTTCTGCGTATGCTCCGTATGTAGCTACAAATACCTCGTCTCTTACGATTGGTATTCTGTACACAGTCTGGCTACTTCCTGTTGCGTTATACAATGCGGTATCACTACTGTACGCAATAGTTCCGTTAAATACTCCGCTTGATATAGTCAGGTTAACTGACCAGTCATCATCACTAGTAGGGTCATAACTATCAAGTATAGTAGTAGTGGATATAAATACTTCTGATGCTGTATTAGGAAACAATCTAATTCCTGATGCTTTTTGTGAGCCTCCATTCCCTCCGCCTTGATTATCAGCGACTTCTAAATCAGATTGAAATCCTGGTTCAGGTGGGTTTGGAATGCTAGTAGCCTGAGCAAAAATATCAGATACTGATTGCTCTGGGTCCTGTGCTATTTTAGTAGCAGCATTATATGATGATGTTGCATCCATTAAGCAAATGTAACATTTGTCTTTAAATATAATTGAGCACCAGCTGCGTTCTTCATAAAGGGAACTGTCTGCGAGCGAAAGATGCCAGTTTTTTGATATTCGGATTCGCTTGGGTCGCCATCAGTAGCGGGGTCACCTGTTGCTACGGAATCCGCTCTAGCGGCATAAACACCAGCAGAGCTTACTGATGTAGTGCCAGTTGCTGGATATGTACTATCGGTTGAGCGAAGGTATTTATTAAATGTTCTAAAGGACGCTGATACTGATGCCGTACTGTTTGTAGCTCCAGTTGTAAATGTAGAAAAAGATATTGAGCACCATTCTACTCCGTCATCTTGATATGCATCTTCTACGTCAGTGGCATTTGTAGTTGTTAAATAAACATCAACGGTTCCTGAACGTCTCCGTGTTACTGGGAGTGAAAGTGCACGAGGCACACGAGTAACAGCACCTGAATTACTTCCGTTAGCAAAGAAGCCTTGAGTTCCCATAACGCCTGGGTCAGTTACATTGAACTTTTCTTTGTACTGACTCACATGAATATTAGGACTTCCAGCTGCAGCATCAATAACAAACTGAGAATACTGAGGTACACCTTTAGCATCATAGCTTTCTACTGGTTCAAAGAACGTAGCGTTAGCATTGATTACCGTTTCGGTTCCTGGCTTGAAGATTGGGTCCCTTGCATGAATAACATTAGCTGGCTGACCAGAACTACTTATCTGGTATGAGTTAACCAATGTCATTGGAGTACCTGTACTTGGCTTGACCGATAGGACCTTGCCGAGTTCATTGAAGTTACCTGCTCTTTGTCCGAATCCCATAATTAACAGTCCCAAGCTTTGCGACTCCAGTAGTTCGCTGATAGTTTATTGTTCTTACCTTTGATGCCACCGCTTCGTGCACAGTAGCTTTTCTTCCGTGCTGGACGGTCCTTCTTTATGCTCATGTTAGCATCACCAAAACGTACTAGTTTTTCAGTACCTCCTTGGCAAGCCTTAACAACGAACTTTTTACCACCCTGTACTTCACGGCGTGGCACGTTGCATTTCATTTTTGATTTGTCAGCCATTACTTTTTAGTTCTTACTTTTGCTCTAGGTGTGTTCGATACTACTGTTTTGCCTCTTGCTCCTGCTGATTTCTTTTTTCTAGCAGTTGCTGCTCTTTCGCTTTTCGACAAGCTGAGAGCCTTTCTTTTAGGCAAGCAACGGTCAGGGTTTTTCTTATCCTTAGAC
>UEXM01001268.1_pt1 | contig 22167 bp, 35 predicted proteins | sample 1796661 | NCBI WGS metagenome assembly UEXM01 (sample SAMEA4772469, study PRJEB27181) | metagenome | reverse complement strand
TGTGGTGATGCTCTGGCGCTTTGCCTTCTTTGATAAGCTCGTTTTCCCAGTTAAGATAAGACATAACTTCAAGCTGTGCCTGTGCTGCGTTGATCCCAAGATCAAACAGATAGATCATGTTGCCTTCATCAATCACGCCGTTACGTGGACGGGCAGAGTTTAGAGCCTGCTTCATGCAGGTCATAATGTGGTATTTGACTTCCTCAAGCTCATAATCAGCTTCAGTAAGCTCATTCTTGCCGATCTTCTTCATCAGGTTGTCATACTGATTGGTAAAAAAGTTTAGCTTGCGAACAGCCGCCTCGACATAGCCGCGTGAGCTTGCAGCGTTGGCTTGCTTCTCGTTGATCTTAATTTCAAGCATTTCACGCTCAAGATCGTCAGCCTCATTCTCTAGCTTACGCTCCAGCTTTTTGAGCTTGACCTCTTCCTTTTTCATCTTGAAGTAGCCCTCTTGCAGAGCGGCTTTGGTCTTCTCAATCTCAGCAAGGCTGTGCTTCACGGATCGGATCGGCGTGATCGCGGTCACATCCAATGTCACGCTCATCATCTGAGAGTGCGACTTGTAGAAGTTGCTAGACGCCTGCGCGATGGCAGGGGCTTTGTCGGCAATGTTTGCCAGCATAGACTTATACTCAGGCTTCGCAGATGCAAGCTGAATGTTAAGGTCTACCGTGGCTAGTGCCGTTTCTTTTACCGTATCTTTAGGCATGTAAAAATCGTCTTCCCATGTTATTAATCTTGAGGCGGTGGATTAGTTTTTAAAACCCAAGACACTAATGGCTCATCCCAACGATACAAATGGCGGTCTGTTGTTGGTTCTTCAACTGGGAATGTCCAACTTTTTGTGGAATCATCCCAAACAAAAGAGGGTGTTTCTGTCGGCTTTTGAATATAAAAATAATCGCCTGATTCATCATAAATCGCCCCCACTCCAGCAAAGTGAACTCTAATGTTGCCATTGTAACTTGTTTGCTTCCAAGTTCTGCCGCCAAATAGTTGTTGGCAAAAAGCAACGCCTATGGCCTCGCTTTCATTACCATCAGCATCAAGACAATCATTGTTGTTAATAACAACGACTCTTAAAACTACATTGTTTTCGTCTAATTCTGCAAAATGCGCCATCTTGTTTCCTCAAAAGTTCTGCCAAGGTTGATGCCCATGTCAATCATTCGCTGGTTATATTCTAGGCATTTTGTCAGAATATGATCTGGCAAAATGACATCATGATTTCGCTTAGACATTGATGCTCTGACATCATGCAAACCATTTAATCCAATAAAATTATCATTGTGGCAAACAGTTTCTTCTATTTGTTTTAAGGAATACACAAACTTTGGAATTTGTGCGAACTCACATATTTTTGAGATTACGCTTTTAGTATCACAGATAACATCATCAAATGTGACAAACATTGTATTTTTTAGACTCATAAATTTTGAGTAAAAAATTCCATTTAAAGGCCACAAAATAGGGTCAGAATTTTCAAGTAAAAGATCAGAGAAAATGTCTCCTTTCCAGTCGTTCTTAATTCTCAAGGATGCAAATGATTTTATGATTTCGTCTATTGGCCTAACAAAAACAATATATTTTGTGTCGAGGTCAAAGGCATCACTTGCATAATTTCGATTAGGCTCACAAGCCCATGTTCTCCCTTTATCAATGATAATAGGTTCAGACCTATCTCCATAATATAAATCAATCATGCTTTTCATCGCTTTTGCGCGAAATCCATCATATTTATTCATCATGATAAGATTTTCACGCGCATGAACTTCTGTGGTTTGAGAGACACCATGCAACAAAGCAACTAAAGGCGAATGACCGCTGAAGTAGATGTTATTATTTTGAGCAAAGATATTGCCTAGTGCGGTCTGCCCAGTTCTGGGCAAGCCACAAAAGAAAACGAATTTTTTATCTACGTCCATGCAATACTGCCTGATGAAGTAAATTTATAAGTTTTATATAATCCAGTGGTAGTAAAAGTCGGTGAACCTGATGTTGAGCTTGCATCAGACTGGCCTGTAACATATCGAATATATACTACGCCTGATCCCCCTGCGGCTGATAAATTGGCTTTATATGCACCACCGCCCCCGCCTCCTGTGTTGGCTGTTCCGGCTGTTGTGTTATAGTTCGTGCTTCTGCCGCCTGTTCCACCTCCACCTGATCCCCCCGAAATCGATGCTCCTGGGCTAGATTGGCCACCACCGCCGCCCCCGCCTACGGTGACTGTAGCACCCGCATAATCTGCGAAAGATGCTCCACTACCGCCCGTGCCTCCCGTATTGGAAGCAGCGTTTGATCCAACCGCGCCTTTTCCACCGCCGCCTGCTCCGGCATAAGTATTGGTTCCACTGGGTCTTCCGTCACCACCATTATTGCCTTGGCCTGTGGTTGCTGTTCCATGCTCACTGCTTGGATAACCTCGGCCACCGCCACCTGATCCGCCGTTCGTGCTTTCAGTTGTGCTTGTTGTTCTGGCCGGAGTATTGCCCGCACCAACTCCACCGCCGACAACAGTTGTGCCATACCCAGAAAAGGAACTATCTGAACCCATTGTGGTCGAAGAACCCCCAGAGCCACCCGCTCCAACTGTTACCGTATAAGTCGTTCCAAGCGAAATGGGAAAGTTTATTTGGTTAAGAACGCCGCCAGCACCGCCACCGCCAGCGTAATGTCCACCGCCCCCGCCACCGCCAGCGACAATCAATAGGTCCACTAAAAAAGGTGCGCTTGCTGGACCGCCAGGCCACTTGAACGCTCCTACATATCTGCTTGCTTCTGATACAGACCAAACGCCACCAGCAGCAGCACTCACACCTGCACTTGATGGTTCTGTAGGATTATCTGTAATAATACTTCCAATGTAACGCTTACCAGTCATTATGAAAGTCCTCCGTGGGCGTTAGAGCAACTTGCATAATATTCTTCATTAGCCAGCATATCACCAAAGTCTTGAGAGTTACCTGTTGTAGCTATTGTGACATACTGAATAACATTATCACCACCGCCAGTAATACCTCTAGTATTAGAAGAACAACATGAGTTATTATTAGCATTAGCATATAAATCACCAAAATCTGTAGCATTGCCTGTTGAGGCTATTGTTACAAAATCTATGATGTCTTGTCTATTAGTCCCTCCCATAAACAAACCACGTGTTGCAGAAGAACAGGCTCCAAGACTATGACCAAAATACTGCGTTGGAGTACCCATATCACCAAAGTCTGAAGCATTGCCTGTAGAAGCTATAGTAATATAATCAATAACCCCCGGATCGGGGCCATTTGAAGCTGCATTAAGGCCACCACCATATAAAGCTCTTGTTGAGGATGCCATAGCAGCACCTTTTTGTTTTGCTGATGTTAAATTACCAAAGTCTGAAGCATTGCCTGTAGAAGCTATAGTAATATAATCAATAGTGTTTGTAACACTAGAACCATAGCCGCCTAAAAACACCCCCCTAGTAGAATTACCTGCGCCTGACGCAAACTCTCTTGCTAAAGTAAGATTACCAAAGTCTGTAGCATTGCCTGTGCTTGCTATTGTTACATAATCCATTACATTAGTTTGGGTATTACCAGAAACGTTACCGCCACCAAAAACTCCACGTGTTGCAGAAGAACAAGCACCAATGATACGCCGCCTTGCTACGGTAAGATCACCAAAGTCTGTAGAATTACCTAACGAGGCTATTTCAATAAACTGAATAACATTAGAACGAGTACCTGTTTTACCACCGCCAAACAAACCAACTGGAGCAACATAGTTTGCAGGCCAGTTTCCATCGCCTTTTGCCTGAAACTGCGTTGAGACAGACCATACACCTTGATAATTGGGCATTATGAAATCCCTCCATGACCGTTTCCAGTAGCACCACCTTGCGTTTTTGTTACTGTCAAATCCCCAAAGTCTGTTGCGTTGGCGGTAGTAGCAATAGTCACATAATCTATAGTGTTTACTCGCGTGAAGCCTGGTCTTGAACCGCCACCAAATACACCACGAATATGACTGCTCGTTCCTGCAAGCGAGTATCTGGTCTGGGAAAGAGATCCAAAATTAGTAAAAGACCCAGTTGATGCTATTGTAGTATATTTAATTTCAGCTAACGCTGTGCTGGTTTCCCCACCAGCATATAAAGCTCTTGTAGGACTAGCCGCTCCTGCTCCGCTTGCTCTAGCAGTACCTCCTAAACTTCCAAAGTTTATAGAGTTACCAGTGCTTGCTATAGTGATACTGTCTACGACATCTGTTTTTGTTCCAGAAACTTGCCCCGTCATGAATAAACCTCTGGTACTGTTTGATGTACTTGCCATTGAATTTCTAGCGCCGTTTGTTAAATCCCCAAAATCAACAGCATTAGCCGTAGTAGAAATGGTCACATAATCTATTATATTAGGAAAAGTAGGGCTTGCACTTTGATTGCCGCCAGCCCAAACACAGCGTGTATTATTAGAGGCACAACCCAAAAAACGGCGTGATACGGTAAGGTTGCCAAAACCAACAGCATTACCTTGCGAAGCATACGTTATATACTCTATCTCAGCATTTGATTCCGCGCCAAGTCCTCTTAAACTATTTCCTCCACCACCTAAGCCATAAACTGAACTCCCCCAATCACCCCAATCTTGAGCATTACCTGTTGTAGCAATTGCAATGTAATCCATAATATTAGAATTATCGGATGCAATAAAGACTGCTAGAGTTCCAATAGGCGTTACACTTCCACTAGTGTCGCTGGGCGAAGAGTAGCCAAAATCGTTAATCGCCCATACGTTGAACGTATAGTTTGTGCCGTTGGTTAGTCCAGTGACTGTAATTGGAGAGGATGAACCTGATGCGCCAATACCGTCGTTAGATTGCGCCGTATACCCCGTAATATCTGACCCACCAACATCTGTAGGAGCAGTAAAGCTAACCGTTGCCTCTTCATCGCCGCCAGAAGCACTAACCCCTGTCGCTGGATCAGGTGCATTAAGTCCGTCTTGGCCTATAAAACCACCTCTACCCTTAGCCATCGGGAACTCCTAACTAGCTAATTTCCTCGTAGCTAACGATCACTTCTAGGTCATTCGCAGTGCCAGCCGTCGCCGTAATAGAACGGTCTTCCTCAAGATACAAAGCTGTATTCTTGTCAAGAACAACTAACGAGGCGTCAGCCGGAACAGAAACAGTGCTAACGAGCGAATAAGGTGTACCGCCACCAGAGGCCGCGCTATGCACATCAACTGTAACGTCGGCAGCGCTTGTGCCATCCACATTTGCCACTTGGATCATGTTTATTTTAAATACCTTGCTGCTAGAGGCTGCGTTACTGACAACCGCCGTAGCATTGGTAGAAGATAGAGCAACCGTTGCAGTTTTACCTGTAATTGTTGCCACATTGACGATGTTTGGTGCCGCCATAGTTTAGCCTCCTTTATCCAAACACAATAGCCATAGCGATTGCTTTACCTGTTGATATACCAGCCGTGCCAAATGTTAACTTGCCTGAACCATTAGAAGCCAGCAAAGCCTGACCTGTGGAGCCTACCGCATCTGGTAACTCTAAACTATAAGTCGCATTAGATGAGTGCGGTGGACCCGCAAGCGTTACCCCATGAGAATTGGACTCACAGTTAAAGATCACTCGACCAGAGTTGGTATTACCGCGCAACACAACTTTACCCGTGCCATTTGGAGCTAGATCCAAGTCACGATTAGACACAGTGGTAAGATCAAACTGGTTTGTGTCCAGATCGCCGCCTAGCTGCGGAGTAGTGTCGTTCACAATATCCTGAATGTCCGTAGCTATTGCCGTAATAAACACAACAGCACTGCCAGATAAGTCCAATGCGCTATCGCTGTTACTGCTTTCAATAACAGATCGACTAAGCGTTGTACCCGAACTGGTGTATGTACCCGTACCAATTTCGAAAGCTGAAGAACCGTCTTCTATGCAATATCGCACAGAATTTCCATTGGACACACCAGCACCCGCAAAAGTTTGAAATCCACTGGTCGCACTGCCAAGAGTTATGGTCCCAGTACCCGTGGTACTGGTTGTCATCTTAGCTCTGTTGACCAACACTACCATGTTAACTCTCCGTTCTTACGCAATTCTAATTAGAGCGTTACTTGCATCTGGGCTTGGCATCACGATCTTAAAGTCCCCTGAAGTTGACGCTTTGTCCGAACCAAAGTCTAAAACCAAAACACAATTTGCAGTGTTAGAACCCGCGCCAGCCGAGCTATTGTAAATCAACGCACCACGAGCGGTTATCGTCGCAGAGGTAAATGTCTTGTCTGCAAAATCTGTAAACGCTGTTGTCCCAGAACTGTCTGGCATACTGCTAGAAGCCGTCAAGGTATTTGTGCTTGTACTGCCAGAAGGTCCGCCGGAGGTATAAGTACCAGAAGTTCCAACCTCATTGTTACCGCCGCCAAATGGCGCTGTTGTCGTTGCAGCGGTAAAAGTAGCACTGTTAGTATACAAAGCTATTTGAAAAGCATCGCCGCCAGAAGTTGTGAAATTGTGTGTTGCGGACAACAGTTCTTTTTTGAACGATGTACACATAAAGTTTCCGTTAAAGGCCATATCAGAGTCTCCTTATGAGTTCAGCCAGTTCAGGATGTCCTGCATCCATTAGTGCGTTGTAAACCGTAGTGCGGTCACTTTTTATAGCTTGCCGCATATAATAAGCTACTACTTTCTCCATATGCCTTTCAAAAGCACGAGCTTGATCCCTGATTCCTGGCAACGCTGTGTCCGAAACAGAAATTATCTTTCCCACGCAATCTTCTGCAAGTTCTTCTGGATTAAAACCCCGTCTGTCCGTGGTTTCCACTGAGACTACGTTTTCATAACGAGGTATGTCTAAAGTAAACGCCGTGCTCATGTTTTCTCCCTAATAACCTTTCCGGTGCGATACTCGTCCGTTGTTTCTTTTGCTTCTCCAAGCATCTTAACACCAATAAGGGCTTCCTGAAAGCGGCTATTATACATAGCCATAACGTCCTGCTCACCCTTCATGTATATGTACGCCTCAATCAAGGCTCCATACAACAACGCCATTTCAGCATTTATGCTCAACCATGTTGTTTCAGAATCTGTCCCCGCAGTAATACTGTTCGGCCGGTAAAAATAATGAAGCTCCGCAGTGTATGTTATTGCAGGGGCAGGACCCAGCAAAAAGTTAGTCACATCAAACTGGCAATAGTACCTCGGCGTACCCGTAGTGGAATCATTTGGAGTATACATCTGGACAAAACTGGGGTCTTTAAACTCTAAGAACTCTCTGTTTCCATCCGCCGGATATATTGCTAAAGAGAAAGGAGCCAAGAAATCACTTGGACACCGTAAAAACCGAGTGCCCCCAGTAGACGCCGTAGCGTTTTTTCGAAACAAACTAAGCTGTACTTTTTTAAGAATACGCTCTTCCGCTTGGCGGATAAACAACGGAAGGTTGTTTACAAAAGACGTTTCATCGTTTTCCGTATAATCTTGAACCGCTTGCTTTAGCTGCGCGTATGTAAAACTCATGTTGTCACCACCGTTACTGTGCCGATTTCCCCAAGAGCAGTTAGATTATTTCTAGGAGTAATACCTGGGATGTCTTGAAACCCAACAGGATTGTACCCGTGTTGAATGGCCCTCTGTTCTGGTAACTCTGTCTCTGGTCTAGGACCGCGCAAAGCTTGTGGATCTGGATACGCTTTCGGCGGAAACAACTGAGGATGTTTGGGTTCAAACTCATCAGGACCCACCTTCGCACCCGTCCACTCTGTCTTCATTTCACGCAAACGGTAACGGCGACCTGACCGATCCGAAATTCCCCAAGCATGTTTACCATTAGCGTATGCCATTTACACCCTCAGATAACCCGAACTAGGTTGCAGCTTCAATGGAACCCGCGCTTCATCTTCCTCGGCGGCACGTTGAAACTCCTCTTCGTAAACCGTCTTTAACAGTTGAATGCGCTCTGGTGCCCGTTTCATCGCCAAGTAATAGGCTAATCCCGCCACCATACAAGGATAAAACCGGAAAGGCATCTCGGTTGTGTTCACGAGAGCATCCGCATCTTCTATCCTACGCACGTAATAATAAATCAACTGATCCGTGGAGTTTTCTGGAACCGCCCACAAATTAATGACGGGAGTAATCTGACGGTCAAAATAAAACTGACTCGGACGACCTTGCGTGGTTTTGTTTGGGAGTGTGGCATACTCACCTCGGCTAATGCGCTCAACCTCGTAGTCTGTGCCATCACGACGAAGTGTTACCTCCAACATGTCCACAACATCCAACGTCAACGTCTCTTGAGCCTGACCCGCTGTAAGCGTAATTGTGCCTTGCCTAACCGTCCAAAGGTTTAAACCACGATTGGCCCAATCTGCAAACATCAAGTTCAAAGACCGACGCGCTGTCTTAGCGTCATAACCCGTGCGAACCTCAAGGCCGCAGCGTTCATATGCCTCCTCAACAATCTCACCTACGTCTAAGTTAAAGTCTCTTGATCCTGACGTTGTCATAGTATCAACTCATATGTGGTTTCTGGTTTGTCTTGACGGTAACAGCGCCACCTTTTTTGTAACCCATCTTAGCGGCAACTTCTGGAGCCTTTGCCTTTAAAGCTCTCAAGCCCTTCCCCTTGGGTCCTTCAGGTATCTGTTTCTTGGTTTCCATCAGTATCGTCCTCGTTATAAAGATTATCAAACACTCTGTTCACATCCAGTGTATAGTCTAAATCACTTTTTGAATAGTGTGTATGTTGTGAAGGTCTGAAATCTGGAGCACCCTCACCTAACGCAAACCAAGCAGGATGCGTTACACGCACTCGATTGTTTGGCAGAGCAACAATGTTGCCTGTCCACTCTCCTGCATCTAACAACTGCAAAACATGACTCTGCTTATGCTGCGCAGGATCATCCGCTATTTCGGAATCCGTATAGTCCACCGTGAACAAATACCTTGAAGGAAAAAACTGTCCGTCAATTTTTGCCATCCACGGGCACGGGGTAGCTCTGTCTAAAACGTACACTGCATGGTGATGCGAGGCACAATCCCAAGGCTGCGCATCATGTGTTGCCATAGGTATAGGCCATTCCGCTAACGGAATGTCTGCAACCAAAGCAGTGAGAGGCATACGTGCCCACATCGCTCCACCGTGAACAGTATCTTCGTCCTCGTCTTCTGCCTCACAACCCGTAAAGATTACTTGAAAACTTAACGACCTGTTTGGCATACTTGTTACAGCAATGACCATGGCATGTAAAAATTCGCCGTGGTATTTCTCATGGTTATGAGTGTACTCACGACGAACCCATGCCTTAAAGTAAGGAATATTGCTCTGTAAGTATGGCATTTATATTAAAAAGTCCTTACTGGTTTCATGCCCTGAGACATTAGACCGCCAGCCTTCATGCCTTTGACCTTACCGCCAGCCTTCATGCCTTTGACTTTACCACCAGCCTTCATGCCTTTGACCTTACCGCCAGCCTTCATGCCTTTGACTTTACCACCAGCCTTGTAACCCTTTTTCTTTTTCTTCGCCATTTTATCTCTCCTTTAAAAGATCCTGACTAACCCGCCGTTTGCTTTCCAACTTATATGTTTAGAAGACTTTTTCTTTTTAGCCGCAGAGGTACATTCAGCCATAGTAGGACGACACGCGGGATAACCTTTACGCTTCTCACCCTTCTGGCGTCCACAGGGCTTGCCTGTCTTACAATCTACCCACCCCTTACCATCGTTTTGAGAAAACCATGTGCGTAAAGAATTTTTCTTTTTCTTCGCCATTAAAAGATCCTTGTAGCCTTCCGTCTCGATTCTGCTACCTGTCCACAACCAGAGGCAATAACCCCTCCGTTTTTATACCCCGAAGAGGGAGGACGTTTAGGGTTATCAATAGAAGAAACTATTCCACCTTCAGCCTTGTTAGTAGAGTTTCCCCAGTTTTTTGCGCCCACCTTTCGGCACTTTGACAGTGCCCCCGAAGCGTAAGCGGAGGGCCACACTTTGTAACGGCTTTTTACTTTGTGATAGCAAGCGTCTTTTTTGCTTTTCTTTTTTGCCATTACTCAGCCCCTTTGACGGAGGCTTGGATATTTGTTGCCGCATTTGCCCCCTCGATATTGCCATATGTCCTCTCCATCTCTGCCTTCATATAACTGATCTGAGAAGCCATGACTTCAGTTCTTTTATCAACCGCTATTAAAGTTTTTGTTGTCCAATTTGCCCAACTATACCCAACGCCTCCAACACCCAAGACAAAAGCTGTTACTAAAGATACCATGACCTGCTTGTTCATTTTACTCACCACATCTTACAAGACCAATACCTGGCTTTTAACTTATCCAAGGTCCCCTTGTCGCAACCGTGACGAGCACGAAAAGACTTACGACGTTTGGGATTTGACTTTTTAATGGTCATATTGGCATCCCCAAATCTAACTATCTTTTCTTTACCCTTGTCACACGCCTTCACAACAAACTTTTTTCCGCCAGACTTTTGACGTTTCGGCTTATTGCATTTCATTCTGTCTTTATCGATCTTAGCCATCTTACCCTCAGAAAAAACGGCGGCTATTACACCGCCGTTGTTTTAACCAAAGAATCCAGTGATTGAATCGACATTGGTAAGCGTCACATGACACTCATCATTAAAGATCATACCGTGGTCTGGAATGGTAATCTGGTTATCATCGCTTTGATGAAAGACCATAGATAATTGCGTTGCTCCACTACTACCGTTTTTAAACACAACAGCAGGAGAACCACTAGCCGCAGTTTTTACATAAAATGATTTTAGTCTAGTTCGACCACCCTGTAGCGTACCTGAAGCAGTAGCTGTCTTTGCAAAAATAGAAGCAGCCATCTAACATCTCCTATTAAGGTTGAACAGCAGTATTAAAAGCCTGTGCATACATTACTGTTATAACAACTGATCCCGCATTAGTGCCTGCGCTTGAAGTAGCTGTTAGTTTTAAGTCTGAAGTTCCAGTGTTCTTCCATGTAAGTGTGCCGCCACCAGAAACACCTAACGCTTTAATACCTACAGTAGTTCCAGAAGCAACAGCATTAACAAGAGTTGCTGCACCGCCTACAGTATCACCGACACTAATATTTGTTGTAGTGTTAGCAGCTACCTCTAAATCAATGATTATGTTTACGATTTTTGAGTTAGCCGGAATTACTACATTTGTGGCTTCTGCTGCAACAGCACCGCCAGAAATGTCCATTACATGTTGTTGTGACATTACAACATAGCCAACGTTTGCTATGTCTGATCCAACGGTAGTGCCCGTTGTGTTTCTAATATTACCTGCCCGAATAGGACCAGAAAAAGTTGTCGTACCCATGTTGATCTCCTGTCTTGGGTTAGTCAGTCGCCCTATGCGACTGTCAGGGATGATCTAAGTGTACAAAACTTTTTACCAAAAAGAAAGGGGCAACCGAAGTTGCCCCAGTTTATAGGGAGGAATGTCCCGTAAGCAGTAAAACGGGATATTACCTCTATAACACAGCTTACGCTCCAGGTGAACCAAATACACAGCGTGGGTCGGAAAAACCAAAGCTGTAACGTTCACGAGCCTTAAAGCGCATGTTGCCTGTGTCGAAGTCTGCTTCCATGCCAGTAGACATTGGAGTGCGCTCAAAATGGATCATTCCACGAGGAGCATCTGTCATGATGAAAAACGCATCAGGATCTGTCAAGAAGTCGTTGACAGCATAACCGTCAGGTAACATCCCCATTGATCTTAGTGCGTTTGTATCATTGTCTGCTGTACCAACACGGAGGTTGGATACCATCAGACGTTCCGCAACAAATTGCAACTGACGTGGAATAATTAGTTTTAAACCACGTAGTGCAACTTTAAGTCCACGCTCATCAACAAAACCTGCAATGTTAATCAAAGCATCTTCAAGAGATGTTTCGTTCAAGTCAGCAGCAGTTGCTGGTTCGTTGGCAAACGTTCCACCACTTGTAAGTGGGTGATCCGTCGCACAAAGCGCAACACCATCACCACCAGCCGTTGCGCCAGCGGTAAATGCGTTGTTAAGAACTGCAGCAGCCTTAACTTGCTTTGTGTGTGCCATTGAACGAGCCAACGCACGAGTATAACGTGAGCCAAGACGATCATAAAGGTTATCTTCGATAGCCTCTTCTGTGATCGAGAATGCCAACGCAATAGTCTCATGGTTGTAACGAGCAGTGTATGCTTCGTTAGCGTCGTCAAAGTTGATGGAGGAACCTTCCGATTTGGTCGGTGCCGCACCAAAACCACTCAACATAACTTCCTCTTCGAATGCTCGATCAGAAGATTCTGTTGTGAAGATCTCTGCATGTTGGTTTTCGTACTTGTTGTACTCCATACCAAACAAGGCGTTGAGACCTGGTTCCAACTCTTTCGCTAGTTGTGCGCGAGATATAGCCATAAGTCAGTCTCCTTATACGCCAGTCGTTGAAACAGTACCGCCTGCAATCGCGCCATTGGCGGAATTGAAGGAGTTGTTTAAACGAACAATTACAGGGATACCCGCCGCAGCATAGTCTGAATTTTCAGGATCATCTTGATAACCCATAATTCTCAGATTTAAGTTTGCGGTGGTTGCGATTGTGCTAACACCCAACTTTGCGGAAGAGATACCAGTCGAAGAAGATCCGGCTGCACCATCTGCAAAATTTGCGTTTGCGAACACATGTCCTCTAGCAGTTGCTTCGCTTGTTAGTGAAGCATCTGAACAGATGACGAATGTTTGCATTGGGTTGTCATACACGAAGGCTTTGACGGGATGGTTAGTATCCGCGCCAGAACCAGGCCAGTTGTTAGAAAATATTGTTTCACCAGTGGTGGACGAAACGTATTCACAGCCCCAGAAAACACCTAAAAGACCTACAGTGCCACCTGCCGCCGCTCCAACTTTATCAATAAATCCAGTTGATAGCGGAATAACAGGTGAGCCTTGAAAGATCGTGTTTGAGTTTCCGGCTGCTATACGATATTCTGTCGCACCCGTGGTGTTAGCAGCCTGACCGACCACTCCAATCGGACGCAGTCCGAAGGCACCATTTGAGTTTGCCATAATAGCAATCCTTTATATTAATCGGAGTCGCGTTCGCGGCCTCCGAAAGTTACACGACTTTGCCGACTATTAGAAATCGGCATTGAAGGATGTTGTTCCTTCATCAAGTCCTGATCCACAGCAGTCATTTGTTGGCGGGTTCGGCCCCCGTAATACTCGTTTCTTTCATGCGCTGTCTCTTCAGGTATGCGACACAACATCAGTCCGCCTTGTCCAATCACTCCCTGATATTTGCCGTCGTCAACGACAGGAGCCTCATAGTTTGGATACTCGTCTGCACGAACAGGTTCCCATCCTTCACGTAGCTTGGAATGGACATTCATTTTGTCCTCCTCACCACGCATAGCAACTCTAATCCAACGATGCACAAACCCTTCTGGGGCTTCTGGTGCTTCAAGGTGACTGGGCGGTGCCCATGGTTTTCTGCGCGTTTCTGAATCGCGTGTTGCGCTCTTGCGCGGTTTTCTGTCAGTCATGTTCTCAGTCCTTCACGTATTTGGCGTATTCTTCAAGAGGTACGCCCAACTTTTTCGCAATAGCGACCTGTGAGTGCGATAGCTTGACCGACCTGCGCCCTGTATGGTGTGGTTTGCGGGATGCGGAGTTACCAGCAGAAGCGACCTGACTTCCTCCACCCGATTTCTTAGGCGCTTCGAACTTGTGAGGAAACTCACTACGAATACGACTATCTATCTCAGTATAGTACTCATCGCTCTGTGGGTCAAACCCCTCTTCCTCGATAAGTTGTTGGTTTATGGCAAACGCCGCCATTGTCATAACGCGGTTATCCCCAAACCATTTATTTTTTTCCGCCCAAACCTGCGCCTTTGGATCAGGTTTAACCGGAACCTGTTGTTCTTGAACAGCTTTTGGTTGTGCTTGCGGTTGTTGAACAGGCATCTTAGCCTGCTGATCTGCTTTCACTTTCGCAGACTGATAACGTTGCCGCTCAACCGCAATCTTAGAAATTAACTCTTGAGCCTCTATCATCTTGTCCGTATCACCAGACTCGTGAGCTTCTTTGTACATCTGTTTTGCAGATAATGTTTGGGACTCAAGCCTGTTGCCATACTCATTCAGATAACCAGAATCCAAAGATTTAACACGAGTCTTTAGTTTCTTGTTCTCCTCAATAAGTTGCTGAGACAAACGAACCGCTTCAGCTTTATCCCGCTCTTCTTGACGATACTTCTCCGTCAGTTTTTTTATGCGGCTTTGTACGCCCTTACTGTACGAATCCAGTTCTTCGTCACCAGACGATTTGTCCGGTTCTTCTTTTTCAGGTTCTTCTACCTCAACCTTTTCTTCAACCTCTGCTTCTGTCTCAATCACAATCTCTTGTTCTTCGACATTTGTTTCTTGTTCAGCCATGACCTACCTCTCAAACATGCTTAACATCATCCGGTTCAAGAATGGTGGCAATAACTTCGTCATCGTTAATAATACGAACCTCACCTCCATCAATCTTAAACCGTGAGCCAGAATATCGACCAATACAAACCCACTGGCCTTTCTCACACCAAGGCTTACAGTCCGGCCCAAACTTGTTTGGGTCCTTATAAGCCAACGGTCCTAGCGTCATCACGTATGCCACTACGGTAGCTACGTTTTCACGCTCTCGGACTTCATCAGGAATATACAAGCCACTCGCCGTCTTAGCTTTGCCCTGATACGGCATAACTAAAATCCGCCAACCAGTCGGTTGCGGAAGACGTTCAAGTAACGGTTTGTCTAAGAGGGACGGGTCTAACACCCGTTCTTTAGCGTCAACATATGCGCTTTCCAAAGCGGAAGAGTCTGCATGAGGCTCCTCGCGGTCTTTGTTCATTTTCTGCGCAACGTGTTCAGGAAGATATAAAGTCTTCGACATCGTCTACGTTTTTCTCCAGCAGGGCCTTGATTTCTTCACGAGCGAAAGAGAGACCCCGTATCTCTCCCACCGACATTTTGTACTGCTCCCAATCCTTTACCGAACCGTGAGCAAGAGCCGTCGAAATATCTTTCTCCCGCTCCTGTAACTTCTTATACAAATATTTTGCCAGATCAACAACATCCATTATAGATTATCCTCATGAAATATTTAACCAAGCATGTATTTTATTAGTTTCCTTAATACGATGAGCTAACCCCGTGTACCCACCATTGATCTTGCGGGTTAACCGTTTGATCGTATCATCGTTTACACCTTCGTCACAAATTTTCCAAAGCTTGTTTTCATCAAAAAACCAAATAGCGGTATCCATGGCATAATCTTCCTCCAACAAAGAAGGGTCTGTTAAAACTTCTGGGACGTTCATATGATCTGCAAACGACTTAACGTTGTTATAGCCGGTCAATTGCAAAAATCCGCGACCTATGTACAAACCCGCTTTTTCCTTTGTGTCGTTACCCATTCTGTCAAAGTACACGTTTTCCGCTAACGCTTTGGGGTTTCTTGCATACGGTTTGGCGCTGTCCTCTGTGGGAAAACGGTTAGGCCAAACTTTCATCATGGCGTCTACACTATAATTAAGGTTTTCTTTAGTGTACTTAAACGTCCCCGACTCATGCACAACCTGACCCAATAAATGCGCGCCACGTTCAGGCGACAAATCGTAAAAGGCCACAATTCCTCGTGCCGTATTCGGCCCAAACGCACCATCTGGACTGCACCCACACTTTTCCTGAAGTATCTTTAATGCCTTGCTCATTACTTCTTACCCTTCAAAACTGTCTTCAGTTTTTTAGCTTGGTTAGCATGAGATTTAGAAGCTTTGTTCAAGCCCCTAATAACTTTTTTTACCGTAGTTTTTTTCTTTTGATCCATAACTACCTCTTAAAGAACTTTTGTATTCCACGCACACCAAAGCTTGCGCTTATGGCAAGACCTAAACTGTAAAAATACCAGTCCGGCGCTTTAGAGAGTTGTTCAAACCCACGATCTACCCAGCCTTCAGCGCCTGGAATCCAACATAAGATTAATGGGATTGATAAAATAATAACAAACCATTCGTCCTTCCACGACGATTTAGCGCCTTCCGCCATAATGCGCTCCCAATCGGCAACGCTTGTTTCTTTCGACATTAAGATCTGGGCTTTTGCTTTTGCCTCAGTAAGTTTTAACTCCGCTTCCGCAGAGTGTTTGTCCGCTTTCCCCTGCAACCACGATCCCGCAAGATTCGCTATTGGACCAATTAATGCTTGTATCATTTCTCAGAACCTAACCATACTGCAAAAGCTCCTGTCATGGAGCCAGAACATATTGATATCATTGCACTTTGTTGCGTTGACAGATCGTCAAGGCTCATTCCCCATTCCAAAACCCGTATATACATAATAGTCATCGCCAACATCATCAGACGCGGCATAAGACGATACTCCAATATCGTCTTAAAAGTTATAGACATTAGAACCCTCCTTTAAGACCATCTAATATTTCAGACAAACTAGGCCGTTTGTCCTTCTTTTCATAACGGCAATCAAACACCTTCGGACACTCCGAAAAACTAAGGGTAGGGTAGTGATATCCCAACCCGCCGAAACCCGCAGTAAAACGATACACGCATACCTTTTGATCATTTACGTCCGTAAACCTCTTCCACAAGTGACACTTAACGTGAGTGGGATTGGCTACCCCCGCAAGTGTTACAGCCAGTATTAACGCATTTATCACTGTGTAGCCAACATTATTAAATAGATGCCGCCACCTAGCAGACACAAGATACCCAAACTTAAACCACCTATAGCCATGTTGTTCTGTATTTGACGCTTTGCTTCCATCGCACGATACACCGTTTCTTCTCTTTCTCTACGGATTTGCCTACGCATCCCCAACATTTCGTCGTAAGTGCCCAAACCAAACCTATAATCCAACATAAACTTAATTTCTTTTTCTTTTTCAAGTAACGTTTTTTTACGGATAATAATATCCAGAGCTTCTTTTTCTATGTTTTCAACGCCATGGGTTCGTTTATCTAACCAAGTAGGGTTTTTGCGTTGAGATTCCGCGCGAGTAATATCCGCAACTGCGCCATACCATTGACCCAACTGTTGGCTGATGTCGTGCATTTCACGGCCTGCGCCGACCAACATCTTTACGCCCTTAAATGCCGCGTTAGCTGTTGCAAATGCTGTAACAGGATCGATCATGCCAGTAGAACTCCTTTAACCACGCAGAGAAGGAACTGACTCTGTAAATAAAGTTACCCTCGCATCATCTTCTGTCGCTGCACCTCAATACGATCTTGGTTGGTGTCGTCCCGCTGGGCCGCAATGTCTTCTATGCTTTCAATACGAGCCGAGTCCGTTGCAGCACGTTGCTGCATCTTGTTCATCTCTAATTGGATCTGAGCCGCGTCATCAATCGACTTACGCTGCAAGTCCTGCTGCTTTACTCCAAGCTCCTGCATACGAATCTGAACTAAAGGATCGCTCATCGGATCCTGCCCTTGAGGTGTAATCTTCGGCATCAATTCGGTCATCAACTGCAATTCCTGTAAGGCTACCATCTTCTCGATCTCCTCTGGGTTCTGCATCTGAGCTTGGACCTCCGCGATCTGCTGCTGCGCTGCCGCTGGATCAATCGCTCCAGACTGAGCCATCAATTCCACTTGAGATATCAAACCCCGAACCTGCGTCATCACCATCTCACGAGCCTTCTTAGAACAATGCTCTTGAACGTGACCCATCAAAATACCCATGACTTGTGGAGAGGTCAGAGCAATAGGAGCTTTCATAAACATAACATGTAACTCAATATGCGCGTCGTGATCCTGACCATCAAACGCCATCAACAACTCACCAGTTAACGCACGAGCGTTCTCAATAAGCGGATCCAACGGTTGCGGCTGTGGTGGCGGGGGCAATATCTCGTCAATGTTCTGCACCTCTAACGCCTGATACATACGACGGAACGCTGCGTGTAAATTGTGTACCTGCGGATTAGACTGTGCCAACTGTAGCTGCGTCTGAGCAAGCGTAACCCGCTGCGCCATAGAAAAGATGTTCGGGTCACTCACTGGAATTACATCGACCCGACCATCAAAGTCTGCCGACATAATGGTGCGATCCCCACCCGCTACATCATACGGATACTCTTGTGGAAGATTGTCCCGAAAGATACGCGCTAGAATACGAAACTCTTTTTTCTGAGCGTAGTGTAAACGTTTGTGAATGGCCGACATGACTTTCATGCCACGCTCTAACAAAGCAACAGTGGTCCCCACAGGGGCCTCTTGGTTCATGTTTGAGGTTTGCTGGTCTGCTAGTGATACAAACCGCCTTCCGTTATCCACAAGAGATCCTAGAAGTTGGGTAAGCGTCCCAGAAGGCTCCTTGTAAGGCAGTGGTATAATCGAGTCCCGAATGTTTCCACCAGGAGCATCAATGTCCCGCCATTCTCCAGGTTGTAACGGTTCGTCATCGTTACGAACCCGCACCCCTCTAGCCTTAAATCCTGCCGGAAGATTGGCAAGAGTTCCTGCATCAATTAACTGCCGGAGAATACTCGTAGCAGCGCGACCCAAGCCACCGATCATATGGATTAACCCAAAACCGTAAAACCCCAAACCAGGCATAAACTTGTAATGCACAAAGTATTGTTGCTTTCGAGCCAGATCAGCAGCTTCCTCAAAATTACGACGAATAGACAAAACTTTCCCAGAACCCTCGTCTATCGTCACAATATACGGTAGTGCGATGCCCGTAGGCTCTCCGCTTGGAGACATGTCCTCAAAACCCTCAAGGTCCAAATCAACGTGCATCTCAAGAATAGTGTACACATCATCAGTGTACGTCCGAGAGGTGCCCTGAATCTCGTCCACCTTCTGACGAACCTCGTCTTCACCCTCGGCGTACTTGCTTAGTTCTACATCCATGTAAAACCCTGCAATCTGCATCTTGCGCACTTCATTGGCATCTATTCGCAATACATGCGTAACCCGTGCCGCCGTCTGTAAATCAGACGCCGCATACGAAACAACCAAATCCTGCGCCGGAACAAACTTCGCTACCGCACGTTGCTTGGCTTCGTCAAAATAAATCTTCTTAAAACACGACCCCGATAACGGTAAATAAAACAAAAGCTGATCCATATCAGGATCAAACTCCTCCATTACCTCAGTGATCTGGTAATTCATAAAGTCCTTAACTCTCGATGCCTGCTCCTCACGACCCGCATCCTGCAAACCAAGAACCTGCGTTTGAACCGGACCCCCCGCAGGTAACATTTCTTTGTACGCTTGTGCCTGAAACTGCGTGACACTCTCCGAAATTAATGGGTGCGTGACCCCAGAAGATCCTTCAAACGGCTGACTGCGCTCTTCGTACTTAACACCAAGTTGATCCAAACCCTTTGTATAAGTCTCTTCCCACTCTGAACGAGACTCCATATCCTCTTCGTAAGAAGCCCTAAGATCCGACGAAATCTCCCCAAGATACCCTTCATTTAAAAACTCCGCTAAATTATCATCATGGGCAGGTTGCGAAATAGAAGCCTCCTCCATCGCAATCCGTTCCTCTAAACTCTGTACAATCGCACCGCCTTGACCATCATCCAAAACTTCCGCACCACCCGAAAAATCCACAGGTTGTATAACAGATACATCAACCGACGCCTCCGTTGGCATCATGTCTTCAGAACGAATCCCAGAATCTACAAGTGGTGGCAGTGCCATCAGTAATACTCCCGTTTACGACGATATGTGTCGTGTTCTTCGTTTTCGCCCTGCAAAGAAACAAAGCCCCCCTGCCGAAAACGCATCAGTGCTAACGTCATGCTATCACAAAAGTCGTCATGATCGCCATTAGGAAATGAAACTACTTCCTCGATTACCTCGTCAGCAAATTTCTTGTCCGTTGGTGCCCATACTACACCAGCTTCAAATAAAGGCGCAACCATGTGCATTCTAGTTATCTTATCCCTGCCTTTACCTGGCGAAAAGCCAAGTGCCGGAATACCACGTAGCCGCAACTCGTCAATGAGCGGTGTACCCGTCGCTTTCGCTTCGACCACAACCATGTCTGGCTCCCAGTATTCGTGTTCTTCATAAGCTACCTCTTTTAACTCAGGAAAATTCCACCGTCCCCGCCGCGCATCCATCAAAACTAAGTGGTCAGACCCACCTTCCTCCGACTCAAACACCCCCCACGTCGTAATCGCGCTATAATCCGCCGATTCCTTCTTGGAAAACGCCGTGTCATACGACTGAATGATGTATTTTACAGGAGGTATCTCCTCTTTTTCCCATTTCTGCCACCATTCTCGCTTGATAATCGCAGAATCAGAAATCGTTGGCGTCTGCTGCCACTGCGCATTCCACTTTTGCACAGGCAATGACGCTTTGATCGACAATAATGCGTCTTTGTCCCAAAACTCAGGCCACAACGGTTTGTCCGAAGGCAAAATTGCAGGAAATTCTACAACTTCCCATTGATCTGCCATGACATCGCTACCCTGCGAGGCGATTAAACGACCAGTTAAGTCCTTCTTACCCCACCGAGTCATAACAATGATGATCGCACCACCTGGTTGAAGACGCTGACGAGGCCCAGAAGTGTACCACTCATACGCATGATCAAACGCAGTGTCGCTTAAAGCGTCTTGCTCCGAGTGTGGGTCGTCAATAACAAATAAATCCGCACCACGACCCGTTACCGCAGCACCCACACCAGCCGCAAAGTACTCGCCGCCCCTGTCCGTCTGCCACTTTCCGGCACCCTTATTGTCTTCCTTGAGGTTCGTATCAGGAAAAACCTCCTTATATGCCGGATCATCTATCAAATCACGCACTTTTCTACCAAAACGAACGGCTAACTCAGTATTGTGCGTAGCCTGAATAATCTTTAACTTCGGATTTCGGCCCAAAAACCATGCCGGCATTAAGAAACTAGCAAACTCCGACTTAGAGTGACGAGGAGGCATGTTAATAATTAAACGTTTTAACTCACCCCTAGCCACCTTCTCAAGCTTCTCAGCAATAATCCGGTGATGTCGGCCCTCAATAAAGTTCTCATAAACATGATGGGCAAAAGGCATGAAATATTCTTGCGCCTTCTCCCTTAAATCTAGTTTCTTCTTAGCCTCAGTTAAAGCTAATATCTCTTTTAACGCTTCCTCTGGAAGTGTCTGTAGGTTCATAAGTCATCCATTAAGTTTTCTGAAGGAAGCCTCTCAGCACCCGTACCTTGCAATTCTGCCAGTTCGCGTAAACGCGCAAGATCTAAATTCGTGCCAATGTAAGGATTCCCGTACCTCAAACCCCCTGTAGGCGATAAATAACTCGTAGGTTGATTAAATACCGGAGCCGTAGGAGTTTGATCAACTCCAGCTTGCGGCCTGTAAAAAGAATACAGTCCAGTCTGTAGAGGCTGATAATATGGGGCAACTACAGGGCGCATCCTTCCGCCAATACCCGCAATACCAGATACATAGTCAGGTTCTGTATCTACCACAGGTTCTAGCTCCTCCAGAAGTTCCTCTTCGTCCTCTACTGTGTCTAGTGGGTCTAGTGTGTCTACTGTTTCTATTGGGTCTGCTGTAACAAGGGGTAATTCTTCTGTGTCAGGGAGTAGAGTTTCAGGCTCTTCTACAGTTGTTATCGTTGCAGCGTCAACAACCGCATCCGCAACGGTTCCTACATCCACAATGCCGTCAACCGTAGGGTCAACCTCAGCCTCAGTCACAGTGGTTTTCGTGCCATCTTTCTCAGCATTAACATCAATCGTAACAGCGCCATTGGTCACTGTTGTCGTGTTGTCAACTAGCACATTGTCCGTAGTAGTGTCACCCGTGACACTGTTGTCCGTTGTAACCGTAGCGTTGCCATTTGCATCCGTGACAGTCGTTACCGTAACAACGCCATCGGTTGATGTTGTGACAGTCGCGTCGTTGGTTGCCGTGATCGTTGTATTAGTCCCGCCAGTCAGCGTTGTATCAGTCCCAATGGTTGTGTCGGTCCCGCCAGTCAGCGTTGTATCAGTCCCAATGGTTGTGTCGGTCCCGCCAGTCAGCGTTGTATCAGTCCCGCCCGTGGTTGTATCAGTCCCGCCAGTGGTGGTATCAGTCCCGCCAGTGGTTGTACCGCCAGGGGTTGTGTCTGGATTAGTTAAATCGCCAGTGGT
>UEXM01001132.1_pt1 | contig 22172 bp, 37 predicted proteins | sample 1796661 | NCBI WGS metagenome assembly UEXM01 (sample SAMEA4772469, study PRJEB27181) | metagenome | reverse complement strand
GAAGGCCGGGGCTCGGTGTACAATTGTTCGGGTTCAAACGCCCGGCGTTGCCCCGGTTCGAGTTGGACGGCGCAGCGGTAACGTACAGGAGGTAGCAAACACGTACAGGAGGTAGCAAACACGTACAATTGTTCTTGTCCCCCGCTGTGCTACTCGAATCGCAAAAAAGTATTATTTAGTTCTTTTTCTTGTTGACAGGTGTAGCAGTGATTGCTATATATAAGGTGTAGGAGGAAGCGATGACCGCCGACCAGTGATGCGAACAGCACCTCCTACACCTTAACAACTGATGAGGTATTTACTATGAAAACAGGAAACTTCTTATTGGCGATTGGGTTTATGTTGATTCTTCTGATGACAGGAGTGGAGCCAGACCCACACAGCTTCACAGCGTTCTGGTTACATATCGGGCTCGTAATGTTCGGTGTTGTGATTTCAGGATCGGGGGTTTACCTCCTGAACAAAGCCAAGCGCTGATTAAATACGAACAATTTTTAAACTCACCCGGCTCGCAGCCGGGTATTTTTTTGCCCCGGCCGCAGCGCCCCGGTCTAAACCCGTACAATTGTTCTGGTTATTAGCAGCTGCAGCCGTGGCCCGGCACGCCCGGGGTGATCAAAATAAACTTTTTTTTCTGCTGTTTTGTTGTTGACTCTATGCAATGACTGCATTATATATAAGTACATAGACACAAAAAGGAGGGCGAGATGCCTAAGACAGCAGAAACAGCAGAAAGAATCAAAAGAGACCTGAACGGTGATTTGTTTGATGTCAACCATGTAACGCGGCGCATGTTCCGTTGTTGGTTGGACGGCTCGTATCTTGGTTATGAGCACTATCAAGCAAACCTTGAGTTCTTGAAAAGCAACCACAATGATCAAGCGCGGCTAACAATGTTCGTAATTCGTGAGTTTGTTGACTTCACGGCACACGATGCAAGTTGTTCTAGAAGTTACGCACAGAAGGTAATCGTAGAAACAGTAGGCAAAGAAAAGCTAGAGCGTCTGAATAAGTACCTTGTAGATGATGCACTAGACCTGATTGCTGATTGGCTAAAGGAGGTGGCGTAAATGTTATACTTCGCCTATGGATCTAACCTAAACAAACAACAAATGAGTATTCGCTGTCCTAAAGCAAAAGCTTTAGGCGCGGCGTATATCGTCGGGTGGCGGCTTGTGTTTCGGGGCGTCGCAGATATTGAGCGCACAAATGATCCTTCAGCAATGTTGCCAGTCGGGTTCTGGGACATCACAGACGAGTGTTTGCAGGCTCTGGATCATTATGAAGGGTATCCAAGACTTTACCGAAAGGTAGAGATCAACGGGGCAATGACATACGTAATGAATGCCAGCGGGTATTCACCACCGAGTAAGTTTTACTTCGATGGGATTTGGCGTGGGTATAGCGACTTCGGGCTTGACCAAACCGAACTTTGGCACGCCAAAGACTGGGTAGATGAACTGGAGCTAACGGGATGATAAATTGTTCGGGTCGGGATCGGGTCGAGCCTTCGGGCTCGGCCTTTTTTTTGTTCGGGGTTCGGGGTCGGGGTCGGACTCCCCGGTGTAACCCGAACAATTGTTCGTGTTTCTTTCCCGTGCGCGCACGCACGCGCAGCCGATCAATAATAAAAAAATCGAACAATTGTTCGTTTTATGTGTTGATTTATGCAATGTTTGCGTGTTAGTTTTAGGAAGTGGCGCAAACATGCGTCCACATAAACAGAAAAAAGGTAATTAAAACAATGACTTACATTCAAAATGACAATTATCCTACGTTCGGAACCGAAGTTGAAATAAAGCAATCCGGCGAAAGTGCAAACTGGAATCCTACGTTATGGGCACAAAGATGCCGTGATAACGGTTTTCATTGGGTATCAGCCAAGCCAGACGGTACACCAGAAGTTGATGTTGAATTCATCATTCCGCCATTCACGCTATGCAATGCGGCAAAAGAAGATATTGCTTCATTCTTTGCATGGGTCGAAAGTGTAGGTGGTAAAGTAGGTTATCGCAATCTTGGCGGTCACGTTCATATGGGTAATCGTTTTGTACAAGGTAACATCACCAAGGCAGACTTTTGGGATAATTCCAAAAGCGAGTATTCAGCCAATAGGCGTTATTATCAGCCAAGTGCTTCAATGTGTCAGCCAATGCCATTGGCATTGGTAAAAGACGTTATTAGTCGCTATGGCTACCATCAAGGTGATATAAACGGCATCTTGCCGCAATCGCGTCGTGATAACCGCTATAGCCATTCTATGAGTCATGTAGCTTTTGATGGGCGTTCTTATGATCGTTTTATGCGCGCTGATACTGCCAGCCAAATAACCGATATTATTGGTGGCAAGTTTTACGCGATCAACATGGCAACATGGGCGCGCATTGGTACAGTCGAATTCAGACAACACCAAGCGACATTAGATGCTGATAAGTTGTTTGCATGGTGCGAATTAATCTTGGCTATGTTTCAGCATAGCGATTGGAATAGACTAGATTATAACGCACCAGCAACCACCACCATATCAACACCAGAACAGCCATACCGCAACGGTTCGCGCATTGGTGTTTTGTACTCAGCCATGCGTGTTGATGGTGGCGCGACTACTAGGCAATTGATGAATATTACCGGATGGTCAGCCGATACCATTCGCGCACGTGTTAGCGAAATACGCAACCGCGATGACGTTGGTCAAAATGGTGTCTTATGTCATACCCAACAAGCTTATGGTTCAACATATGGTGATAGCCATGGCCAATATGATCTGAATGGTTATGAAATTGTCCAGACTATTGAAACAAATATATCTGGTGGCATATCCATGATGCCAGACAATCGAATAGGTATGACAAGTATATGGGCAGGATTATCAGATGCCCTATTTGAATATTTCAATGAAAGACGCCAAGCCCTGAACAATTAGGGCTTGCAACATAAATTAGATTAGGCCGCTTCTAGCGGCCTTTTCTTTTATCTGGTAGGTGGGTAGTACCCGAACAATTGTACGCACTCAGCGGAGCCTGTAGCGCCGCTATCGCATGTTTTATTTTCAAGGTACCCTATGGCATATCAAAACAGTACAAAATCGGGATGGTGCGGGTATGGCATCCCCCCTAAATAAAATCTTGACAGGGCGACGCGTTGCGCCAAGTTTCCCGCAAACAATCGCCAGATTTTGCTCAAATAGGCACTAAAAAAAATTTTAAAAAAAAATTTTACAACATATTTTCTCTTGATTACTTGCAACCTTTGCAATATATATTGAATAACAACATAGGAGGGGCAAATGCCTAAGTTTTTATTAAAGATCGGCGGTGATCCGATTGAGTTTGAGTCTAACAATGCGGAGGGTTTCCTTGGCGTATGGAAGGACAGTTACTTTATGCCTGACAAGGATGATGGTGCGTGGTTAAGAACTGCGGCTGCGGCGGCTTGTGACTGGAGTGGCAAGCCTATGAGGTTTGACAATGTGTCGAATTTCACATCTGACATGATTGATGCTGGTTTGATTGAGGAGGTTAGGTGATGTGGAAGTCAAAAGATTCTTATAGCATGTGGGGTGGTTCTGATTTGTTAGACAAGCGCAAGTCTTTGGGCATGTCTCAGTTAGTGATGTCTAGTTCGTTGGGCGTTAGTCACAGGATGTATTGTTATTATGAGAGTGGTCAGCAGCAGATACCGCGTTCTATAGAGTTATCTGTTCGTTGGATGGAGCGCAGTAGTTCTGACGTTACTGAGCCGCCCTCTGGTTCTTTGAGTGATTTTGACAGGGAGCGTATTGATCGTTTATGTGATGCTTTGGTTGGCATTGAGGGTTTTGACGCTGATTCTGACAGGGTTTTGAGTCAGAGTTTGAAGGAGATTGAGTATTTGTTGTCAAAGTTTGATTAATCCCGTATCATTGGCTTCATCATTTTTAGCAGAGGGTTTTATTTATGATGGGGCCAATGGCACCGCCGCAAGCGGCACCTGCGCAACCGCAGGTTTTGAATGTAAAGAACACACCTGATCAGCGATTAAAGTTTAAGGATTACATGCGCGGTATATCTTCGCCGCCTATGCCTGCTCCTGCGCCTGTTATGCCTATGCTTCCTGCGCCTAATCCTATTGATCAGGTTGACATATTTGATCCTGTTCAGGGCATGGCGTCTGGTGGTGTTGTTGGTGGTCTTGAGGATTTGGGCAAGATGTCTGATCAGATGGTAGAGGCTTTGAACACTGTTGTTTACGGCGGTGGTCAGGGTGGTGGTATGGGTAGTGGTCAGGGTAGTGGTATGGGTTATCCTACTCAAATGCCTGCTGTGGAGGTGGGTCACATGGGGCTTCCGTCTAGTGATTTAGACAGTCCGTTTGCTGACCCTATGTTTAACAACATGCTGCAAGTAGGAAGCTTCCAAGGGCGACCTGCACTACAAGATATGCCCGGATACCGCGGCCCACCAACTGTGGGCGGTAACATGGCTCCGCTATTTGAAGCGCACGGTGGAGATGTTACGGCTTTTGCCCGTGGCGGCCCTGCTGGTTTGGCCGAAGATGAGCGTAGTGGTTTTTCGTTTGACGGTGGTGGTTCTAACGTTATTGGTGGTTCTAATGACACCAACAGCGACAATCAGGATTCTTTTGATTCTGGTGGTAACAATGATGAGGATCCGATTGAATATATGATGACTGGCAAGCCTCTTGGGGAGGCATTAAAGGATGGTGTAGCGGATCTTTTGAACACTGTAGATAAAACTAAAAACGATATGATTGAGCGCATACCTGATAACAGTCCGTATAAGGCTGGCGTTGAGGTAGAGGCTATTCCAAAGGCTATTGACGCGGTTAATATTGCTGGGGCTGGTGAAAACTTTTTTGATGATGCGCGTGATGAATTTAATCCTCTTGGTGAGTTGATGGGCAGCAAGGTTTCTTACGGCGGCAGGGAGACCAATGTTTTAAAGGATTTGGAGCGCAGGGCTGATCCATCTAAGAACAAGCCATTTGGTGATCTGTCTATACCGGGTTTTGGTAATATTCCGGGTATAGGTTCTGCTTTAAGCAATGTTGCTGGTAATATTAATGCGAATCGTGCTGGCAAATATTTAGATCAGATTGCCAATCAGGGTGCTTCGGCTGTTAGGGATCCTAAAACTGGCATGGTTATGGGTTATGTTGGTGAAGGGATTCTTGGTGGTCGTTCTTACACTGGCCGTTCTGGTTACAACCCTCTTGGTACGGGTGCTGTATTAGATCCTCTTACTAATTCTTACACTGTTCCTTTTGACGATGGCAGTGGTGATATGTTTAAAGATGATGATCCTTTGCCTTCTGTATTAAAGCCTGTTGAGGAGGAGGATGAGATTGTTCTTCCGCCTTTGGACATTCAGCCGCCTGCTCCTGTTGTTCCTAATGATCCTGTAGATGTTGTTGTTCCTAGTCCTCGTCGTCCGGTTGACGTAAGTGTTCCTGTTGTTAGTTATCCTGAGTTGCCGCAGAACATTTTAGATTTATTGAATCTTTACAATAATCAACCTGTGTCTAGCTTTGCTGATGGTGGTGCTGTTTTGGACACGGCTGCGGGTAATTTTTTACAGGCTTTGAGATCAGCGGCTTAGTAAATGGACAATGCACTTGATATAGCCACTGAGTTTCTGACTGATGCGGAGATTGAGTCGCTTGGCAAGCATTTGGACAAGTACAAGGAGTTGCATGAGCGTGATGCTCATCAGAACAGCTTTTTAGATTTTGTTAATCATGTTTGGCCATCTTTTATTACTGGCAATCACCACAAGATTTTTGCGGATAAGTTAGAGCGTGTGGCTAATGGTGAGTTGAAGCGTTTGATCGTGAACATGCCACCTAGACATACGAAGTCTGAGTTTGCGTCATATTTGTTTCCTGCGTGGGTTATGGGCAAGAGTCCTAGTACGAAGATAATTCAGGCGACGCACACGGCGGAGTTGGCTGTAGGTTTTGGTCGTAAGGTCAAGAACTTATTGGACAGTGATATTTACCGTGATGTGTTTCCGAAGATGGAGTTAGCCAAGGATGCGAAGGCGAGTGGTCGTTGGTCAACGAATGAGGGTGGTGAGTATTACGCTGTTGGTGTAGGCGGTGCGCTAGCAGGTCGTGGTGCGAACTTGTGTATTATTGACGATCCTGTTTCTGAGCAGGATGCGTTATCACCAACCGCGTTGGACAATATTTACGAATGGTATACATCAGGACCGAGACAACGACTACAGCCGGGCGGATCGATAATAATTGTGATGACGCGGTGGAGCATCAGGGATTTGACTGCGAAGGTATTGCAGAAGCAGGCCGAGGGCGGGGCGGATCAGTGGGAGGTTGTGGAGTTCCCAGCGATATTTCCAGAAACAGACAACGTGTTGTGGCCAGAATTCTGGAGCAGGGAAGAGCTAGAAGGCGTTAGGGCGTCTATTCCTGTTGGCAAGTGGAATGCGCAGTATTTACAGAACCCTACTGCTGAAGAGGGTGCTATTATTAAAAGGGAGTGGTGGAATGTCTGGGAATTTGATGATCCTCCTCGCGTCGATTACGTCATCCAGTCGTATGACACGGCCTTCACCAAATCGGAAAGGGCGGATTATTCGGCTATTACGACTTGGGGTGTGTTTTATCCTGACGAGGGTGATGAGGCGGCGATCATATTGTTGGACGCTGAGAAAGGTAGATGGGAGTTTCCAGAGCTTAAAGACGCCGCGATGCGTTTGTACAAAGAGTTCGATCCAGACATGGTGTTGATTGAGCAGAAGGCATCTGGCACGCCATTGACGCAGGATTTGCGTAAGATGGGCATACCTGTGAGTGGTTTTACCCCGGGCAGGGGAGCGGATAAGTTTTCTCGTATGAATGCGTGTGCACCTGTGTTTGAGTCAGGCATGGTTTGGTGTCCAGAGACGAGATGGGCTGACGAGGTTATGGAAGAGTGTGCGGCGTTTCCTAATGGTGAACATGATGACTTGGCGGATTCGATGACACAGGCTATACTACGTTTTAGGCAAGGTGGTTTTATTGGCACTCGTAATGATTACGAGGACGAAGATTTGGCTACGTATAAGCGTAGTAGGGAGTATTACTGATGGCTAAAGTAAAAAAGATACCTATGAAAAAACTCACTCTTGAGGAGCTTGCTGAATTAACATTTGACAGAGGGGTTACTCAAGGCAGTAGCGCAACCGCCAATCGCGCAAAAGGTTCTGGAATGAAACGAGGTGCTTATAGCGAGGGTGTAGGTAAAGAAAAAGGCGGCGTTATAACAAAACTTCCAAAGCCCAGCCCTAGACGTAAAATGAAAACTCCAAAGCCCAAGCCTAAAAGGGGTGATCTTAATGAAAGCATGTCTTCTAATGAGAAAATGAAGCCAGTTAATCTGAAAGATGGCGGTGCTGTTCCATCTAAGTTCAAAGGTTTTTCAAAGCTTCCTGAAGCTGTTCAAGAAAAGATGAATCCATCTGCTGCCAAGAAATACAAGAATGGCGGTGCTGTTCTAGCTGGTCGTGGTGGTTCATTTAAAGGCACTCGTTAATGAGCAGTCGTAAGCTTACATCTAAGGCCCGTGAGTTGCGCAAGCGTCAGCTTGAGCGTCTTGGCCATGACGATGATAAGATCATAGATATACTTGAGTATGAGTTTGATTTAGGTTTAGGAACAGCCCCCGGCACGCCACTAAGGGGTAAGAGATATAAACATGGTGGCGCAGTTCTGTCAGGTCGTGGCGGCAAATTTAAAGGAGTAATATAATGGGTAGTAAAAAATCTGGTGGGGCGCTTATAGCGCCTATTAAAGCTATGGAGTTTTATAACAAGTTAGAAAAAGACGAAAAGCGTTCTAAACTTGGCAAGAAAGTTAAAAAAATTTTTGGCATGAAAGATGGCGGAAAAGTTAAAGAGTCTGGGAAACCTCTTTCTGATGCGGATATTGATCGTTTGAGAAGGTCTGCTGCGGCACGTGGTCTGAGCTATTCAGACGGTAAAAAAATTTTAGATAAAGATCTTAAACATTTATCTCAAAATTACAAAGATGGCGGAGCGGTATGTTCTGGCTCTGGTTCTGCCATGCAAGGCACGAAGTTTCGTGGTGTTAGATAGGTAGAATATGCTGTATAAGGGACAAGAGGCTGGTTTACGGCTCAAGAGCGTCGCTCTTGCCCTTTTTGTGGCGCTTTGCAGGCTCCCCACACCACCTGCGCTGTTGCCAGCCTCACCACATGGAGCTTTAAATGGCTGATGACGGTATTTTTGGCGCATTTAATGCCCCTCCTGCATCTCAAGAGATGTTTAAGGAGCTTGTAGATAAAACCGATATTTTTACCGACCCTATGGGTAGCGAGACTTTAGGCGCAGTAAATCGCGCCATTGTTTCTGCCCCTATTGATGCTATTGATATGGTTGGCCGTGCTGGAGATACTATTTTACGTGGTGCGGCCAAGGCTGGGTCTGGAATTATGAGTGCTTTTGGTGAAGATGACGCCATGGCGGAAAGGTTTGGTCGAGATGTTTATCAAGCTCTTACTGTTGCCCCTGTTGCCACTGCAATGGCACCATTACGTCCTAGAGGCAAATCGAATAAGACGCTTGTGCTTGAAGCGCAGAAAGACAAATTAAAGTCTCCTTCTGCTAAATCTGCTATTGATGAAGATATTGAGATCGCTGCTTTGCGTGATTCATTTGATGATGCGGCAGAAGAAATGACGACTGCTATGGGGATGTCCATTGATCGTCCTTCTGGATATTTATCTGCGGATGATGCTTTTGACATTATTCAGGATTCTTATTTAGACAGTAGGGGTTTGGGAATGTCTAAAAGTGACGCTATTGCTGAGGCTTTGATGAAAAATCCTGATGTTGCCACAGTATCTTCTCCTATGTTAAAGCGTCTTGATACTGATTATAATTTCAGGTCATCTAGTGCTATGAAAAGAAAAAAAGAAGGCGCTGAGTCTCGTAGGAATTTAGAAATGCAATCTAGGCGTGCTAATAATCCTACACAGCCTACTAAATCTGTTAGTATGGAAGAAGCTACACGAATGCAAAACGAACTTAGTGGCATGGCAATACCAGAGCCAGCGAAGCCAACGTTTGCAGTTATTGAAGGCGGAAAGGAATAGCCATGGCTATCGAAACAGGATTAGGTGCTGGAGGTCTAAATAAGGCTACACCTGTACAGGAAGAAGCTGAAGTAGATTTCGTAGAAATGCCGGAAAATCCTAACGTCATGGAGATGGAAGATGGCTCTGTAATTATTGGCGAGATTGAGGAAGACACTGTTCCTTTGGAAATTTCGTTTGATTCAAACCTTGCAGATTATATTGACGAATCTGAGCTTATGAAAATTTCTTCTGACCTTGTTAGCGGTATTGAAGAGGACATTTCTTCTCGCCAAGAGTGGGAAGATACGTATAAACGTGGCATTGATCTTCTTGGCATGGAGTACGACGAGCGTACACAGCCATTTGAAGGCGCTACAGGCGTTGTACACCCTCTCCTGTCAGAATCTGTCACCCAGTTTCAAGCACAGGCTTACAGAGAGATGTTGCCTTCTGGCGGTCCTGTTAGAACACAGGTTGTGGGCGCAGAAACAGAAGAGGTTTCTGCACAGGCTGATCGTGTAAAGCATTATATGAATTACATGCTTACATACGAGATGGAAGAATATGACCCTGAAACTGATCAGATGTTATTTTATCTTCCGATTGTGGGTTCGACGTTTAAGAAGGTGTATTATGATCCCCTTCTGCAGCGCGGTGTTAGCAAGTTTGTACACGCTGAAGATTTAGTTGTTCCTTATGGTGCTACAGATCTGCTTACATCACAGCGTATTACGCATATTATTCGCATGGACAGCAACGAAGTTCGTAAGATGCAGTTAGGCGACTTTTATCGTGACGTAGATTTGCCTAACAGTGGTGACACTCAGTTTTCTGAAGTTCAAGAAGCCATTGACGATGCGCAAGGCGTCCAGTTGTCTGGCACACCTGAAGAGATGACTTTGTATGAGGTTCATACATCGCTGGACATTGAAGGCTTTGAGGATATGACTTCAGAGGGAGAGCCTAGCGGCCTTAAACTCCCTTACATTGTAACAATCCTAGAGTCCACTGGGGATGTTTTATCTATTCGTAGAAACTACCAAGAGAGCGACCCTATGATGCGTCGCCAGCAATATTTTGTGCATTACAAGTTCTTGCCGGGTCTTGGTTTCTATGGTTTTGGCCTCACGCATATGATTGGTGGTCTTTCGCAGGCATCTACAAGTATTCTTCGCCAGTTAATTGATGCTGGAACTCTGTCTAACTTGCCTGCTGGGTTTAAAGCTCGCGGTGCGCGGATTAGAGATGAAGATGAGCCACTGTCGCCGGGTGAATTCCGTGATATTGATGCCGCAGGCATGGATATTCGTCAGTCTATCATGGCTTTGCCGTTTAAAGAGCCTTCAGGCACATTGTACAATTTGCTTGGTACTCTTGTAGACTCTGGAAGACGTTTTGCTTCTATGGCTGATATGAAGATTAGTGAGATGGGTGGTGAAACTCCTGTCGGCACTACCATGGCAATTATGGAGCGCGGCACAAAAGTAATGAGTGCTATTCACAAGCGGTTGCATTACTCGCAAAGGCAGGAGTTCAAGCTTCTCGCTGATGTTTTTGCTAAGTTCATGCCGCCTGTATATCCGTATGCTGTAACAGGAGCACCGCAGGATATAAAGCAATCAGACTTTGATCAAAGAGTAGATGTTCTGCCTGTATCAGATCCTAACATCTTTTCTATGTCACAACGGATTGCTTTAGCGCAAACACAATTACAGCTTGTCCAGTCTAACCCAGAAATACATGGTGGCCCACAGGGTCTTTACCATGCTTACCGTAATATGTATGAGGCTTTGGGTGTTACAGACATAGATATGATCTTGCCTAAGCCACCACAGCCACAACCTATGAACCCAGCCAAGGAAAACCAAGAGGCTCTTCGCAATCAACGCCTTCAGGCTTTCCCACAACAGAACCATGAGGCACATATAGAGGCTCATGTTGCTATGATGGCTACTCCAGCGGCTCAAGCGAATGCTAATGTAATAATGACCATACAAGGCCATGTTCAAGAGCACATTGGCTTTATGGCAGAGGCTATGGCTCAACAAGAGCTTATGCAGACTATGGACCCGCAACAGCAAATGATGCTCCAACAAGACCCACAAGCTGCTCAGATGATGCAGATGGAGATTGAAAATAGAGCGGCTGAGATAATTGGTGAACTGACAGAACAGTACGCTCAAGCAGTTGCTCCTGCTGAAACAACCGATCCATTGGTAGCGATACGGCAGCAGGAGCTTTCATTAAAGGGTGCGGAAATCCAAGAACGTGCAAGGCAGTTCGAGGAGAAGCAAGACCTAGAGGAACGCAAAGAAAGAAACGATGTTCTCTTAGGCCAGCAACGCATAGAGCTTACAGAAGAGGCTACCGCAGAAAAAACACGGGTAGCTGAACAAAGAATCCAAACGCAGCGTGATATTGCAGCTGCTAACTTAGCGAATAGGAGACAATAAATGTCAGCAAGTTCAGTCAGACGGAATATAGAGGCCGTCATAAAGGCTAAAAAGTTAGAGCCGCAAGCCGAAGTTGAAAAAGTAAGAGCGAGGGATGAAGATGGTCACTTTATCGCAGACAACCCAGAAACCCCAGAAAATGAAGCTTGGGTCGAAAAAAAGCCTGCCGTTAAAAAAGCGGCACCAAAAAAAGCAGCCGCCAAAAAGAAAAAGTAACGGCATGACTGTTTCTCGGTTCTCTAGCATAGCTAGGCCACAAAGATTTCTTGGAGTTAGGTAATGTCTGAAAGAAAGACAGATGGTCGTACTGATAAGGAAATACGAATAATAGCTATTTCTGGAAACATTAGTAATCTTACTAATAATCAATATGATAGACACTTAGAAATGGAAAAGAATAAACCTGCTCCAAAGAAGATGGAACATGGTGGAGCAGTTTGCCGTGGTCAGGGAAGTGTTACAAAAACAAGAAAGTTTAAAACTTTGTGATGGCTAAAAAGTTTCAAAAGAGTACAGAATATTCTCATTATGACCTTGATAATGATGGGATTATAACTGATGAAGAGTTAGAGCAAGCCAAGTCTATGCAACAGACTGAAAGAGAGCTACGGAAAAGCTTGGCGCAACTTAGAATGGCTAGATTCACTCTTATATCAATGGGTGCTTTTACGTTAGCAATGTTTTTTGTTGAAATAGAAAGAGTCAAAGCTTTGTCCGATATATCTAATCTGTTTTATATTTCTGGAGCGGGTATAGTTGGCGCTTATATGGGCACAACAGCGTGGATGAACAGGAAATAGATTATGTGGCACATGCACGACAGGACAACCAAGGAACAGGCTGAAAGGAATCGCAAAAATGCTTCCAATTCTTAATGTTATAGGTTCTCTTGCTGGCACTTGGCTTGAGGGTAAAGTAGAAACAAAGAAAGCAGAAACTGGTGCAAAGGTTGCGAAAGCAAAGGCTGAAGCCGTAATAATGGAAAAAAAGGCCACTGGAGAGATTGATTGGGATCTTGAAATGGCAAAGGGTAGCCAGAATTCTTGGAAAGATGAGTGGCTTACAATTTTATTTTCTGTGCCATTAGTGCTTGCGTTCTGCGGTGAATGGGGTAGACAGGTTGTAACGGATGGTTTTAATGCTTTAGAAGCCATGCCGGAGTATTATAGATATACGCTTGGTATTATCGTAAGCGCGAGCTTCGGAACACGAGCGGCAACAAAGTTTTTTGGTAAGAAATAATGGACGCTATACAACTGGCGGAGTATTTACTTAAAGACATACGCAAGCAGAGAGATGGTTATACTCAAAGGCTAGCGGATGGAGTGGCGGAATCCATACAGGATTACCGATTTATTGTAGGTCAAATACGCGGTCTGACCTATTCAGAAGATCTTATTAGAACCGCGATGAAAGGTGTGGAATTAGAAGATGGCTAAAAAACTATTCGTCCCAGAGAGGATGGCAAGCCCAAAGGAAACAGCAAGTGCGGTTCCTGCGGCGATTACTAAAGGGTTTGAAAGTGTAGAAGACCCTAATCAAAAAAATACAGAAGATCCTTCAGCAATGGAATTATCAGTCATAGAAAGACTGCCACAACCAGTTGGGTATCGTCTTCTAGTAATCCCATATTACATGAAACAGAAAAGCGCTGGTGGAATTATTATTCCAGACTCAGTTCGAGAGCGTGAAAGTTTTGCAACAGTTGCGGCTTATGTCGTAAAAGTTGGCCCTGACGCATATATGGACGCCAACAAGTTCCCTTCCGGGCCTTGGTGTGATGAGAAGTCATGGGTACTTATGGGTAGATATGCTGGAAACAGGTTTAAAGTAGATGGATTAGAGGTAAGATTGATCAATGATGACAATATTATCGCTACTATTCTTGACCCAGCCGATATTTCTTATGTATAGTGGGAGACATGGATATGAACACTGAAACACAATCTGAAGAAAAAGAAGAATTTGTTGCTGTTGAGCTTGAAGAAGATCAACAGGATAATTCAATTGAAAGTTCAGAAGAAGAAACCAGTACAATTGTACAGGATTCTAGTAATGAAAATGAACCTTCTGAAGATCTTGAAAATTACAGCGACAATGTAAAAAAGAGAATTAATCAATTAACGGCCAAGCGTAAGCAAGCTTTAGAAGAGGCTGAGGCTGCATATACATACGCTCAACAAGTCCAGCAACAAAATGAAGACATGAAAAAACGTCTTTCTGACTTGGACAAAGGCTATATTAATGAGTATGGCACTCGCGTAGAGTCTCAAGAGGCATCTGTTAAAAAAGTTATGCAAGAGGCATATGACTCTGGAGATATGGCAAAAGTAGCAGACGCTCAATCTGCTTTATCACAGTTAGCGATTGAAAAAGAACGTCTTCGTGTGCAAAAAGCTCGTTCAGAAAAAAATGAACAAGAAATTCAGGCACAGCCAGAATCACCTGTGCAAAGAAGACAACCTGTTCAAGAACAGGATCTTGATCCAAAGCTTAAAAAATGGATGTCTCAAAACTCTTGGTTTGGCCAAAATATGGTTATGAGCAAAGGTGCTGAAGCCATACACGAGCAATTAGTCGGCCAAGAAGATTTTGATCCTTCTAGTGATGAATATTATCAGGAAATAGACAAGCGCATGCGCGAACATTTCCCACAAAAGTTTCAGGAGCAACGGAATAACGCCCAATCTGTCACTCCTGCGTCCTCTGGACGGTCAGCTACCAAAAATGGGCGGAAAAAAACGACTGTGCAACTCAACCAAGGACAGGTCCAGTTTTGTAAAAAAATGGGCATCAAACCGGAAGATTATGCAAAAGAAATCGTAAGATTAGAGAGAAGGAACGGATAATGTCAGATCGCACAAATCGGGAGTCGCAAACCCGTGAAAAACAAGCGAGAGTTGCAGATTGGCGTCCACCTTCAGCTTTAGAAGCCCCTGACGCACCTGTTGGCTATAAACACAGGTGGATCCGCGAGTCTGTCATGGAATATGATGACCGTAACAACGTTCACAAGCGCCGTCGTGAAGGATATGAATTGGTTCGCGCCGAAGATTATCCAGAGTTTGACGCTCCTGTGATTGACGAAGGTAAAAACGCAGGCGTAATTGGCGTTGGAGGTCTAGTTCTTGCTAGAATTCCTGAAGAAATTGCGGATCAGCGTAATGCTCACTATCAGCATACTACGCAAAACCAAATGGAAGCTGTGGATCGTGACTGGATGCGTGAAAGCAACGCCGCGATGCCTAAGCTTAAACCCCAACGTTCTACCTCTGTGTCCTTTGGAGGACCAAAGGTAGCTGACAATTAGGAGATAAAAAGATGGCTAATCAAGATGCCGCCTTTGGCCTACGCCTTTCGCGTTCAGGTAATGGCTCCGATCTGATTGGCATGCAGAACAAATACCGCGTTGCGGCTAACTACGGTACTTCAATCTTCCAAGGTGACATTGTAAAAGCTGTCACTGGCGGTGGTGTTGAGCGTATCGCGGCTGGCAATACGGATCTTGTTTTGGGTGTTTTCAACGGATGCCGTTATACTGACCCGACCACCGGAAAAGAAACCTTTTCCAATTTTTACCCAGCCTCTACAAATGCTGCTGACATTGAAGCTTTTATTATTGATGCGCCACATGCTCAATATGAGATTCAAGCTGATGCCGCATTCCCTGTAGCGGATCTGTTTGGTAATTTCGACATTGTTGATGCGACTGCTGGAAGCACAGCTTCTGGTACTTCTCGGACAGAGATTGATGTGACAACTGGCGCGACTACTGCTGGCTTGCCTCTCAAAGCTATCGACATTTCCACTGACCCAGAGAACAGTGATGTTAGTTCTGCTAATACAAATGTAATTGTTGTTATCAACAATCATCTGTTTAGCGCTGGCACTACTGGCTTGGCATAAGGAGGCTGATCAATGGCTATTTCTCGCGCACAACTAGCGAAAGAGCTAGAACCCGGCCTAAACGTTCTATTCGGAATGGAATATGATCGTTATGATGCCGAGCATGCTGAAATCTACGACACCGAATCTTCAGATCGTGCATTTGAAGAAGAGGTAATGCTCGTCGGTTTTGGAAATGCAAGTACAAAGTCTGAAGGCGCTGGCGTTCAGTTTGACTCTGCTTCAGAGGCATATACTGCACGTTATACGCATGAGACAATCTCTCTTGCGTTTGCTTTGACAGAAGAAGCTATGGAAGACAATTTGTATGATCGCCTTGGTGCTCGTTATACAAAGGCTCTTGCTCGCTCAATGGCACACACTAAGCAGGTTAAAGCCGCTGCAACTCTGAACAATGCGTTCAACAGCAGCTTTACTGGTGGTGACGGTAAGGAGCTTTGTGCTACTGACCACCCACTAGCTGGTGGCGGAACATTCCGCAATGAGCCATCTACTGCCGCTGACCTCAACGAAACTTCACTTGAGAATGCTCTAATTGACATCTCAACATTCGTTGATGAGCGTAATATGATTATCGCCCTTCGTGGCGTTAAGCTTATTGTGCCACCGCAGCTTCAGTTTGTTGCTGATCGTCTTCTTGAGTCTACACTCCGCGTTGGCACAGCCGACAACGATGTAAACGCAATGAAGAACATGGGTATGTTGCCAGATGGTTATACAATTAACCACTTCCTGACAGACCCAGATGCGTTCTTCATCAAGACAGACGCTCCTAACGGCTTCAAGCACTTTGAGCGTGCTCCTTTGTCTACAAACATGGAGTCTGATTTTGATTCAGGCAACATGCGCTTCAAGGCTCGTGAACGTTATAGCTTCGGCTTTAGCGATCCACGCGCTGTGTTCGGTTCACCGGGCGCATAAGCGTAAAAATCAATATAGTGAAAGGGCGGCTTTGCAGTCGCCCTTTTTTTATGTATAATGAATTTATCCCTGACAGCTTTATAATAAAGCTGACTATAGCCAAGACAGGAGATCTAAATGGCTAATACTACTTTCTCAGGACCAGTGCGTTCTGAAAACGGCTTTGAAACCGTATCAAAAAATGCCACCACTGGCGCTATTACAATTACCAGTGGCTCAAAAATGGCAACAGAAGCGGCTGGGGGTGCTGGCATTGAAGGCACTGCGGAAGTCTATATCACTCAGGTAGAGCGTTTTAAAAGCGACACCTCAACAAACGTTAATATTGTAAAAACTACTATTATGATTGATCTCACTGGTCTGCGCTCAACTGCGGCTGGAGACATCATTGGTAAGGATGGTTCTGGAGTTGCTTACATTGGTAAGGTTACAACTGCAAACCAAGGCACAGTATTTGGCGTAACTATGGAGTGCTTTGAAGCTCCAGCAGGCGGTGATCCAGACATTAACCTACACTCTGCCACTGAAGGCACAGGCGTTGAAGACACACCTATTTCTGATTTGACAGAGACGCTGATCATTAATGGTGGTGATGCTGCGGTTGGAACACGTACAGTCGGCGGTACTATTGCTGCGGATCAATTCTTGTACTTAACTGCTGGCGCTACTACTGACGCTACCTATACAGCAGGTAGATTGATTATAACAATCACTGGCTATGATGTTGCTTCTTAACCTAACATAAGGAGTAACTAACATGGCAGATGCTGTAGCTACACAGACTCTCTTGGATGGCGAGAAAATGGTCGTCCAAAAATTCACCAACATTTCTGATGGAAGTGGTGAAAGTGATGTTGTTAAAGTGGACGTTAGCGCATTAGTCGCTAACGCACGCGGCCAAGCGTGTACTGGTGTTACCATTGAAAAGATTTGGTGGCAGTGCATTGGTATGAAGGTTCAAATTTTTTGGAACGCTACTTCTAATGTATTTTGTATAGAATTAGGTGAAAATCAAAGCGGTAATCACGACTATACAGCCTTTGGTGGCCTCTTAAACAACGCTGGAAGTGGCAAGGACGGTGACGTTTTGTTCACAACAGTTGGTCATACAAGCGCGGATACATACACGATCATTATGTCTATGCGGAAAGATTATGGCTGAGTCTAAAAAGGGTGAAATGCCCAAGCGCAACAAGAAAAATTTCCGTCCCACAAAATCTGGGGCGGGAATGACTAAGGCTGGAGTTAAAGCTTACAGAAGAAAAAACCCCGGTAGCAAGCTAAAAACAGCAGTAACAGGAAAAGTTAAGAAGGGAAGTGTTGCAGCTAAACGTCGTAAATCTTATTGCGCTCGTTCTGCTGGACAAATGAAAAAGTTCCCTAAAGCAGCAAAAAATCCTAATAGTCGTTTGCGTCAAGCGAGAAAGCGTTGGAAATGTTAAGCAAAGAACTGGTAATAGGCACTTTATTTGTAGCATTTGTTGGAGTTTGCGTCAGTTCTTTAGGATGGATTGCGACTACTTTAATTCATGTAGATAAAACTATCGCTGTTATTGCTGTTCAAGTAGAGGCAAATAACAATATGCTTTTGCCTATGTGGGAAGAATTTACAGGAAGGACATACGATGACAATCTCGCGCAGTTCGATCCCAAAACAAATATCAGACCCGCCGTTCAAAAAGGGCTCTAAAATGCCAAAAGATGCTTGTTATAAAAAAGTAAAATCACGTTACAAAGTTTTTCCAAGCGCATATGCTTCAGGGGCTATTGCTAAATGTAGAAAAGTTGGAGCTAAAAACTGGGGTAATAAAGCTAAAAAAATGGAAGATGGCGGTCTTGTAAGCCGTGGTTATGGGTGTGCAAAATCAAAGGGGCGTAAGAAAACAAGAATAGTATGATTCATGTATTTTTGCTGTTTGTTTTTATTGGATCAGAGGATAAGAGATTAGTTAGCAACGATATGTATTTTAAATCCTTAGATGATTGTACATGGTACGCTCAGACATTGCATAAACAAGGATCACAAATAACAGCATACTGCCTGCCAGCTACGGTAGATAAAGATACAAAGGTGTATTAATGGAACCAATATCTACCGCCCTTGCTGGAATCGCACTCGTCAAAGGGGCCACAGATGCAATTAAATCTGCCATTGGTACTGCGAATGATATTTCAGAAATCGCTGGCTATATAGATAAGCTATTTGAGGGTCAATCACAGGTAAATAAAGAACGAAATAAACGCTCTGGTGTTGGTGCAATGGATGGCATTGGCGGTGTTGCCAGTGAGATGATTGACGCAAAGCTGGCTCAAGAAAAACTATATGAAGTGTCTATGCTCGTTGATCTTAGGTTTGGTAGCGGAACATGGAAAAGCATTGTTGAGGAACGAGCCAGACGGATACAAGCCGTTAAGGAAAGACAAAAACAAGTAGCGTTAGAAAAAGCGGCTCAACGTAAGGAAATTTTTGATGGCTTGAGCATGTTGTTTTATCTAATTATGGGCGTTATTGCCTTCGGGTTAATAGCTGTTGTTGCTTTCAAGGCATTTGCGGATAATCAAAAAATGGTAACTTGCAGACTTGCCGCCACAGAAAAAATCTCTAAGACACAAATAATGTGTTTTTATGAAGGTGCCAACAACACACAAGAAAGTCACACAACAGAACTTTATCTTGGCTGTCAACGACAGTATGCTTGTAAATACAATCCAAATCCATCAGGAGCGTCTCTGAAGGAAACTATGGAAAGCATAAAAGGAGCACTTGATTAATGGCTGTAAGAAAGACGAAAAAAGGTGCCGCACTTAAACGATGGTTTAAAGAAGACTGGAAAGACGTCCGTACAGGAAAAGCGTGTGGCCGTAGCAAGGGTGAAAAACGGGGTACTCCATATTGTCGCCCCAGTAAACGAGTTTCCTCGAAAACTCCGAAAACAACCAAAGAAATGACAGCCGCTGAGAAGCGTAGTAGGGTGTCGCAAAAAAAGAGGCTTGGGCAGCCAGCAGGTAAACCAAGAAGGGTGAAGTCATTAAAGAAAAGAAAGAAATAATAAAGTTAATTGAAGATTGGGTTATGAATGATTTGAGTGTGTTAGACCCTGATTTGGGTTTTGCTCCTTGTCCTTATGCAAAAAAAGCTTTTAATGAAAATAAGCTAAAGGTAGTTGAATGCGTTAGTAGGCAAGACTTATGGGAAACTATAGCGGCACAATGTAAGAATTTTAGTGATAAGCATTCAATTATAATCTGTTTAGAAGAGGAGCCATCACAGACATATGAAGAAGTCGAAGCAGCTTGTATTGCGATGAATGAGTGGTTTGCTTACAATAAAATGGATATTTGGCTGCTTGCTTTTCAAACTAATTTTACGATGGTATTCATACAAAGATTGTCAGAATTAGATGATGCTAGTCAAAAGCTGGAAAAAGTGGGATACTATAAAAATTATGACCCTGAAGATTATGTGAATTTAATTTTAAACCGTAGATACAGGAGACATCAAAATGGCGGGTGCAAAAAAACAAGCTAGACGCATGCGTGGCGGTGGGAAAGTTGCCCCAAAGCGAATGAGAGGTGGCGGTGCCGCAAAAGCAGTATCACCTCGCAAGGCCATGGCTATGGGCATGATGCGCGGCGGTAAGGTTAATAAATAATGGCTGTTTCAGGAAGCAGCGACTTTGAGCTAGATGTAAGTGATTACATTGAAGAAGCTTTTGAGCGTTGTGGTATAGAGGTTCGTACAGGTTACGACTTAAAAACAGCCAAAAGATCATTAAATCTTCTGTTTGCTGATTGGGCAAACAGGGGTTTAAATCAATGGACTATAAAGCAAAGAACGCAACATCTAACACAGGCAGATGGGTCGTATAATCTTGGCGCTGATGTAATAGATGTTTTGTCTATGGTTGTAAGAAGATCAAATACTGATTACAGCATGACTCGTGTTAGTCGTGACACATATACAAACATACCAAGTAAAACAACTCAATCAAGACCAACTCAGTTTTTTATTGATAGACAGATAACACCAACTATTAATATATGGCCACTGCCTGATAATAATGCTGGTGGAGTTGGAACTGTTACGGATGCTGGAACATCAACTGGAACAGCAACTTTTACCGGGGTAACTCAAGCATCCACATCAGGAACTGGAATTAACGCAGTGTTTACAGTAAGCACTGACGGTGCTGGCGGTTATTCAGTAGATAGTGTTACCACTGTAGGTTCAGGATACGCTGTGGGTGATACAATAACAGTCGCTGGAACCAGTTTGGGTGGTGCAACCACTGCAAATGATTTGACTTTGACCGTCGCCTCTTTATCTGGTGATTTACTGGTTTTTGATTGTTTAACCAGAATTAACGATGCTGATACCTATACAAACACTATGGACGTTCCATTTAGATTTTACCCATGTTTAGCGGCTGGATTAGCATACTACATTGCTTTAAAGAGAGCCCCTGACAGAGTGCAACTTTTAAAAGCTATATACGATGAAGAGTTTGACAGAGCTCAATCTGAAGATAGAGACAGAGCTTCATTTAGTGTAGCGCCTAACTTGCAGTATTACAGGGTGGGATAATGCCTAGATTTGCTACAGGTAAAGACGCATTTGGACTTTCTGATAGATCAGGATTCCGTTACAGGCTTCGAGATATGAGGCAAGAGTGGAATGGCCTCCTTGTTGGGAAAGATGAATGGGAGCCTAAACACCCTCAGTTAGAGCCAATTAGACATTTGCCTGACGCAGAGGCTTTAAGAAACCCAAGACCAGATACAAGAACGGAGCCTGCTGTTGCTAATATACTTGGCATAAATCCATTTTTGTCTTCTAGTTCTGGTTCCTCTGTTATTTCTGTAAACGAACCTAATCATGGTAGAAGTAGCGGTGATATAGTAAGGTTTAGAAAATGTTCTGCTTTTGATGGATTTTCAGTTGATGTTTTGCAATCTGATTCTGGTTATTCAATAACGGTTGTAGATGCGAACAATTATACGTTTACTGTTTCGTCAGAGACTGCAAATGTTGGCAACAAAACGGGTGGTGGCGCTTTTGCTACAGCAGGTCCCGTTACGCTGGAGAATTAAATGAGTTATACATATGCCCAGCTAAAGACAGCAATTCAAGATTTTACAGAGAACACTGAGTCTTCTTTTGTAACAAATCTTCCTACGTTTATTAAAAACACAGAAAATCGTATTTTTAAACTTGTTGATTTAGAAGTTTTTAGAAAAAATGCTACCAGTTCTTTAACTAGCTCTGTAGCTGGCGATCCTTTTCTTTCTGTTCCTTCAGACTATTTATCTTCTTTTTCTTTGTCTGTAACAGTAAACAGCGAGAAACAATTTCTACTTCAAAAAGATGTTAACTTTATACAAGAGTATAACCCAAATCCTTCAACGAAGGGCGTGCCGAAATACTATGCTTTTTTTGACATAGACAACTTTATTTTAGCTCCTACCCCAGATAGTGCTTATGTAGTTGAATTACATTATTACTACACTCCGGCGTCATTAACGGCGGGAGCAGATTCTGGTACAACATGGTTAAGCGAAAACGCTTCTAATGCCATGCTTTACGGTTCGCTTGTAGAAGCATATACTTATATGAAGGGTGAGCAAGATGTAATGGCTAATTATGAAAAACAATTCCAAGAAGCCGTTTCTAGGATCAAGGATCTGGCAGAGGCCAGAGAAAACAGCGATGCGTATCGCAGGGGCTTACCAGACAGACCCCGTTCATAAGGAGTAAACGATGGCAACATCAAACGCAGCAACCACCTATCTCGAACATG
>UEXM01001267.1_pt1 | contig 22178 bp, 22 predicted proteins | sample 1796661 | NCBI WGS metagenome assembly UEXM01 (sample SAMEA4772469, study PRJEB27181) | metagenome | reverse complement strand
TGAAATACTTGTCCTACGAGGAGTATACAGAGCGGTACAGAGAAAGAGACTCCCGACCTGACGTTGATAAGTTTGGTGATCCAGAGTATGTCTACACCACATACAACGATGAAATAGGTTTGACACCTATACCCGACACCAGCAATCGCAGTTTGAAGTTTGATTACTACGTTGCATCATCTGCACTGTCGGCGGCAACAGACACATCTATCATACCAGAACGTTTTGAGCCAGTTATCAATGCTCGTTCAAAATACTACACCTACATGTTCCGTTCTGACACTCAGACTGCTCAGTTTGCTTTGAAGGAATACGAAGATGGTTTGAAGCGTATGCGAGTCGAGTTGCTAAATAGAAAAAACTATATGAGAGCAGTTTAATATGCCAGATTTAGAACTGCAGGGGGTAAGCCCTCTTTCTTTTAACTGCGAAGGTGGCTTGGTACTAAACAGGTCTACCTTTATCATGCAGCCCGGACAAGCTCTTGAGTTGGAAAACTTTGAGCCTGACGTTGGCGGCGGGTACAAAAGGATGTTAGGGTTTCGTAAATTTGTAAACCAGATAGTACCACAAACAAACAATTCCACCGAAGCTGTTCTTATGTCCACCAAATTTAACAACTTTGTGGTGGCAGCAAGAGGCGAAAAAATATTCAGTTGTGCATCTACCGAATTAGCAGCCCTAATAGCTTCAGGAACTGCCATGACAGGCTCTGGTACAATAAGCGTTGATAATACAGATGGGTTTAGTTCTAGCGGTACTCTACAGATAAATTCTGAAATATTCACATACACGGGTAAAAGCGCATCATCATTTACAGGTGTGACACGAGCAACCAGCAGCACTACTGCAGCCGATCATGCAGTTGATGATGTTGTCTCCGAAGACTGGACTGTAAGGGATACCGGAAGAACAAGTGCTGCTCGTTACAACTTTGAAAGATACAACTTTGATGGAAATGATAAGATCATAGTTGTTGATCAGGCCAACGCTCCTACAATATTTAACACATCTATGGGTGCTACAGATGTTAGTGACAGTTCCGTATCAGGAGCAAAGCACATAGCGGTGTTTAAAAACCACATGTTCTATTCGGGCATGTCATCCACACCCCAAGAAATAGTGTTCAGTGAGCCTTTTGATGAAGATGGTTTTAATACGGGCGACGGAGCCGGAAGCATCAAAGTTGATGACACAATTGTTGGGTTAAAAGTTTTCCGTGATAATTTGTTTATCTTTTGCGAAAACAGAATATTCAAACTTGGTGGTAGTTCTAGTTCTGACTTCGCTATCGTTCCTGTTACTAGGAACATTGGCTGCATAAACGGCTTTACGATTTTGGAATTTGCAGGTGACTTGGTATTCTTGGGGCCAGATGGATTGCGTACTGTAGCTGGTACAGCCCGTATTGGTGACGTTGAGTTGGGTACTATAAGTACTAATGTTCAGCAGTTGTTTAGGGATAACCTGACTAATGCAAGTGCGTTTGTTTCTTTAGTTATACCTGATAAAACACAATACCGCATATTCTTTTCAAAAGACGGTGGCTCACAAACTTCAACACTAGGTTCAATATGTGTTATGAAGGGTCAAGCTTTTGAATTTTCAACTATGAAAGGTATTCGACCTGCGTGTGCAGATACCGTAATTGAAGCTGGTAATGTAATAGCTTTGCACGGTGGTTTTGATGGTTTTGTACACAGACAAGAACGTGGTAATACCTTTGGCGGGGAGCTAATAAAAGCCAAGTATAGAAGTCCTGACTTGAGCATGGGTGACCCCGGAGTTCGTAAACATATGCAGCGAGTTAATATCAACTACGCACCAGAATCAACTATTGATGCAGATTTGTTTGTTCGATACGATTATGAATCAAGTGCATCTACTAGACCTGCACCATATCCTTTAGACAGTACAAATGTTGCAGGAGTTTACGGTACTTCTAGCTATGGTAGTGCTGTGTATGGTGGACCTTCACAACCAATTGTTCGTAAGGCAGTAGAGGGTTCTGGGTTTGCCGTAGCATTAAGAGTAGAAGACGGGGATACAGCTACGGCCCCGTACACATTAAAAGGTTTTCAATTAGAATTTCAAGTGGGAGCAAGAAGGTAAATGGGCGCAACCTATACACGACAGTCCACGTATACTGACGGCGATACAATCTCCGCTGCGGATACCAACGACGAGTTTAACCAATTACTTGCAGCATTTGCCGCAAGCACTGGACATACGCACGATGGAACTACCGGAGAGGGTGGCCCTATTACTGGGTTAGCAACTAACGCGGTTACTTTTGGAACGGGTGCAGATACTGACGTATCAGTTACTTTTGACGCTAACACTAACGACGGCGTTATTACGTGGATGGAAGACGAAGATTACTTCCAGTTTGCTGATGATATACTCATGTCCACTACAGAAAAGATACAGTTCCGTGACACTGCAATTTACATTCAGTCAAGTGCAGACGGTCAACTGGATATTGTAGCCGACACAGAAATACAGATTGCAGCAACCACCATTGACATCAACGGTAATGTTGACATATCAGGAACTATTGTAGGAGCAAGCACAGTTTCAGCGGGTACAGCCTTTGTCCCTGATGCAAGTGACGGTGCAGCACTTGGCACGACTTCACTAGAGTTTAGCGATTTGTTTCTTGCTGATGCAGCCGTAATCAACTTAGGCGCAGACCAAGACACAACTCTTACTCATGTTGCTGATACAGGTATACTTCTAAACTCTACTCGACAGTTACAGTTTGGTGATAGTGGAACATACATACACCAGTCAGCAGATGGTGTTCTTGACCTTGTAGCTGACACTGAAATAGAAATCAACGCTACAACAGTAGATATCAACGGTGATGTAGAAATTAGTGGTGACCTAACTGTATCCGGTGACGACATCACTATGGGTACCAACACCGCTGGTAACCTACTCATTGCAGACGGAACTAACTTTAACTCTGTAGCAGCGGGTAGCCTTTCTGAAATATCAACCGTAGCAAACGACGATGTGTTTTTAGCAGTAGATACTTCAGGCGGTGGCCTAAAGAAAATAACTCGCAGTACACTAGTGTCTGGATTAGCCACTTCATCTGGCATATCTAATATTGTCGAGGACACGAGTCCCCAGCTTGGGGCCAACTTGGACACGAATAGTCACAATATACTTATTGATGATGCACACTTTATCGGTGATGAGAATGGCAACGAACAAATCATCTTCCAGACAACTAGCTCTGCAGTTAACCAGTTTGATGTAACGAACGCCGCATCAGGAAGCCCACCTAAATTGTCTGCAACAGGTGGCGATTCTAACATTGACCTTGACTTAGAAGCAAAGGGTACAGGCCACGTAACTGTGCGGGGTAATACCAACTCTGGTGCTATCCAGTTTAACTGTGAGGACAACAGTCACGGTCAAATTGTCATAGCACAACCACACTCCGCAAGTGTAACAAATACGTTAACACTTCCAGCAGGGGCTAACTCAACTCTTGTATCGCTTGTTTCAACAGACACACTAACAAACAAAACGCTTACCAGCCCTGTCCTAAATACAGCTACTGTAGGTACATCCATTGTTCCTGCTAGTGCGGATGGGGCAACTCTTGGAACTGCATCTGTTGAGTTCAGTGACCTGTTCCTTGCGGATGCAGGTACCGTGCAATTTGGTAACGACCAAGATGTAACCCTGACTCACGTTGCTGATACGGGATTGTTACTTAACGCAGCAATGGTAGTTCAGTTCCGTGACTCTGCTATTAACATAGGTTCACCTGCTGATGGTGACTTAGATATTAACGCAGATGATGAGATTGAACTCAATTCGACTTTGATTGATATCAATGGTAACGTAGAAATTAGTGGGACTGCAGCTATAACTGGTATTGCAACTTTCACTGATGATATAATAATAGGTGATGCAAAGACTATTGGTTCAGCAAGCGATACAGATGCTATAGCCATAGCTTCAAACGGCGTAGTCAACTTCACACAACAACCTACAGTATCAAGTGCAGCAGTAAAAGTAGCAGGTAAAGAAACTATTTGGATACCTGCTGCAGCTATGTACCCTGAAACAACAAACGGGTGTGCTAGTTTGGCACAGGTTGAACTGTCAAACGGCCCTGAACTAAAGTGTCTTGACTTTGATAAGAGCAGTGATGAACATGCACAGTTTACCATAGCATTTCCAAAGTCTTGGAACGAGGGTACAATTACATTTCAAGCGTTCTTTACTGCTACTTCAACAGACACCGGAACATCAGCGTACGGTTTAGCAGGACTTTCACTTTCTGACAGTGGTGATTTAAATACTGCATTTGGAACAACTGTTGTTGCCACTGCAAAAGCACACTCTGGAACAAGCAACGATTTAGACATTTCTGCAGAAAGTGGTAATGTTACAATTGCTGGTTCACCAGCGGCAGGAGATTTATGTATTTTTCAAGTTTTAAGAGACGTATCTGCAGATGACTTAGATGCTGATTCAAGACTCTTGGGTATCAAGCTGTTCTTTACAACTGATGCAGCAAATGACGCATAGGACTGATTAGATGTCAGGATTTGGATACAATGTTTTAGGGTTTGGTGCGTTTCCGAACAGGTCCGTTGAAGGTAGTATTACAGGTAATGCAACTAATGTTTCAGCAAAAGCCCAGTTTAACGCCACTATATGGGCTTCTGGTACACCAAAGATACTTAACATTTCTAGTGGAATAACGCTAGGGGGAACGAGTGGAACAGCAGCCCTAACAATCGAAAGTGATTTAGGCGGTTCTCTGCTAATAAACAATGCTGCAACTATTACTGGCACAGGTGGAGCAGCCGGAACATCAGGCGCAGGGGGTAATGGCGGTAACGCAATACTAAACTCTGGCGGTACTATTGTAAGCCTTGTCAACTCTGGAACCATATCTGGTGGTGCTGGTGGCGGTGGTAAAGGCGGTACGGGTGGTAATGGTTCATATACCTCTGATAGTGGTTTTCTTTACGCAACTTCGGGAACCAAGTATTATTGGGTAGATAATTTGGCGGGTATTAACAACGTCGATATTTGGTGGGCAAATGTTCAAGTTGTTGACAACGGAAATGATACTCTTGTAGGGGGTGTGCAAACTTTAACAACCGGAGGCTACACGTATTCTCGTGGAACTGAACGTTCGGGTCAAGATAACTTTTCTTTATACGAGGTAAAACGAGTTGGAACTGTAGCATCAAGTGGTGGTGCTGGTGGAAACGGTGGTGCTGGTGCTGGTTACAATCAAAGCCAAGCTAATGGCTCTGGAGGGGCTGGTGGCGGCACTAATGCTGGAGCAGGTGGAACCGGAGGAAATGGTGGTGCTTTAGGTGCTAACGGTAATGCTGGAGCAACAGGTGCTAACGGAAACTCTACAAACGGTGCAAGTGGTTCAGCAGCGGGAACAGCAGGTAAAGCAGTATCTGGCGCAGTAAACTTTACAGACGCATCAGGAACTACAAACGGAACAGTAGATTCAACTTAATAAAGGTAAGAAAATGGCAGACTACACAGTAGAAAAAATTGAGAATGGTATTGCAACTTTACGGTATGCAGATAACAGTTGGGCTGAAATAATTTTATCCTCAGACATGACAGCAGAGACTTTAGATGATTTGGCATTACAATTTGCACCTAAAACCGGAGCCAAACCTAGCTTTCTTTCCGCTGGTGACGTTAGGACAGCAGCAGCTATCGTTGTTGAAGACGAAAGAGCAGCCTATATCATTGCTAGAACAAAAGCATATGGTTCAATAGAAGAGCAGATTGAATACATTACTGAAAAAGGTCTTGATAAATGGCAAGAAAACGTAACATCAATTAAGTCTGCGAATCCAAAGCCGTCGTAAATAAGACTTGCTTTTTCATTACAAATACAGTAAAATTAACTAGGAATAGCTATCAATGGATTTAGTACACATAATCGACACCCTAATCGGCATAGTTGTGATGGGGGGTGCGTGGTTTCTTTCCGGCATGATAAGGGAACAGAAGCGCATAGAGATTCTTCTCAACCGTACTCGTGAGGAGTACGTCACTCGTAGTGAGGTTCGGGAAGACATGAGTCGGGTTATGGAAGCACTACATCGGGTTGAAGACAAGCTAGACCGTGCGTTACAGAGAGATTAATCTATGGCAACAATAACCACAGATGCAGAACTAGATACTGAAGTAGGTACGTTAGCGGGAGCGGGAGTTCCGACTGCAGCCCCTGTAACCCAAACAGTGCAAGCAGGTGAAATACAGGGTACTACGGGTACTCAAATATCTACCCCTGCAACTAATCCTGCAGTAACAACAGCTAACATGACGGGTTTAACTCCCCCTGTTCCTACCGCACCTGCTCCCGGAGTGGGACAAGTAGCAGGTACAACTACAGTAACTCCCCAGATTGGAACAGCGACTGCTGCCCAGATCACTCAACCTGTACAGGTTGACATGACGGGAGTTCAAGCGGGTCCGTCTGCAGGTGCAGTCGCAACTGCTGCCACCCAACAGCTTGATCCACAAGCAACAACTCAATTTCAAATGTCACAGTTGATGGCAAGTATCCAGCAGGGTCAGCCAATGCCCCCGTGGGCGGCTCCGGCTGTTCGTAAAATAAGCGGCATAATGCAAGCTAGAGGTTTGGGCGGTTCTAGTATGGCTGCTGCTGCTATGACACAAGCAGTCATGGAATCTGGCGTAGTCATTGCGGCTGATGATGCGAAGAAGTATGCAACAATCCAGCTTGCAAACTTAAACAACGAACAACAAACAGCTTTGTCTAACGCTGCAACTTACGCTGCAATGGACAAGGCAAACTTGAATGCCAGACTTACCTCTGCAGTAACTAATGCACAGTCTCTTCTTGCCACTGAAACAAAGAACCTTGATGCACGGCAACAGGCTAACACTCTTAGCTTTAACGCCTTGACACAGGGTTTGTTTAAGGATGCTGCAGAAGACAACGCCCGTAAGCAATTCAACGCCAAGAATGAGTTGCAGGTTGAGGAGTTCTTTGCAGAGCTAGGCTCCCAAGTTGAAACGGCTAACGCTAACCGTGTTGCTGCTATGGAGCAGTTCAACGCTGGCGAAACAAACGCCATGACACAGTTCAACTCAAGCATGAGAGACGCACGGGATAAGTTCAACGCTAACATGCAATACGCTGTTGATCAGTCAAATGTAAATTGGCGTAGGCAGGTTAACACTGCAAACACTGCCACACAGAACGAAGCAAACCGTCAGGACGTACAAAACAACTTCAATGCCTCTCAGAATGCCCTTAATAATCTGTGGCAAAAGTATCGCGACAATGCTGCTTGGAACTTCCAAAAGGGTGAGTCAGCGTTACAGCGTCAGCATGAGATAGGCATCATGGCTATGGAGTTTGCAAACAGTGAGAAAATATACGACAAGACCCAGAAGGACAACCTCGCTGCAGGGGTAGGTAACTGGCTTGCCAAGTGGATTGCACAGTAGGAGAAGTAAGAGATGGATTTTATGACGGCAGTTAACATTGGTTTATCGTTGTTTGGCATCGGTGGGGGCAAAAGCGGGGGACCACCACCCGGTCACCCAGAGTACAATCAGGCAGATAGAAGTGGTGGGGGCTTTCTTGGGTTACTGAAAACTGGAGCCAGCATGTACAGTAAATCTCAGGAAGACCCATATGTTGGTGCTGCAGACACCAGCATGTTTCAAGATAGAAGAAGTGTTAAAGAGATTGTTAGGGGTGGTCCTGCTGTTGGGGGCTTATCGTCATCCCAACAACAACTGTTCCAACAGGCTGCTGTTATGCAAGCCCTACAACATTACCAGCAAAACGGATCACGGGATGTAAACATGCAGTCCATGCTAAACGAGGCAGGGATTGTTAGACCCACTACCCCACAAGGAAAAAAGACTTTGGCTACTAGAAGCCCTGACTTAAAATCGGAGATTAACGTAGGATGAAACTAGATGCTAGCATGGCTCCTCGTGGTTCTGTAGAGGCAAAGGATGACTTTGCTCCAGCACCACCGGGATACGGTCTGACACAAGACAATCAAAGGTGGCCGTGGGGTCAGCCCCCACAGGATGCTGATCCAAGCGTAGTCTTGGACAAAGCCATTGCTGCTGTTTCCAATAAGGCTGCAAAGCGAGAGATGTTCAAGCTTTTGGTTGTGGGTGTGTCTGTCGAGGTTATTGTCGAGGGCTACATCTTTCAGGGATTTTCTGAGGGTAAGTTTAGCCCAGACGTTGGGCTGATGATTAAGGGGCCACTTGGAATAGCTATCGCTGGCATGGCAGACCAAGAAGGCATTCCGTACCGCTTTTTTGAAAATGACAATCAACTAGACGCTAACGAGATGGACGACGAAACCTTCTTCAGGATGATGAAGGAAAACAACCCACAGATGTTCTCTTACGTAAACGAACAGATCAATGGTGGCATTCGTCAGGGGTACGCTCCACAAGAGCCAGAAGAAGAAAACTTTATGACAATGAAGAAACAAACAGAAGAGGCTAATTAAAGATGGGTGTTGGTACTGCATTAGCTATGGGTCTTGTTCAAGGCTTTTCAAAAAACATGGACGAAGAGAAAGCCCGTCGGCAAGCCCAGCGAGATCGTGTTGATGGTTATCAAAATCTTGCTATGGAAGCAAGCTTTAAGGATGATGCTAATATGGCGGGCGTCAACGCTGTGTTTGGTATGGTCAATAAGGCCAGAAAAGAAATGGACAACATGAAACCTATCGGTCCGTTTGGGGCTAGGGGTGAGGATGTTGTCATGGATATGGCAAGTGTTCAGTCTGCGTTGAGAAAGACTGGGGATGAGCGGTTTCTTAACATTGGTAGTTATAAAGTACAAATGTCTGATGAGATTTCCTTTCGTCATAAGAGGGATAGAAGTGACCCTTCAAAGAAGGCCATGCTTACTATAGATGCGTTGAATGAACACTTGAATGATCCAGATAACAAAGCGGCTTTCTTAAAACAGTTTGAAGGTAATGTTAGTAATTTAAATGAATTACGGGGGATATATCGTCCTGCTGTACAGGGTATTATAGCTCAACTCCAGCAAGAAAATAAAGGTAAACCTGTAGACCCCAGAACTGCAATAACAAACTACAGTTTCTTTTCTGATCTGCTAGGGTTAGGAATCGACGGTCAACAACAGATTGCTATAGACAGTGTGAAAGCGGGATCATTACCTATATTAAATAGAGGACTTAGCCCGGATGATGAAGGATTCGTCACTGAAGCAGGGGTAACTGTTGTGTCTTCTTCGTTGTACCCGGATACACCATCAGACAGTGGGTATCAGGCTATACCCATAGCTTCATTTACAGAAAATGACATAGACATTGGCCTTGTAGATATGACAGCAAAATCTCAAGGCAGAAGCAGGGGTGTATTTTTAGCTAATTTCTCCTCTCAGTATAATAGTATGACAGAGTTTATGACAGGGCTTAGACACGCCACTAAAATTGCAGAGATGACAAGAAGCGGAGAAAAACTAAGTTTTTCAGACAATGAAACCCTTATCAACGTAGGTAATTACCTTGACACTACAGAAGGCTTAAGAACCGACGCGATAGGTCAAACAAGAATAATACAAGGGTTGATGGGGCCAGTTCTTACTGAATCACAAAGGCGTAGTTTGGCTAATGGAACCGCAACACCAGATACTTTTCGCACAGGAACAAACCCAACAGAAGCTTACAAGATGACTTTTGGTGAGGGTAACAGTTTAAGTGACTTTAAAACAAGAGTTAGGTCTGCTCAGATTGCGAAAGAACAGCTAAACATTTATAAGACTATTGTAGGTAATGAGATTGATACTGTTAAGGGTACTATGTTAGATAGTGCTTTAAAGGCTGTTAACTCTTTGTTTGGAACTGGTGGTACTACAGATCAATTACTTGGTATGTTAGGAACAATGGACGATGCAGAAAAACAAAAGATATCCGCTAGACTAGAGGGTATAAAGAATCGTGGTGGAGCAAGAGCCAGAAGAGACACCCTAGCATTTATCATTGCTGCTAACATGGCTCGTGCAGAAGATCAAGGCGGCAGACTCTCAGATGGTGACATTCAACGTAACCTCGACAAGCTTGCTCCCGGATTAACAACTAAACCGGGGGAAATACAATCAGTTGATACTGTCATAGAAAGTGTAGACCAACAACTTAGATTGCTGCAAAAGTATGACAACATTATAGAAGTAGAAGGAGCAAATGGATTCTCTATTGCTACACGAGAAAAAATACAAGCTTTAAAAGTACGAGACTTGGCGTTAAAAAGATCAAGGGATACTAGTGTCACTGCGACATCATCTGTTAATCAAATGTCTTACGAAGAAGCAAGCAAACTAGAGCCTAGCACCGTCTTCCCTACTACAAATCCAAACTACAGTGTTGTAACAGATGGTAGGGGAAGTCTTATGATCTTAGATGCACAAAATGGAACTGTAGTAGCCAGAGGCAAACCCGGAGAACTAACAGAGCGGGGACTTATAACTACATCAAGGACTTCAACTGGTAATCAAACTGTTACTCCCCCTGCAAGTGACCGTCCTGCACCCCTAGATGTTGCCCCAGTTCCTTCAACATCCAGCGAAATAGAGGCAACTGATTTAGACGGACCAGCCATCAGATTTGGAAACTTATATAAGCTTCCCGGAAAAGGCGATGATCTTTATAAAAAGATAGAACGAACCGACGGTTCCGAATACTACATCTTAAATTCACAAGGTACAAACTAATCATGGCAGAGCAGTCACCCCAGATTACTCCAGAAATGACTACGGCCCAAAGAGACAAGAAGCTTCTTCCACAGGGAATGGATAAGCCTATTCTTTCTGCTGTTCCCGAAGCATCCCCAGACGGAACCCTTGCTACAGCGACTGACCCTGACCAAGTTGTAGTAAAGGATGTTCCGGCAATTATGTCTGCTGATATTGACAGGCAGCGCGGTAGTCAGATAACTATACCTGCACTACAAAGTCAGTTTAACGCTATCGTTGACAGCCCAAACTTACAGGCTGCTATTCAGGCTAACAACGGCAGCAATCAGATAGCAGGGTTAGCATTATCAGAGGGTATGCTTACCAATCTGAAATCTGACGATGCTTTCTACAACGAAACTCTTAACAGCTTTATAAGTCAAGAACGAGTCCCTGTAGCTGAACCCGATAAACTTGTTGTTCCGGGAGAGTTTGGTTTACCAGACGAAGTGTTTGAAGGGGCAGACTACGAGTTCAAACAAACCATCGACGGAATTGTAGCAACAAACAAGAAAATTCGTGACGCTCTTCAAACTGAAAGTCCTTACTTTGGACTAGACGGTAAGCGTATGATTATGAGTCAGTTTGCTGTGGGGGATACTTACAGTGAAGCAATTAGAGTGATAAGTAATCTTCCGGGGGATGTTGCTCGTACTCCCTACATTGGTCCGATGGCAATTGCAGGAATAGGGTCTTTAGCTGATGCTGCTTTTTCTGAACGTGCTTTTGGTGATGTCTTACCATCATCCTTCAATCAGCGCATGGCAGAAAGCGGCTACATTCAAGGGTCCGAAAAGTTTCTTTCAGGGTACAAACTTACTGAATCCAGAGAAGCTTCGATGCAGAAGTGGTACAAGAAGACATTTATTAAGACCTACGGACAAGACGAATGGAACAGACAACACACAGAGCCAATGATCCAGCTAATAGCAGGAGAAGATGGCACTTCTAAAAAAGATTACATTCGTGATGAAGAAACAGGCCAAGTCAAACGCATGGATGTGGGACTGCCACCACAAGTAGCAAGCGCGATGGTTGAGCTTGCCTTTGATGAGTTGCCGTTTGTTTCAAAGGCGGGCTTGTTGTTTGGTCAACAGATTGGATTTACAGGTGCGGCTGTTAAGTTGACAAGAATGTCAAGCAACCGAATGATGAAAAGAATTGACAACGCTAGAAGTGATTCCCCCGACGGTCTGGCTGGGATGACAGACTTTCAAGTGTTTGAGAAAATCCGTAGAAACGACTTTAAAGAAACAGGTAACGTCGTTAAAAAAATGTTCTTCGGTGCAAGAGAAGTAGTCGAAAGAACACCCGGAGTAGGTCAATTAACACGCCTTGTAGGGGGACTGCGGAGAAAAAGCAAGATAGGAATGGGTTCAGTCTATAGGGATATGAACGCAAACCTTAAGCAGTTTGACGATAATATAACTGCCTTAGGGGATGAGATAGAAAAGATTAACAAAGGCGTAGCTCCGTTTTCTGAAACTGCTGTTAAGAGACGCGCAGTTTTAGTATCAGAACAAAAAGCTCTTACGGCCCGTCGAAACGAATATCAAAAGGTAGTAAACAAAGACCCGTATATGAGAGCAGCCCTGAGAGATGAAGTGCTTATCTCTACGTCTATTGGTGCGTCTATGACATATCTTCCCGACATGTCTTTGTATGGTGTTCCCTCTGATATGATTGCTGCAATCACCGCTCCTATGATAACTCCCTTTATAGTAAACGGAGCGGCAAGAGCTACATGGAAAGTGGGGGATAGTGTAACAGAGGGTGTGTTTACTGATGTTGCTGAATTGCTTCAAAACTCTGACATGTTCCCCTTCATTCCTCGTGATGCACTTGCTAGTGGTGATGAAAAAGCTATGAGACAAGCCCTGCTATCTCAGGGATTTGACATGAACGACGAAAGAGTAAAAGCTTTTGAGCAGTTCAATCGCATACTTCGCGCACTTCCAACTGAAAACAGGTTTGGTGAAAACCCTCGCCAAATGGTGGTTGACTCACTTTCTCGCTATCGTGAAATGATGCAGTCGTACAGAACAGACCTTGCTGAAAGCGGTATGTCTCCTGAAAATCTGGGCAACGTTATGAAGAGGCTAAACCTTAGTGTTGCTCAAGCATCCGGCTTGGCTCCTCTCATTGCCTATCAAGGCCAAAAGCTAGATCAGGTTACTTCAGGTAAACTTGTTAATTCAAAGGACATGGAGGGATTAATCCGTGCCACTGCAGACGAACAGAGTCTGGCTATGGGTATTGATCAAAATATTCGCATCATCAGGGATATGATGAAAGCAGATGGGATTGAGTTAGGAGACAACAGCCCCCTACAAGGATTTATATCTGATTTAGAAAACGGAGCTATCAAACAAAAAGAGGCCCTTAGGGATAAACAACAAGCTCTTGTTTTACTGTTTGATGAGTACACCAGTAATATAGCTAACCTAAACGATGATATTGATGGCACACAAGTTGCTGACATGTATAAGCTTGCAACGGACCTAGAAAAGATTTCTATCTTACCTGAAGGAACTGTCGCACGTATCGTAGATGAAGCTCAGGCTCTTAACAGAGTTGAAGCTCAAATGCTTGAGTCTGTAAGACAAGACACTGCAGTTCTAGCTTCTTTAAGTCACGAAATGTCAGAAGGAGAATTTATCAACGCTTCTCGTAGAAATGCAGACACTCTCCTTGATATTTCATATGGCAGACGTAGAGCAGAAGCAAGCGTAGAGTACCGTAAAGTAGATGACTTAGTTGGTGACAGAACATTTGATCTAGCTCCGGTAATACAAAGGTTTGGTGTTTTATCCGGGGACATGCTTGATAGACCCATAGCTTCAAACATGTCAGACTTTGGTAAGTTTATACGCGGAGACGGCAAGGCTGTATTTAAAACTTTCGATGAAATGGCTAAACGCAACCTAATTAAAGAGTTTGGTTTTAGTGAGCAAGATTTAAACAAGGCACTACAACAGGCTAGAAAAGAGAACCCAGATGTTTCTTACATAGATATAGCTATGGATGCAATTGAAGCAGGGCAAGTTCCTGAAACAGAACTATCTCGCTTGTTTTCAGCTACGTTTTCTGAAGCCGAAGATATGTACAGGTTCTTTGAGATACGGGCTATAGGTGGAAAAACCGACGCATCAGAAATAAACAAAGTTAAAACAGAAATGCGAAACTTGATAACAAATACGTATGGTGATCTCAGCCCCGAAGTCAAAAAACAAGTAGAGGTAGCCCGTCAGACGTACTTTGATAAGGTAGGTTCTCGTACAGATCGTGATGTTAGTTACGCTTGGCTGGGTCCGGCATTAGCATCACGTGTTCGTAAGGGTCCAGCGGATCGTCCTAAGACAGAAGGTCCGTATGGCTACAAAAACATTGACAGAAATCATCCTGAAGTTGCATTTCTAAGAATGGCTGAAATATCTACAAAGCTCTTGAACGCTACAGACGATGTAGAAGTTGCTGCTCTTATGAGACAACTGGATGTTGAATCAGACCGTGTGCTATACGCTATAGGTGGAACACGCAATAAAGAAACTGATCGTATAGAGTTTGATTTAAATGATCCTAGTCAAGAGAAGGCTCTTGGTATCTACCAAAATTTAATCAACTCCCATCTACAATACTCAGCGACCAGAGACATAGGTGGTAGACAAGCTCAAGCCATGAAGGTTTTGGAAAGTCCCGGAACAGGGGGTCGTTTATTTGGGCCTGATGTGGGGGAGACTTTAAAGTTTGGTCGATCACAGCGCATGTTTGATATTGAAAACAGACTTGCTGTTGATGTCATCCCAAAAGACGGAAGCCCAAATCAAACCGCAACAAGGCGAACTGTTGAATTTGACAACATACAAAACTTCGCTATAGATTTTGATGATCTTCTTTTGAAGAACAAGAAGTGGCAAGCAGAGTACGGCAAACTCAGGGAGAAGCTAGACCCAACTAAGGGAGTTCTCACTCTTGCAGCTAAGAATGAAGCCGACGATATATCCAACACAATAAAGACACTTGGGTTCGATGCACAGTTGGTAAACAAAAAAGAAACCTTCTTTGACGTTTACTTTCTCAACGGCAACCCCGCATCTTATTCCGCTAAAGTTGACGAGCTTGTAGCCAGTTCAGGGCTTCCAAAAGAAGAAGTCGAAAAGGCAATGCGCTACATGTACGCCGAAGGGTTGTTTGCAAAGGCAAAGGCAAACACAAGAGTCAGACAGGGTAAGGAGCAGTTATCATTATCCGGTGAGATGTTTAGTCAGATAGTCTCTGATGAAAACCAACAGAAGCTTATGTATGAAGTTCTTGGAAAGAAACATGCTGACTCACTAATACGTATGCGGGATTGGGTAGAGTCATCAATAGGCGACTCTCTGGATTTACGAAGGGGTGGTGTTAACGGTGTTATAACAATTGACTCTGCTTTCTCTCGTATCTTTAACGTGGCACGGGGAATGGTTAGTCCCCTGTATGTGGGTACCGAACTAGCATCCCGAACAGTTCTTTTGTACAAGCAGAACTTGATGGATGCAGCATTGTCTGATCCACTAGCTGCTGAAGCAATGGCTGCTATCCTATACAACAACAACCCGTCAAAGCAAGTCATAGAAACTTTAAGAATCAGACTTGAAGCTCACCTAGCAAAGGGTGTTGCGGCTAGCGGAAACAACATACCATCGATGGATGAGATACTTGCCCAAGAAGAAAACTTCCGTACTTACGGAACAATCATAAACCCTATTACGCAGGAAGAGACAGACGAAGATGAAACAGTACAATAACGGCCCTCGTAAGGGAATGATGTATGGCGGTATGTCCCGCCGCAAACCAATGATGTATGGTGGTACAGCCATGAAAAAACCCCGCAAGAAAGCTTACGGGGGCGGTACAATGTCGGCAAGTCAGCCACAACAGAACATGATGCAGAACAACACCATGACATCAGGTGACATGAATCAGATGCAAACTGCCATGATGCAGACTCCGAAGTTGCGGATGGCAAAGGGGGGACTTGCTAGAGGTATCAAAGCCACAAAGAAACAGCAAACAAAAACAAATAAAACAGATAGACAGCTATTAGCTGAGTCAGACCCTACAAGACCTTCACCTACAGGAATGAGTAAAGAGCTATTTGGTCGGTTGAGTATCAAGGCAGGAATAGATAATAATCCCAGACCAACTCAGGCTGATAGGATAGCCGGAGCTAGGATGAAAAAGCAACAGTCTCGTAAGAAACGCTAGATGTAGTTTCTGGACTTCTCCATCATTTCATCTGCCATAGACCGAAGGTACCGTAGAAGGGATGCTGTCGAGTGTGAGCCATCCCACTGGGGTAATCCCTCTACCATTGCAGATTCAAACTGCTCTGGCTTCACTCCTTCCCAAGTTAACTCTATGGTGCCGTTCTGTTTTAGATTAGCCTGAAATGTAAACAGGTTAGCCTCTGTGCTTTTGTTAGCCATCTACTTGTTCTAATTCCTGTATTGCTAGATTGTAACAATCAGCCTTGAATACAAAGCCGTTGCTTGGGTCTACGTCACCCACCTTGTAACGGGTTGCTTTTGTGTAGAAGGTTTGTTTTGGTATCTCACCAAGAATCCACGCCTTGCTGTGATCCGTGAGAATACGGACAAAGACGTAACTGTCACAGTCCTGCTTGGTTCCGTGCGCTGACACAGAGCAGTCGTAGTTAGGTGATGGGGTTGTGTTACAACGCTTGGTCTTTACGTCCACCCGTTTGTTTCCAACCAGCAGATCAAAGTCCTTGTTGTTGGCATCAGTACCGCCAACGTAGTCCTTTACAATCACCTCGCCTATAGCCCCCACCACATTACTAAGACTACCAGTTATGCTGCCCTGTAGGATGCCTACAGAGGCGGCTTTCTTTTTGGCACGGGCTATTATATCAGGCGTTATCTTGATCTGTATCACTGTTTGTTTCCTTAAGACTATTGGCTAATGTAGTCATAAAAGTAGACTGGGATGCCTGTAGCTGGGCCATTCTAAAGTTTAACTTCTGTATTTGATCACGTACATCCCGTATTTGCATAACAGTATACTGATCCACATGACCCATGTCATCTACTTTGTATTCTACTTCGTCTATAATAACCACATTATCTTTATCCGTCATCGTCTTCTTCCTCGTCTCTGGGTAAATATACTAAAACAAACGCCCCACAGTTTGAACAACTAAGGTTGGTGACCATAGAATGATCTGGATCATCCTCTGTGTCATGGTCACCGCCCCAAGTTAAGGCGTATGTACAGTGCCAACAATTCATGCTGCTGTCAAGTCCACAACTTCACAAACCCCTGCAGTACAGGCAAGTTCACGAGAGCCGCTGGTGTTATCTTCCTTTTCAAACTCTGTTAGTTTGTTCCAGTCAATATGTACCACTTCCATGCGTTGCTTCCACTCAAGGTATTCATCAGGCTCTATGTCCTGATAGGGTGCCTGTTGGTATGTGTGATCACTGTGAGGAAGGAAAGAAACTCCTGACGCTACATCAAAGTTCTCATACACCCACGCTCCTACATCCATCCATTCCGATTCCTTAACTGATACAGTAATGCTAGGCTTGTGTTCGCACCAGTGTAAAGCGTAGGTCTTCCACAACTCCAGTTGTTCTATGGCTGTAGTTTGTGTGCGGGTAACCGCTCCTTTGGGAGACTGCATTGGGAAGCTGAAGACTGTTACGTTGTCCGGCTTCATCACATCTCGTTCAGCAGGTACACCACTGTCCACAAGAAACTGTGTTAGGGGGTCTTTGTTGTCACCACGAACAGTACGAATAAAGTAATCGTTGTGTCGTGCGTGAATACCACTAGCAGAGTCTGTAAGCTGAGAAACAGTTCCGCTAGGCTTGACGCAGGTGATTGCTGCACTGACAGGTATACCAAGTAACTCCGCATACTCACGGTTTGTTTCCACCGCTACGTCACGCATCTCCTGCAACCATATTTTACTATCAACATTCTTGGACAAAACATGATGATCCATGATGCCTGTTAAAGAAACCCCAAGTAGCCTTTCTTCCTCTGTGTTATCCTTCCACACTTTTCTAAGATACTTAAAGTCAGTCAGGGTAGACTGCATAGTTCCAAGAATGGTAGCTAGTTTAACTTTGTGTTTGAGAGACTCTAGTGTGTCATTTTCACGGACAACTATTTCTGACAAATTACAAAACTGGTATGGGCGTAAGACTATCTCACTGCAAGGGTTCGTACCCCACATGTGTCCCGTCTCTCTTCTACCGTTACGAGCCACTTGCTTTTCAGCAGCCTCACGATTAAACATGCCACGCTCACCAGACTTACTATCGTACAAGGCAAGCCACTCACGCATAAAGGTACCCATCTCAGGCTTTGTTTTGTAGGCTACAGAGTTGTTAGCCAACGCACGTTGACCTTCTGTTTCCCACCACTGCCCAGCTTTGGCGTGACGCATCTGATCGTCATTTAAATTAGATAGGCTGATCAGGGCTGACCTGCGAACACCCCCTACAACAACTACCTCGCCCACCTTGCACATGAGGTCGTGGCACTCAATAGGAAACAACCTACGTCCAGCAGCCTTCTTGAATATTTCTATGGTAAAGTTAAACAGATCAATTAACGGCTGGGGGCCACTAGCTCTACCGCCCATGACCTTCAGCCGCGCACCTGCGGGGCGAATAGCAGAGGTATCCCAAGAAGGAACCTGACCTGCATAAAGCAACGCAACCAGTTCACGGTAAGCTTTAGCCCATCCCGGCTTGCTATCTGCTACATTAATTACGGTGCTAGAAGTACTAAAATTATCAGATACAACAGGTAATTTGTCAACATTCTCTCTCTCCACACTAAAGCCAACACCAGTGCCACACATCAGTATATACATGCACTCATCAAATGAACGTGGGCTATCAACTGGAATGTAACTACAGTTGTACCCACAGATATTGTCACGAGCCAACGCTGGCCCTGAAGTCATCATTGCCCTCATGGACGGCATAACCTGAAGACTAAGAACAGCCTCACGAACCTCACCTAAATCTACTTTAACGTTACACTTGTCCTCTACCTGACTCTGCATAAAGTCCATGTAACGATCCACAGTTTCATCCCAATTCTCACGACGCTCTTCTCCATCAATCCAACGAGCATAGCGTGACTTGTGAATAAACTGCTGGTATGGTGTAGGTAACATGTTGTTCATGTTCTTATTCTCCCTTTGTTTCGATTAGTTTGGTTAGGTACCACTGTGCTTTTTTGAGGTCTTCAACTCCGTTTTTGTAACGGTATCTCCAGAGGTACTTGATGATGTTTCCTTGTAGGTAGTACTCAAACCCATTGTCTGTCGCCGCTTGGATTGCCTCAATGCACTCGACACCTGCTTGATTGTAGTGTGGCGGTTTGTTAACGACATCATCGTCCCTCATTCTTTTCACCATGTATTCTTCGTGTTTCATTGTTTCTTTCCAAAATTAACTTTAATTACATTGTTACCATGTTGATTCTTCAACTCTTCTTCTACCTCTTCAATCATAGATTCTGCAACAAGGTTAAACTTTATTGAGGCCGCACCCTTATCATACACATCCTCAAGGTCTTCCCTTACCGTCTCCATTATACCCTCTTGTATAATCATAGCGGGGTTGTAGTCGGAGTCATCCTCGTAGGTTTTATCTGTTGTATCGTAGGCAGTCAGGGTAAAGTTCTCTTCATCAAGAGGCTTAAGTATGATGTAGTATCTGTCTGGTAAAAGAGACATCATCTCCACCTGCTTTTGTATTTCAATATCGTCGGTCATTTTTTTACCCACTCCATAGGAATAGACCCTTCGGCCCATTCAAAGTTGTATCTTGCACACCAAGCAGCATACGTCGTCTTGCTACCCTTGTAAATCTTATTCTTAGCATTCATAAAGACAAACCGAATATCTAAGTCAGGATGTTGTTTCTTCATCAGTACCATCTTCACCCTGTCACCCTTATCTAGGTGACCTTTAGCTTCTACGTAAATGTTTGTTTCTGGGAAGTAAAAGTCTGGAGTGTAGTGTCGAGGGGCAGGTATGTATTCAAACTTATCCTGTTCGTAAAAGAATGTCACGTTCTTGGATACTAAAGTCCGTGCCAAGTTGAGTTCAAACTTAGACCTGTATTTTACCTTGTTATTCAAAAGGTTACCCCTATCGATATTAATCTTTTTTCTAGGTACCCTGCCAGTTTGGGTGAATACTTTTCTATGTTGGTAAGTTCTTTTGTCAAAGGGTGCATCGGCACACATACATACGCTCCTGAAAATGACGTTCTACTGATATGCTGTAGTTCAGTCTCTACCTTTTTTATGTCTCGTGCTTCTGTGTCAGAAATTAAGTGACCATCCGTACCGTAGTGATTAACCAAAGTTAGGGGTAGCCCCTTATTGTGTAACCGCAAACGAGTTACCCTGCGTTCTCCCCCAGTGGCATTGCTGGACTCTATGTACACATGACTAAGGTCACTGTTTAGTTCCATGAGTTCTACCTCATAATCTTTCACAAACAGGTACGGCATCTTTACATTTCCTTATTTTTAAGTTTGTCATACCACACCATCGGTGGAAACTTTGCTTTGGAAGTAACCTTACCATGCAGAATAGCGTCAGGCCAACAATGTGATCTGTACCCACACAAGTTACACTGTCTGGGCAGAACCTTGTTACCTGTTCGTATGACTTCACCGTTGCGCTTGTAAGATTCAAACTCTGACTTGAACGGAACAAACGGTTCTACATCAGGGTTAGTAAGAAACTTGACTCGTTCTTCTGCATCTTTTAGATAGGCTTCTTTATCATCCTGCGCCCAATCCGGCACTTCAACAATAGCCACCATACCACTAGACTTGTTAACAACGATCCACCCCCCAAACGGTAAGCCTGTAGCTTCCGCATAAAGAAACCCCTGCATGACATAGCCAAAGGGGTCATCCTCTTTTAGTTTGTCGTAGCCACCGTTCATACCAGTAAACTTGTAGTTGAATGCCCAGTCACTTGCTGACTTAACATCCCACACCTTCTCTACTCCCAACTCATCACGGATGATGACATCAAGAGTACCGTTGACCAGTGTGTCTCCTACCTGCAACTGAACGGCTCGTTGGTAGTCAACAATATCTACCCCAGCCTCTTTCATTATAAGCATAAGGATTGATTCTGTCAGGTCACCAAACATAAATCGGAACAGGGTGTTGTACTCCATGTCTTCCTTGATGCCCTTCTTCTCCAGCACCTGCTGGCAAAGGGGACGACCAAGACCTGACATACGAATACGGAAATCACCCCGTTGACGAACGAGTTGTCGCTCTGCTGCTTCAGTACACTCTTCAGCAAAGTCTTTAACTGCTTGCGGGGAGACAGTAGTTTCCCCCCGCAAAGCATTACTCATGTGGTCTTGTATTTTAAGCAGCGTTAGCATTGTCAAAATCCGCTGCCAAATCTACATCATCGTCATCAGCGATCAGCTTCATAGCTTCACGGTTCTGATTCATAATGTTTTCATTGTGACCTTTTACAGTTTCAGCGAACATTGTCATTAGCTTCTTGTCTTCATCTGTGATGCTAACTTCACCCTCTAACGCAGGGACAGGAGTCCAGTAAGTTACACTACCATTCTTATGTTTGTGAGTGGTTAGCGAAACAGAACACTTCTGCATCAGTTTCTTTTGCTTTGCCAAGCTATCGATAAAGTCACCAATAGGCTTGTAGCCAGAACGTTTGAAGTATGAAACAATAGGCTGATCAGCAATCTCTGTGACTACACCATCAGCATCCTTAAACGTTCCGCTGATCTTAGCATAGATTACCTGATTACAGACAACAGCACGTGACCTTAGATAGTCAGGGTCATCCTTTGACAGCTTGTCTTCTTCATCACGAGTCAATCGTCCCGCTTTGTTTACACCATCACTTGCTGGGAACATACCCGACAGGCTTGTCTTCTGGACTGTCTTGGAAGAGAAAGTACCTGTGTCCTGATCCCAAAGGCTGTATTCAAACGTGCGTAAGATTGGGCGTATCGATACCTTATCGGCATACAAAAACCTGCCATCAAGATACATCTTCCACGAGCCACGAGTAAGGGACTTACCGTCCTCTGTCTCTGCATCGTAGTTGATATTAATTCGGGGCAAGCCTACCTGACGGTTTGAGTTACCGCCCTGCCCACTTGCTTGCATAAGTGCTTCAGCATCGTCGCTGTTAAATGCTGCAACGATTGCGTCCATGTTGTCTAGTTCCATTACTTCTGTTCCTGTTTCCATGATTTTTCATGCTCCTATTTCAGGGTTGTAGAATGATACTACAGGTTTACTACTTCAGTGTCAAGCCAATTCTTACCTATCTTTAATTCTATTTCAACAGGCATATCGTA
>UEXM01001266.1_pt1 | contig 22179 bp, 20 predicted proteins | sample 1796661 | NCBI WGS metagenome assembly UEXM01 (sample SAMEA4772469, study PRJEB27181) | metagenome | reverse complement strand
TTTTAATAGCACGGGCAGCGGCGCCAATGTTTTCCCCGCGAGCGGGTTCCACCAGAATAAAAACAATATCCATTTATGGTCACTTGTTCTTGCCGTGTGTATTTCTGTCCATTCTATACGAGGCGTGGGCACGGTTTGCAGAAAAGAGGGCGGTAGATAGAAGGGGTGATAAAACCCATGCTCGGAGGGGGGTTGTTAGAAACAGCTATTTTTGTGCGTCAATAATGGGCGGGAGGAATAATGGGGGAGGGCTCCCTAGGCCGCGCTCGTACCCACCGGCCACGAATATGATAACCGGCCAAAAACCTGCCTGACTAGCGAGATCAGTGAGAGGCACAGCAGTCTGGATACTCAGTTTGAGGCGTCGGCGAAGAGGAGGGCGACATGCTGGCGTTTGGGCAGGGCTGGTTGCCGATTTCGCGGGCACTCGCCTGGATCTCGGTATCGTCTGGAGCCAGCGCTAAGGCCTGGCAGATACTTTTGCGGGCGTCCTGTTTATCTCCCGTGGCCATCTGAGCATAGGCCAAGTTATTCCAGGCAGCGGCCAATTCCGGTTCATTACGCACGGCCTTTTCAAAGGCTGCCCGCGCCTGTGTCTTCTTATTTTGTTCCCACAGGGCATTGCCATAGCCAAACCACAATGGGCCGTTTTGTGGGAATGCCTCTACGGCCGCTGGCCAGAAGTCGATATTATTCGGTAAGGGAGAGATGGCGCGCAATAGTGCTTCCGGTTCGGCGCTGGCGGGGAGCTGGCCGGGGGCGATCAAGGTGAATCCCCATTGGTCGGCTCTTGCCCAAGTGCGGATAAAGCGGTTCCAGTGGCTGGTGTCGCTCTGCGCTGTGCCGCTGTGCAATACCACAGTATCGCCCTGATCTCGATAGCCGGTAACCACCGCGAAGTGCCACTTTGGCCAACTTGGTAGCGCCAGATTTTGCATCACCAGCACCGGCCGGTTGACCTGCAACTCTTGAAACAGGTGATCGGCGGATTCCACCGGGTAGGCCATTAAACCGCGGCTGCGGGCGGCGGCACGCAGTTCAATACCCAGCGATCCTTTGCGCTCCGGGAGCCAGACTTCGTCCACTAGGGCGTCCGCGCTGACAGGCTTTCCCGCCCATTGCAACATCATTGCCAGTGCGGCGGGGCCACACTGGTAGGCGTCTTGGGGGACAAAAGGAACTACTACCTGCTGGGAGGTGTGCACTGTGGCACTTTGCGGAGGCGGCACACTCTGACAGCCACCCAAAGCGAGCAGGGCGGCTGTCAATAGAGTGGCGAGAGATCCGGGCAGCGCTGTAGTCATCATCAGCTTGCCGGCCGCTTAATTAACCGGGTCGATTACTGGGAAGACATCGGTAGCGCCGAGCAAATCCAAAATCACCAGCACTAGAATGATAGCAAGCACGACGCCTAATACGCCTTGGCCGGCGGGTAACGCTTCCGATTTCTGGGCTAGCTGTTGCAGCTCGGCATGGGTGAGTCGATCCAGGCGCTGGCTTACTTGCTCTTGGTTCACGCCGTATTCGCTCAACGCCTGGGCTGCCACTTTATGATCCATTAACTGCATGACCTGCTGCTTCATGGCGGCGCGATCCTGTTGCTGGATTACAGTGTCATTACCAATCATGGCGGCCTGCGCGGCGGGCACAATGAGCACCTGCATAAACAGCAAAACAAAGGCACTAAGCATTCCGGTAACGCGTTTGGATGGGGTCATGAAGCAATCTCCTCAATTGTTGATGGCTATACTTTACCAGTGTGGCCGCTATTCAAAAGAATGGCGGCATCATTAAAAGGTTTTTTTACAAGGACTTTACCGATGTCCGTCGCTGCAATGCCTTTGCTATCAAGCCGTTGCAGTGCCTGTTTGGCATAGTCAGCGTGCAGGCAAAATAACAACCCCCCAGCGGTTTGCGGATCGCACAGCGCGGTGAGTAATGCCTCGGCCACCGGTTGCTGCTGTTGGCAGTGCACCAGTATTTGGCGGTTGGCGTCACTAAGGGTGCTAGCCACACCTTGTTCAATTAACGAGAGCGTGCCGGGCAGCAGGGGAACCTTATGGCAGTCCACGGCCAGAATAACCCGGCTTTGCTGGCTGATTTCATAGAGATGACCGAGCAACCCGAAGCCGGTGATGTCGGTGCAGGCGTTGACCGGTAAACCTTGCAAGGCCTGTTGGGCAAGATGGTTGCTGATCAGCAGGTGGCGCAGCGTGGTATCTAGCCAGGGGCCGTGGAATGCGGAGGCATGACCGCTATTCGCCTGCATCAAGGCGGCCAATTGCACCCCGCTGCCCAGTGGTTTGGTGAGGATCAAACGGTCGCCGTCACGGGCGCCGTGTTTGTGCCAGAGCTGTGTCGGGTCGGCCTGGCCGTTGACGGTGAACCCGGCGGCCATCTGTGGCCCTTCGATGGTGTGCCCGCCTACCAGGGTGCAGCCTGCGGCATTCAGCTCGCGAACCGCGCCTGCCATCATTCGTTGCAGGTCCCGGCTCTGCAGTCGCGGGTCGTGCCAGGGCAGGGTGATGTTGGCCAGAGCCGAATGGGGCTGGGCATTCATGGCGTACAGATCGCTGAGGCTGTGCAGCGCGGCGATACGGCCGAACAGGTAAGGCTCATCAATAAAGGCGGGAAAGAAATCCAGGCTCTGCACCAGTCGTTGCCCGGGCGGCCAATCAATAATGGCCGCGTCATCGGCGGCATCCACCCCGGCTTCGATGCCTAGGTTCACCACCGGTTGTAGCTCGGCAAGCGCCTCATGCAAGGCGTCGCTGCCCACCTTGGCGCCGCAACCGGCGCAATGCAATGCATCCGGGTCAGCGGGGACAGGGGGCATGCTCGGGAGCTGCTGATCGAACTTGGCCATGAACGCTCGGTCAATATGATCCTTCCAGCGCCATACCCAGTTTCCGGCAATAGACAAACTGCCACCGCGGCTGGCAATGGCGTCTTTGCCACCGGCGGACAGCAGCGACAGGAAACGGGATTGCGGGCGATAGGCGGCCAGCGGTTGTCCTTGAATAGCGGCGCGAAGATTGTCAGCCAGGGTTTGTGCCTGGCGGACCGCATAGACCCCGGCTTTGGGTAATGGGGTGGGGAAGGCGGCGCAATCACCGGCGGCAAAAATGCGATCATCGGTGATCGTTTGCAGGGTTTCCTTGGCCCGCACAAACCCGCGTTCGTCACACTCCAGACCGCTATTTTCCAGTATCGGCAAACCTCGTACTCCGGTACACCAGAGTACCCATTGGGCGGTTAGCGGTTGATCCCCCATGTGCAGTTGCTGCTGTGCATCACAGTGAACACGACTGTCGGTATGCAGGGTGACGTTGTGGGCTTGCAGCCGCTTGCGCATTTTCTCGCGCACGCTGGCGGAAAAACCGGGCAGCAAATCGCCGCCGGTGATCAATTGAATCTGTGCCGGTTGCTGGCGGTTCTGGAAATGCTGGGCCATGGCCAAGGCCATCTCGGTGCCGCCGGCCCCGGCGCCGATCACCGCCAACGAAGGGGATTGCTGTTCGGCGTGTTGGCTGAGTTGTTGCCAGCGGGCATAGAAACTGGCCACGGGTTTCACCGGGACCACACGGGGGTGGCTGCCCCCGAGAGGGCTCAAATCCGGAGTGGCGCCCACGTCCAGACTTAACCAGTCGTAGGCCAGTTGGCTGCCATCGCTGAGCTGTAATTGTCGCTGTTGCGGGTCCAGCTGGGTCACGCTGGCTTGAATAAAGCGGCAGCCGCTGGCCTGACACAACCGGTACACATCCACGTGGGTGTCATCCAGGCTGTAGTGGCCGGCGATCAGCCCCGGCAACATGCCGGAGTAGGCGCTGAGGCTGTCGGGGGAAACCAGCGTCAGGCGCACACCGGGAACCGGTTTCATGGCCAGCATACGCAGGACCAGCGCATGGCTATGGCCGGCGCCGACAAAGACCAGGTCGTAATGGGCGGAGGGGCTTATCACAGTGGCATCATCACAGTTGAAGGTCGCCTTGCAGGTAGCAGCGTGCGGTTCCACTAAGGGTGACGCGATCGCCGTTTAGCTGACAGTGTAATTCTCCACCACGGGCAGACAGCTGGCGGGCATGAAGATGTGTCTTGCCGAGTTTTTCCGCCCAGTAGGGCACCAGCGTGCAATGGGCTGATCCGGTGACCGGGTCTTCCGGAACGCCTTTGGCCGGGGCAAAAAAACGGCTGACAAAATCACAATCTTCACCGGGGGCAGAAATCATTACTGCGAAGGTATCCAGTGCTGCGATGGCGGTGAAGTCAGGCTGAAAATGACGCACCTGGTCGGCGCTATCCACGATGACCAAAGTATCGCGAGCCTGTAGCACCTCGCGAATGGGTAAATCCAGCGCTTGCGAGAACGGGGTGAGATCGGTGAGCGCATGGGCTGGCCGTGACGGAAAATCCAGACTCAACGTTTGCCCGCTACGGGTGACGAACAAGGGGCCGGAGGCAGTGGAAAAGCGTACCCGCTCACCGGGAAACCCCAGCGCATGGAACACCACCCAGGCAGCAGCGAGCGTAGCATGGCCGCACAGATCGACTTCGACTGTCGGGGTAAACCAGCGCAACGCGTAGCCTTGTTCGTCAGGCACCAGAAAGGCGGTTTCCGATAGGTTGTTTTCCAGCGCAATGTTTTGTAGCAGGGCATCATCCAGCCAGCGCTCCAGTGGCACCACCGCTGCCGGGTTGCCGGCAAAAAGGGAAGAGGTAAAGGCATCGACTTGGTAGAGTTTCATAGGTTGCCTTGGCTGTGAAGTTGACGATAACTGCCATTGTATTGTGGAGGCTAGCCGTTCAACGACTGGTTATTAACCGCTAGCGTTCAATAATTGAGCTACGGCATAACCAACAGCAAAAAAGATAATGATTTTCAAAAGAAGCCCGGAGCGTGATGGAGATATGTTCTCTTTTCTTTGTGGGGGCTTTGGAGTTTCCCATGCGCGGTTGTTTCTCCACTCACTATCGCCGTCATAAAATCTGGTGAGGATGTCGGCCATGTCATCGAAAGTCGGATCAGTAGGCGTTACTGATTCAGTATTCGACTCATAGAGCACAACGGAAAAGCCGTCTTCTGTCGACCCTGAACCCTCTATGGCCATTCCGTCTTTCTCGATTTTTATAGCTGATAATTGTTGCCAGCTCATGCCAGAGAGAATTGTTCGTAAATCTTCAACGCTGCTGCATGAGACTGGCTGGTGTTCTTCGTTGATTAGATTTCCTGTTTTGGTTACAAGCATTCCAAATCCCTTTGATAGTTATAAATTAGAGCACACCGTTAGGCTTTATTTTTAAAGCCGGGTCTATCTTTTTATAAGCCCAGCTCCGGCTTCAGCCTTAGCCGTTTGCGCAATCCCCGCGACAGGGCATCCACGCCCAGATTGAGCAACACCGTGGCCAGGATCAACAGGGCGGTTCGGTCAAAGCGGAATTCCGCCACACTGGAATCAATATAAAAACCCAAGGTGTGAATGCCAAGGATCCCCAGCACCGCTGTTTCGCGCATGATTACCTCCCAGCGATAGAGCAAGAAGGCCAGCAGGTTGGGGCTGATGCGCGGCAACACCTCGTAGGCGTAGCGGTTGATCCCGGTCGGCGCGTCCGCTCGCAGACGCAGGGTTTCACTGAAGCGGCCGGTCAGGTGGGCGACGATGGCGCCGGTGTGCAGAGCAAGAGCGAAAATGCCGGGAAGCATGGAAGGGCCCAGCAGAATCAGGAAGAAGAACGCCAGAAAGAATTCCGGGGTGGTGCGTAGTACTACCAGAATGCCATGGCCAACACTGCGGCTGATCCGGTTGCCGAATAGCGGCGAGGTGAGGGGGAACAGTAACAAGGCAAGGATGCCGGTAAGCAGCAGAGCTGCCAGACCCAGCACCACCGTTTGCCAGAGACCGGGCCATAGTTGTTGCTGCCAGAGCATGGCAAACCATTGGCTCAGTTCCAGCAGGCCACCGCCTTGACGCAGGGGGGCGGGCACCAGATCCACGGTGATAAAGCGGACCAGAGTGTCCAGATTGCCGGTAAAAAGGGGCGGCGCCCAGGCCACGGCAGCAATCAGGTAAAGCGGAATCAAGCCAGGGCGCAGCCACCAGCGCAGGGTGAAAATCAGTGCAAAAAAGAGGTAGAGCAGGGCGGCGCCCTGGTCGTAGACGCCTTCACGAAACGCGGTTTCCAGGTGGAAGCCCAGGGTAGGCAAACCGATAAAACCCAGAATGGCGGAGGCGCGCAGGGCGCATTCTAGCCGGTAGCTGCCATAGGCTTTGAAGGCCTGCCAGACCAGAGGCAGGCGCGCGAAGAAAAAGCGGCTGATCGTGGTGGTGCTGGCGGGTAATGCATGGGAGGGGGCTGGGTCTGCCTCTTCGAGAAATTCCCCAAATACTTTGGCAAAGATGCCCGCATAGGGAATGGCGATGGCCAGTACCCCGGTGAGCGTGCTCAGCCCGGCAACCTGCAATAGCAGCAGGCCCCAGAATAATTCATGGATGGCGCGGATGCTGGCGGCGAAACCGCGCACGGCACGTGAAGACCAGCAGATCGCCATAAAGAAGCCGAACAGGGCGGCCAGCGCCGTGCCTTGCCAGGCAAAGGCCAGCGTATTGGCCAGTGCTTTGCCCAGTTGTTCGGTGGTAAAGAAGTCCGGGGCGAGAAACCCCTTGCCCATGCGCAACAGTTCTTGGCCGGGGCTGGAACGGGCGATTTCCATATCGGCCAGCAACAGTGCCAGCAGGCCGGCCAGGGCGAGGCCACCGGTGGTGCGTCGCCAGCGACTGGCGGTGGTGTTCAATGGGGCGCTGGCCGGTTTCATGGTGGGGTGTTCACTGATACGAGCGGTGTTGGTATGAAGCGTCCTGATATAACGCATCCAGATCGCTGAGTGACAGCGAATGGGTGGCAGCATCGAGTACGACTTTGCCGTGGTTCAGGCCAATGATTCTATCGCTGCAGGCCAGCGCCAGCGCTCGATCGTGCAGGGCGATTACGGCACTGTCATGGCGGGCCAGAGACAGGGTCAGCAAGGCAAGGCCCTGATGTTCGTCCAGGCTGGATACCGGTTCATCGGCCAGTAGAATCGGGCGTTGGGTATAGAGCGCCCGGCCCAGTGCGGCGCGTTGCGCCTGGCCGCCGGAGAGCTGGTCGATACTGGTGAACAGTTTGTTGTGCAGTGACAGATCGGTGGCCAAGGCGCCAATTTGTTCACGCTCATGGCGACTGGGAGCAATCAGATTTCGCAGATTAGTGAGAGTGCCATTGCGTGACAGGGCGCCCATGTAGATGTTGTGGAACACGCTAAGCATGGGCACCAAGGCGCCAGCCTGAGGGCACCAGGCACAGGCGCTCTCCTGCTGGTTGCGCAGGGCATCCAGCAGGGTGGATTTGCCGGCACCAGAGGGGCCGAGCAGGGCGACTCTTTCCCCTTGCCCGATGGTTAGCGTCAGGTCAGAAAAGACAACCTGATCGCCATGCCCCAGCTGGGCCTGCTGAAAATGGAACACGTCAGTGCTGACCGTGGCCGTTAGTCCAACAGGCCAATGGCGTTGGCGGTTTCCTCGATGGGGGCATAGTCCGCATTGGACGCGGGTACAAACTTCTCACGGGGGAACGCTTTCAGCAGCACCGGATCGTCGATGGCCAGCAATACCTCGGTAACGCGCTGGCTAAAGCCGTCGCCAAAACGCTCATTCAGATCACCACGTACTGTCCAGTGGTAGTCGGGGTAGCTGGGAGTTTCCCAGATGACACTGACTTTGCTGGTGTCAATTTTGCCTTCCGCCAGCTCACGCTCCCAAACCTTGAAGTTCACCGCGCCAGTGGCGTAGGCGCCGCTTTGTACCAGTGCAATGGTGCGGCTGTGGTCGCCGGAGAAACCGACTTTTTCGAACAGCTTGTCCGGCGCTTCATTGAACGTATCGCGCAGATAGAATTCCGGCATCAGGCGGCCCGAGGTGCTGCCTTTGGAACCGAAGGTAAATGACGGTTGTGCAATGAAGTCTTCACCCAGTGTCTCTACAGGCTTGAGCCCGGTGCTGCTGTTGGCGATGAAGTAAGACTTGAAGGCAGTGTCTTCCTGGCCCTGTGCAATGGCCTGGGAGCCGGGGACAAGACGACGAGCCTGAACACCGGATAAACCGCCAAACCAGGCCATTTGTACCTCATCGTTACGAAAGGCGGTAACGGCGGCAGCGTAGGATTTCACCGGAACGTATTTTACCGGTACGCCCAGTTGGTCTTCCAGATAAAGGGCGATGGTGCCGAACCGCTTTTCCAGCTGAGACTCATCCTGGTCGGGGATGGCGGTAAAGATGAAGGTGCCGGTGTGGGGGTCATTACAGGCAGAGAGCAGCAGGGCAGCAACCAGTGCAACAAGAAGTTTCAAACGCATCGTTGTCTCCGTTCAATAGGGAGGCTTAAGGAATGTTGGATTCGGCAAGGAACGCTTATGCAGTATAGCGGCCTGGCGGTGATATTGCTCAGCGACGGTTAAGGAAAGCACTGACCTCAGCTCGGCTACCCTGGAACAGGATAGTGCCCGCCCGGCGCGACAACATGTAGTCGTACATGGGGTCGTAGTAATCGGCGAGCAGGCTGTGGATCCATTCGCGGTGCAGCTCGGTATTGCCGCAGTTTGCTTGCACGGCCAAGGCTTCCTGAAGCTGTTGACGAAGTTGCTGGTGGCGAATGCCCCCCAGGCGGCGGCGAATGCGATCCATAGACGCCAGTAATTCGTCACCGAGTTGGTTGAGAGCGTCGTGTTCACCGAAGTAGCGGGCATACTCCTGCAATGGGCCGATGACGTAATCTTCCAGCGTTACCTGAACGCGGGACTCCAGCGATTCTTCAATGATGATACGTGGTTGCGATTTGATCTGGTCTTGCAGGGAAAAAGGCAGGTGACAGCGGCCGATCAGTTTGCTTTCGTCTTCCACCAGAATGCTTACAGGCTGTGCGGCACGTTGTTTGATCAGAGCAATGGACAGGCTATTTTCGAAATCAATTTGGCTGGGCTGGCCACCTGGGCGACGACCAAAGGAGGAACCGCGATGGTGGGCAAGGCCTTCCAGATCGATAGCGTTGGGTTGTTGCTCAATGACTCGTGTTTTGGCGCAGCCGGTGCGGCCACACAGGACCTCCAGCGGCAGGTTGGCGATGCAGGCTTCCATTTCATCGATCAGAAATCGGCGCAGCGCCTTGTAGCCACCAGTCACTAGCGGGGCATCGATGCCGATTTCGCGCAGCCACGCCTGGGTCGTCTGGCTACGTAGCCCGCCACGGAAGCAATACAGGTAACCGTTGGGATTGGTTTGCCACCAATGCTGCCAAGCGTATAGGCGCCGTTCTCGCTCCTCGCCACAAACCAGCGTGTTGCCCAGATCAATCGCCGCCTGTTGGCCATGCTGCTTGTAGCAGATGCCTATGCGGTGGCGTTCTTCATCGTTGATCAGAGCGAGATTGGTGGTACCAGGAAAGGCGCCTTTGGCAAATTCCACGGGGGCACGCACGTCCAGCAAGGGTGTGTCATTGAGGAACAGGGACAGGTAATCACAGGTATCGTCGCGCATGGTTGGCGAGTGTAATCCAGCGACACGCTACACGCTACACGCCAGGAAATTGGATGTGGAACCGAGGGTGGTCGCCAGTTTTCCTTTTCAAAGGTTCACTCTGGACATTCAGCTGAATTTCGTGGGCAGAGCGGTCCGTGTGGCGCCGCGCCAACCCACGTTGCAGCTTGAGGGTTGTAGCTCTCTGTTACTTTACTTTGCCGGGCGGATCTGGCCGGCCAGGTGCGGCTTGATGCCGTCTTTGGCGAGCAGGCGGAAGTCGCTGCCACCGTTGGCGGCCTTGTTCTCGAACTTCACGGTGGCAGGCACGAACATAGGTAGCTTGAATTGCACATCCACGGTGAAGGCGTTTTCCGGCAACTGGTACTGCAGCTCGGCCAGGCAGCGGGCTTTAGACCACATGCCGTGGGCAATCTGGCGTTTGAAACCGAACAGTTTGGCCGACAGCGCGTATAAATGAATCGGATTGCGATCACCGGAGACGGCGCCGTAGCGACGGCCGATATCGCCAGGCACCTTCCATTCCACAGTATCGGTGGCCGGCTGTGGTTTGGGGGCTTTTTTCTTTTTGTTGCTGCTACCGCCACCGCTGCGGAAAAAGTTCACTGATTCACTTTCCCAGACCCGTTCGCCACCGGTGCTTACACTGGTGAAGATGGAAAATTCGTAGCCCTTGTCCACTTTTTTCAGGTTGCCCAAGTAGCACTTCACGTTAAGTTGTTCACGCTCGGTAATGGGGCGGTACTGGGTGATGCTGTTGCGTACATGCACCAGGCCCATAGCAGGGAAAGGAAAGCCGTCGGCAAGAATCAGCGCCATATGTAATGGGAAGGCGTGCATGTGCGGATAGGTCACTGGCAGCTTGCCGTCGGCGGCAAACCCACACACTTTGCGGTAAGCGGCGAGATGCTTTTCATCGAGGGAGACATCATTCAGGCGTAGACCCACGTCCGGCAGGGTGGGGTTACTGCCCGGCTTAACTGTGGCACGTAATACGGCCTTGGCAAAGTTGACCACCATGGGCGGTGTATTACGTAGCTCGCGAAATTTGACCTCACTCATGACTCAATCCTTTCCCGTTGATAGCGTTGCAATGTAAGGCAACGGTGACAGTGAAAAGAGTATAGAGCAGGGCAGCCGGGTCGCTATTGGCCGTATAGACAGGGTGGCTGGTGAGTTAAGCACAGGGTGCTCGACACAGGCCCAGAAAGCGTGAGACCTGTTCAGGAACGGTTTTGGTCTGAACGCCACATGCCTACGCCAAAGTAAATAAGGCGTAGTTGCTTCTCTGCGGTAATCAGCACTTCTTGCTGGCCCGTTTCATCCGTTTCGTCCAGTTCCAGCATTTCCTGAGTCAATGCAGTGACATTGTTAACAACCAGGCCTGCCATCATTTGTAGGTCTTCGGCATTAACGTGATCGAGGAAGGGGAAGCGTGCCATGTCCATGGCCAGTTCGTTGGTGAACATGCGGATTTCGCGGCGAATGGCATTGCGCATGGTGGGGGTGCCACTTGCCAGTTCCTTGGATACGAACAGGAAGTGGGCACGGTTGTTACGCACATAGGTAAAGTAAGTTTCCATGGAGCTGCGCAACATGCGCTCATCGGGTAATTCCTGCTGGCGTACTTGGCGCATCATCTGGCGCAGAGTACGGAAGGATTCGTCCAGCAAGGTGAGGCCCATGGCACTCATGTCCGAGAAATGGCGATAAAAGGCAGTCGGTACTACCCCGGCTTTTTTGGTGACTTCCCGCAGACTCAGGGCAGAAAAGGGGGCCTTTTTGACCACCAGCTCCAACGCAGCCGTCATCAGTGCTTCCCGGGTCTGTCCCCGTTTAGGCTTGCGAGTTCTGCTGGTGCTTTCCTTTGTCATCGTTTTTTGCCTCCAAAATCAGTTGCTTATTCTCTTCTGTGCAGGCTTGTGATGCAACCAATTCCCTAGGATAGGTTGTAACACCATGATAAAAGAAGTCTTTATCTTTTTTGTGAACACTTGTTGACTGAGTGAGCGGCGGCGTGAATAATGCGTACAACTGTTCACTTGAAGGGCCTGACCCATGAGCTCGATAACACAAACATCCAATCGTTTTCAGCAAGGCGTTAACCGTCTTCTGCAATCCCGTGTGGCCACCATTCTGGCTACTCCTCACGGCGTGGATCGTTATCTGGAAGTATTGAATCCGATGTGGTCGGTGGATGAAGTGCGCGCTGAAGTGGAGCGCGTCGACTATCTCACCGACGACAGTACCACCGTGACACTACGCCCCAACAGTAATTGGCAGGGGTTTATTCCCGGGCAGTTTGTGCAACTTACCGTGACAATCGATGGCAAGCGTCAAACACGTTGCTACTCCCCGGCAAACTCTGTGCACCTCGCAGATGGCCGCATTGAGTTAACGGTGAAGGCTCATGCCAACGGTTTTGTTTCGCGCTACCTGCGTGATCAGATGTCAGTGGGGGAAGTGGTGACCTTGTCCCAGTCGGCGGGCGAATTTGTGCTCCCCGCAGAGCGACCTGAACGGGTGTTGTTGATCAGCGGTGGCAGCGGCATTACCCCGGTAATGTCCATGCTACGGACACTCTGTGATGAAGGGTTTTCTGGGCCAGTGACGTTCTTACACTATGCCAACAGCGCGGCTGACATGATCTATGCCACCGAGCTGGAGAGCATTGCTGAGCGTCATGACAATGTGACTCTGTTGCGTTGCTTCAATGACGAAAGTGAACACGGAGAATTAACGGGCTTGTTTAGCCGTGAACATTTATTCCGTTCCGTGCCGGACTATGCCGAGGCAACCGTTTTCCTCTGTGGTCCGCCACCAATGATGGCCGCAGTAGAAAAAGTATGGAATGAAGACGGACTTGGTGACCAGCTGCATAAAGAGCAATTCACCCTAGCCACAGCGGATCTGCAAAGCGACAACGTTGCAGGCGAAGTGTGCTTCCTACAGAGCGAACGAGTGGAAGTAAACAGTGGTGCGACTCTGCTTGAGCAAGCAGAAGTGGCCGGGCTAACACCCCAATCCGGTTGCCGCATGGGTATCTGCCATACCTGCTCTTGCCGCAAGACAGCGGGCAAGGTCCGCGACATTCGTACTGGTGAAATCAGCGATGCTGGTGAAGAAATTATCCAAATCTGCGTGACCGTGCCGGTGGGCACGGTCACGCTGGATATCTAAATCGATCAAGGAAGGCGAGACATTATTATGAGCATTTTTAGCAACCTTACCGCCGAACAATTCGAGACGATTGGCCGGGAATTAGACGCGATCCGTAACCGCGAGCTGGCGGACTTGGGTGAGAAAGACGAAAAGTACATTCGTAGCGTGGTGAAGCGTCAACGCCAGCTGGAAGTGGCCGGCCGTGGCTTGTTAATGTTGGGCTTCTTGCCACCAGCATGGTTGGCCGGTGTGGCTTGCCTGTCCGCCTCAAAGATCATTGATAATATGGAAGTCGGTCATAATGTGATGCATGGTCAGTATGACTGGATGGGCGACCCGAACCTGAACTCCAGGACATTCGACTGGGATAACACCTGTACCAATAAAAACTGGAAACACTCGCATAACTTCGAGCACCACACTTATACCAACGTGCTCGATATGGACCACGATATTGGTTATGGCCTGCTACGCATGTCTGACGATCAGAAGTGGGAGCCGCGTTTTCTGTTTAACCCGGTGTTGTCGGTGATTCTTGCCGTTTTTTTCCAGCACTTTGTGGCCGTTCAAAGTCTTAAGTTAGAAGACTATTTGATCAACAAGACCAAGAGCAAAGAAGACATTAAGGCCGAGTTTAAGCCGATTTGGAAAAAAATGCGTAAGCAGTTGGTCAAGGATTATCTGCTCTTTCCCGCCTTGGCAGGCCCGTTTGCGCCGCTGGTGTTTGCCGGAAACCTGGCCGCAAACGTGACGCGTAATCTATGGTCCTGCGTGGTGATTTTTAACGGTCATTTCCCGGAAGCGGTAGAGCAATTCGCCGAGTCCGTGGTGGAAAATGAAACTCGCGGGCAATGGTATGTGCGGCAGATGCTAGGCTCTGCCAACTTTGAAGGTAGTCGCTTGATGCACCTGATGAGTGGCAACTTGAGCTTTCAGATTGAACACCATTTGTTCCCCGATATTCCGGCACATCGCTATGCTCGAATTTCCCTTGAAGTACAAGCCATCTGTGAGAAACACGGTTTGCCTTACAATACGGGCTCTTTTATTGGTCAATCGACCAGCACCTGGAAGAGGATTCTGAAGCTGAGCCTGCCAGGCAAGCGCAAAAAAGACGGCCATGGGCCTGGTCCGCTGAAAGGGTTGCACGCCAAGGCAGAATCACTGACTTCAACGGCAAAAGCAAAAACCCGCAGCGCGGCCTGAACCCATACGATTTCTTGGGTGGGTGAGTGCTATTCCGGGCCTGCTTCCTTGTGCTACTCTCAACGACTCTGAGTAGTGGTATTTTTGTTTGGGGACAAGCAAACGCATGGCAGAAATGACGGATTCCGGTGTGCTGTTACGAATGGCGTACAAAGCCATGGTAAAAGCCGGTATTGATGCCGATGCCGTGTTGGCGGAGGTCGGGCTGGATAAGTCCATTTTGCAGGTTCCGGACCTGCGTACTCCCCACGATGCCCAAGAATGGTTCTGGCAGGCGCTGGAAAAAGTGTCCGGTGATGAATACGTCGGATTGCATTTGGGCGAACATATTCCCGTCTATAAGGGCCAAGTGCTTGAGTACTTGTTCCTCTCCAGCCCGACCTTTGGCGAAGGGCTGAAACGGGCCTTGGACTATCAGCGTTTGCTTTCTGATGCCGCTCAGGGCGAATTGTTTGAAGAAGGCGACCGGGTTTTTCTTAAGCAAAGAATCTGGAGTGCTCGTCTCAGCCATCTCAATGAATGCATGATCATGGGGTTGATCAAGTTCTTCCGTTTCGTGACCGATGATGCATTTGAGCCATTAGAAGTGCATTTCGGCCATCCTCGCCACGCGGATCAGCGCGAATACGAACGCCTGTTTGATTGCCCGGTAAAATTCGACATGCCCAGTGTGGGCATGTATTTCGATGCCAAACTCATGAACCTGCCTTCTGCGCATCACGAGCCGGAGTTATTGCGCCTGCACGAACAGCTTGCCAGTGAGCAGGTGGCTCGGTTGGAGAAGCAGGATCTGGTGGCGCAGGTAAACCGGTTAATTGGCGAATTGCTGGAATCTGGCCATGCCAACCTAGAAGAGGTGGCGGAGCGGTTGGGCATCAAGGCACGCCAGTTGCGCACCCGACTGGCGGATGCTGATACCAACTTTAACCAGCTGGTGGCCGACTACCGTTGTCGTTTAGCGAAACGATTGCTGGCCGGCACCGACGAATCCATCGACGAAATTGTCTATCTCACCGGTTTCTCCGAGCCGTCTACCTTTTATCGTGCATTTAAACGCTGGGTCGGCATGACCCCGATCGAATACCGTAAATTGAAGGCGGAAGAGGATGCCTTGGGGTAAAGCCGATACGGGATAAGTATAAAATTGAAGAAGGCGCCGTTGGCGCTTTTTTTGTATGGCGCTAGTGCATTAAAGCACCAAGGCAGCCAGCCTGCGGTAATCAGTGGCAAGTAGTAGTGCAAGAATGTCGGGATTACCGCGTCGTAAATATGGTCGTATCGCCCGTCCGCATGGAGCCCGGCAGTGGGACCAAGCCAAGGGGGAATCGGCAACGGGGGCCTGCATCGCTCAGGGCCGCGGCGCTACCTGCTAGTGCTTTAGTGCTGCCGTGGCCAGCGGAGAGAAGCCCATGCCGAGTCGCCCAACCCGTTACTGAAAATGGGATTGAAAAACGGATTCATGATGCCTCTGAATATTCTCACTGGCTGTTTCATTTTTATATTTCCACAGCCAGCCAGTGTTTATCGGTCCGTGCGGTGGGATTCTCCCTCAATGGTGTCGCCGCCGGTGATGGCTCGATCATCGTTACGGCCCGGTTGTTGCTGGAACGGATTGGCTCCCCCACCGGGATAACGGGTCCGAGTATAGGCAAATCCGGCCCCCTGAACGGTGGTGAACCCCTGTAGCGTCCCTTTCTTAATTACCTTGCTAGCCATCCAGCGGCGAGAGCCGGGTAACAGTAGTGCGAAGCCTACCGCGTCGGTAATAAATCCGGGGGTGATCAGCAAGGCGCCACCGAGTAGCAGCATCATGCCCTCCACCATTTCTTGGCCGGGCATTTCACCCTGTTGCATACGCTGATTCAGGCGCACCCAAGTGTCCAGCCCCTGGCGGCGGAACAGATAGCTGCCCAATAAGGCCGTGATCACGGTGACGATGATGGTAATGGGCCAACCGATGGCGCCAGCAACCTGTGCCAACACCAGCACTTCCAATAGGGCGAAACCGAAGATGAAGAAGAAAATGCGACCAAAACCCATGGGCTGTCCTGTTTATCGTCAATAGTCAATATATGGTTATGATTGGACTCAAATTCAAGGGATGGGTTCCTGCGCCAAGGGTTTCTTGCCGTCGTCGGCGAAGGCAGTGGTGAGCCGGGCCGCGCTGCGGGGGGCTGGAGACCAGATCCCGGTGGATACCGGTGGGTGGGCTACGGGGAAGGGACGCACTGCCAGCTGCATGGCGTTGGCATGCTGGTGAATGGGGTAACCCAGGCCCCGGCGGGCGGCCTGGGGCGTTGAGAACTTGATTCAGCGACAGTTACCGCTTACCAGGCGATTACAGCGACAAGCGTTCTACCGATACACAGTGCGTTGCAGATCGCACTGAGATCGCGGCGCTGCTCATGCGCCGTTTTTCGACGGCAACACGCTTAACGCCAGCCACTACACATGTTTAATGAAACCGCTGTACGCAGTTCTTGAGGTGCGAACTCGATCGGAAGGTTCCATACCGGTATAGGCGCGCCTTAAACACTTTGCCCACCCACAAAAAAACCGCACCCTAAGGCACGGCTCTTTTGTTGATTTATGACGGCTTCACACGGGTTGCGTGAAACGTGTTGTCTGCTGCGGGCGTTTACGCGCCCAGCAGCATCTGGCCACACACACGTACTACGTTGCCGGTCAGGCCTTGAGACGCAGGGCTGGCAAAGAAGGCGATGGTTTCTGCTACATCTACTGGCTGACCGCCCTGGTTCATGGCGTTCATGCGACGGCCTGCTTCACGGATGGTGAAGGGGATGGCGGCGGTCATCTGGGTTTCGATGAAGCCTGGCGCCACGGCATTGATGGTGATGCCTTTCTCGGCGTACTCATCTTTGAAAGCATCGACCATGCCGATTACCGCTGCCTTGGAACAACCGTAGTTGGTTTGGCCCAGGTTGCCGGCAATGCCCGCGATGGAGCTGATGGAGATGATGCTGGCACCTTTACCCAGGCCGCCGCTGGAGAGCAGGGCTTCGTTAATGCGCAGTTGGCTGGCGATGTTGATGTTCAATACCATGTCCCAGAATTTTTCCGACATGTTGCCCAGCATTTTGTCGCGGGTTACACCGGCATTGTGGACAACCACGTCATAACCGCCAATGGCCTTCGCTTTTGCGGCGATGGCTGCAGGGGCTTCGTCAGCGGTGATATCCATTTCAAGGGTATCACCACCAATCTGCGCGGCCACCGTATTTAGGTCATCGGCCATGGGAGGAATGTCCAGCACGGTGACAGAAGCGCCGTCGCGGGAAAGCACTTCTGCAATGGCGGCACCAATACCGCGGGAACCACCGGTAACCAAGGCTTTTTTGCCTGCCAATGGCTTGTCCCAGTTGAAGTCGGCGGCTTTAAAGCCTGCTTCTGAAACACGCACCACCTGGCCGGACACATAAGCGGATTTGGGTGATAGGAAGAAATGCAGCGGGGACGCCAACTGCGCTTCAGCGCCTTCATCAACATAGATTAGCTGGGCAGTGGCGCCTTTCTTGATTTCCTTGCCCACAGAGCGAGTGAAGCCTTCCAGGGCGCGCTGGGCAACACGCACTGCGCCCGCCTGTTTTTCTGGAGTGCGACCAATAACGACAACACGGGCGCATTTATCCAGCTTGCGGATCACCGGGTGGAAGAACTCCCACAGCGCTTTTAGCTCGTCTGGGCTCTGGATGCCGGTGGCGTCAAATACCAGGCCTTTGAATGTGGCATCGTCTTCGCGGTCAGCGGTGTAGTTGTCCGCATCAACACCCAGCTTCCCGGCTTCTTTGTGCAATTCGGTGGCGTTGGCGGTGTTTGCAAGAACGGCAACTTGCGCGTCGGGAGCCCCTTTAAGGGTTGTCAGTACGTTGTCGATGGCAGTAGAACCATTGGCAGCGCCTACCAGCACGCGCCCTTTGATAAAGGATGCCTGGCCCGGCTGCCAGCGCTCCAGAATAACCGGGATCGGCAAGTTGATTGCGCCGAATAGTGCCTTGCCCATGGGAGAGTTGGCAATCGTTTGATAGGTATCGCTCATGATCCTGTCCTTTTCCATCGAATGATGAATGTGCTCATTTACCTTAGGGTAAACGAAACGGGTTTAAAGGGGTGCCGCGCAAAAACAGGGTGAAAATACGCCGTCTTTCGTAGGGCAGGACGTTTGCCCCTGTCGCACACTGGCGCGTATTGAATCACTGCAGTGTGGCGGGTGTATTGACCGGCTCCGGCCGGCAAACAGTCGTTTGAGCCAATGAGGCCGGCACGGTTGGGGGTAGACTGCGCCCTGTCGAGTGAATACCGTGGCCAAATTCGCCACCGTTGTCATCGTTGATGACCGTCCATCTCTAGAGGAAAAGATTATGCTGGCAGGTAAAGCCGTTCGTAAGGTCGCCATTATTGGTGGTAACCGTATCCCGTTTGCGCGCTCCAACAGTGCCTACATCGACACCAGCAACCAGCAAATGCTGACCGCAGCATTGGATGGACTGGTGGACCGTTTCAAATTGCATGGCGAGAAAATTGATGAAGTCGCCGCGGGCGCCGTCATGAAACACGCCCGCGATTTCAATCTGGTTCGCGAATCGGTATTGGGCTCCAAGCTGGCTCCGTCAACCCCGGCCTACGATCTGCAACAAGCCTGCGGAACCGGCCTGGAAGCGGCTATCCTGGTGGCCAACAAGATCGCTTTGGGCCAGATCGACTGCGCTATCGCCGGCGGTGTGGACACTACTTCTGACGCGCCGCTGGGTGTGAATGAAGACGCTCGCAAGGTGTTCATGGCGCTGAACCGCGCCAAGACCAATGGCGAACGTGCCAAGCTGGGTTTGAAACTGCTGAATCCGAAATCCCTGATGCCCGATCTTCCTAAAAACGGCGAGCCGCGTACTGGCCTGTCCATGGGTGAGCACCAGGCAATTACTGCCGCCGAGTGGGGCATTTCCCGTGAAGCGCAGGATGAGCTGGCATGGCGCTCTCACCAGAATCTGGCCAAGTCCTATGAAGATGGCTGGCAGGATGATTTGGTCACTCCTTTCAATGGTCTGGAACGCGACAACAATATGCGTGGCGATTCTACCTTGGAAAAACTGGCGACACTTAAGCCTTGCTTCGGTGGCCCGAACGGCACCATGACCGCGGCCAACTCCACCCCGCTAACTGACGGAGCGTCTGCTGTTTTGTTGGCTTCTGAAGAGTGGGCTAAAGAGCGTGGCTTGCCCGTGTTGGCTTACATGACTATTGGTGAAGCTGCAGCCGTAGACTTCATTGGCAAAAAAGAAGGCCTGTTGATGGCGCCGGCGTATGCGGTGCCAAGCATGCTAGACAAGCTGGACCTGAGCCTGCAGGACTTCGATTTCTATGAAATCCATGAAGCCTTCGCTTCTCAGGTACTGTCTACCCTGAAAGCGTGGGAAGACGAAAGCTTCTGCAAAGAGCGTTTGGGTCGCAAGAAGGCGCTGGGGAGTATCGATCGTAGCAAGCTGAACGTGAAGGGCTCCTCTTTGGCAGCGGGCCACCCGTTTGCTGCTACTGGTGGCCGTATCGTCGCCAATGCGGCCAAGCTGCTGAACGAAAAAGGTTCCGGGCGCGCGCTGATCTCCGTGTGTGCAGCTGGCGGCCAGGGTGTGGTTGCCATCCTCGAGAAGTAACCACGCGGTTGGTAATAAAAAAACCGGCCGTTTGGCCGGTTTTTTTATGCCGTTCTGCGGCTGCAACAAGGGCCGTGCAGCATGCAATAGAGATAAACCTGACCTGTTCGTGATTTTTCCTTGCCTCTACAATCCCCTGTTAACGCCCTATAAATCTCTTCATGTCATTGTTTTACGCGAACGAGCCAGTGCAGTGGTTATACGGAATCTCGCCTGGGTTATTCATAAGACGAGACAAGTCATGGCGTAGACGCGTGTAGAGGGCACGAAAGAAACGCGCAGCCCTGCTCGTGGGTTCAGGTCGGCGTCAGCCTGCATTCAGGTTCCATTCAGCTTGGCCCGTTATGGTTCACTCGACCTCAACGAAAAGGAGAGTAAACATGACTTTGACCAAAACAACGTTGATTGCCGCCGTATTGGGTGTGGCCTCTGTCGGTGCGGTGCAAGCTGATGACGTGCCCCGCAGCAAGATCGATTCGCTAGTGAAGGACGGGACTATCCTGTCCCTGGATAAAATCGATAAGGTAGCATTAGACAAGCACCCCGATGCGGAAATCACCGATACGGAGCTGGAAAACGAGTATGGCCGTTACCTCTACCAGGTTGAGCTGCGCGACCCGCAGGGCGTGGAGTGGGATCTGGACATTGATGCCAGCAACGGTGATGTGCTGGGCGAAGATAAGGACTGAGTCTTTGCTTGTTCACACCTTGCCGGGTCAGCGGCCACGTAACAGCAGGGCGATACTTGTCGCCCTGCTTTGCGTGTGTTCATTGTCCAGTGCGGCTGATGACATTAGCCAGGATGAGGCCTTGCAGTTACGTCAGCAGGGCGAAATTGTGGCGTTTTCCTCTTTGTTGGAAACCCTGAAGCTGCGCTATCCACAAGGGCGTGTGCTGGAGGTTGAACTGGAGCGCGACGATGGCCAGTTGATCTATGAGATTGAATTACTGACCGGAGACCGGGTGGTCCGTGAGATTGAGATGGATGCCCGCACCGGGCAGGTTCTTGATGACGAGCGTGACGACTGATGCGCATTCTGTTGGTGGAAGACAGTATTCCGTTGGCGGATCAACTTATGCCCATGCTTCGCGAACATGGCTACGCGGTGGATTGGCTGGCGGATGGCCGTGATGCCTTGCCGGCACTCAATGATGATCCCTTCGATCTGGTGATTCTGGATCTGGGATTGCCGGGCCTGGATGGCCTGCAGGTGCTTGAGCAGTGGCGTGCAGAAGGGCTGGCGGTCCCTGTGCTAATTCTCACCGCCCGTGACAGCTGGGCTGAACGCATTGAAGGTTTGCAGAGCGGTGCCGATGACTACCTGGCCAAACCGTTTCATCCGGACGAGTTGTTATTACGGGTGCAGGCTTTGTTGCGACGCACCCATGGCCGCGCCAATACATCTCAGCTTACCGCGGGCATCTTCACGTTGGATGAAAATCGACATAGCGTCTGGTCAGGGGAAGAGGAAATTAGGTTGACTGGCGCGGAGTTTCGAATGCTTCGTTACTTCATGCATAACCCTGACCGGTTACTCTCGAAAGGGCAGCTGGCTTCTCACTTGTACGATAACGAAAGCGACCGCGATTCTAATGTGCTGGAAGTGCATGTGAATCGCCTGCGCCGCAAGCTGGGTAAAACTGTGATTGAAACCCGCCGTGGCCAAGGCTACGTTTTTACCGGTAAAGCACAATGAGATCCATGGGCCGCCGGCTGGGAATCAGCCTGTTCGTCAGCTTGCTGCTGGCAGGCGGTTTGATCATCCAAGGAACGCTGTGGTGGCTGGAGCGCGATCAACGCCAGGCCCTGAGCCTGCAATTGCGCGATGACGCCGCTGGGGTGCTGGCGGCATTGGTGGCTGGCCCGCAAGGCCACTTGAGTTTGGATACGACACGTCTGCATCCCGCCTATCGGCGCCCCTTGTCCGGGCGTTATTTTGTGGTGTTGCTGGGCGAGCAGCGCTGGCGTTCCCGTTCGTTGTGGGATCAGCAATTGGCAGCGCCTTCGCAAGTGGGCGTACACCCTGATTTGCAACCCGGGCCGGCGGATCAGCAACTATTGCGTTTTCGTGGTGAGTACCAAAAAGAAGGGCAGGCTGTCACCGTGGTGGTGGCTCAGGATTACACGCCGGTTCTGACAACCTATAACCAGACGCGCACCGTGGTGTGGGTGGCCTGGGTGGGAGTGTTGCTGCTGCTGGCGGGTATTCAGCAGTGGCTATTACGCCGGGGGTTGGCGCCCCTGCGCCGGGCGCGGGATGAAATCGAACAGCTGCGCGGCGGTGAACGCCATGAGTTGAACGAACAGGTAGCGCTGGAACTGCATCCTTTGGTGGTGGAGATCAATCGCCTGCAGCGCCATACAGAGCAACAGCTACAGCGCTCCCGCCATGCCCTGGGCGACTTGGGGCATGCACTGAAAACCCCGCTCGCCATTCTCAAAAACCGCTGCACACAGGAGCTGGCCGCGTCTGATCCGGCGCTATACGCCATGCTGACCGAGCAGCTGGGGCAGATGGAAGCCAATATTCGTCGTGCTCTAGGGCGCGCTCGGGTCGCGGCCGGAGTGACAACCCGTAACC
>UEXM01001265.1_pt1 | contig 22183 bp, 19 predicted proteins | sample 1796661 | NCBI WGS metagenome assembly UEXM01 (sample SAMEA4772469, study PRJEB27181) | metagenome | reverse complement strand
TAAAGTCGTTTGTCTCTAAGCTGAGAATGAACGGAGTTAAAATATGAAGCGTGTGAGAAAGTGGACTAAGGCAGAAAAAGAATGGCTAGGGTATAAGCGCAAACTAGCAAACAATAATATGGAGGTGTCGTTATCAAAAGCACCGTGGGCAGAGGGAGAACAGCATGACAAACATGACGAAGAAGGAAGAGAAGGTATGGAATTATCTTCTGAAGAACAGACAAGCAGAAAACGCCGAGGTAGCAAACGCGTGTGACGTTGACATACACTTTGTAAAAAATCTTATATCGCGGATCAGTTCAGAAAACTGGAGAGAAGAAGTGTCCACAATGCCAATGTGGGATCGTGCAAAAGTATTAGACACGGCTAAAAACTACGTCACGAAAGATCGTGCAGCAGACCACGGCGACATGGAAGATAACTTTCAGCGCATCGCCTTATACTGGAACGCACACCTTGGACTGATTGATTTTATAAAGACAGAAGATGTTGCAGCGATGATGGCGTTACTCAAGATCGCTCGTATACATTCTAATCCTACACACATAGACAACTGGGTAGACGCCTGTGGGTACATGGCTTGTGGCGGCGAGGTAGTAAATAAAATTACGGAGAAAAACAATGACTGATGAACTCAGAGATATGCTTCTGGAATACTTACGAGACATGACAAGACGTGGTGATTACCAAGCAAAACTTTTATTGAGTTTACTGGAAGAGTAATGGATGTTTATACCTTAGACTTTGAGACTTACTACGCTCAAGATTACTCGTTATCGAAGATGACAACCGAAGAGTATGTTCGGGACAGGCGGTTTGAAGTAATCGGTCTAGCCATTAAAAAGAACGATAAATCTACTAAGTATGTAAGTGAACCAGGGCTAATCAAACGTTTGCTATCACACATAGACTTCTCTGACTGTGCTATCTTGTGTCATAATACCATGTTTGATGGAGCGATACTGAGTTGGCATTACGGTATCAAACCGAAAGCATGGTTCGATACGATGTATATGGCACGTGCTCTGCATGGTGTGGAGACAAGTGCATCACTCAAAGCGGTAGCAGAACGCTATAGTATCGGAGTCAAAGGGTCTGAAGTTCACAACGCCAAAGGTAAACGCCGTGCCGATTTCACTGCGGAAGAGACCGCACGGTATGGCGAGTATGCCAAGAACGATGTTGAACTAGCATATAAACTCTTTAAAATTATGGGGGCTAAGTTTCCACGTAGCGAACTGAAGCTGATTGACCTGACCCTGCGTATGTTTATTGAGCCTATGCTTGATCTGGATCTTGGACTACTGGAACAACATCTTGAAGATACAAGAGATCGTAAAGACAAGTTGTTACGTGATGCAAACGTCACTGACAAGAAGGACTTGATGTCCAATCAGAAGTTCGCAGACATGCTACAAGGGCTTGACGTAGAACCACCCATGAAGATCAGCGCCACGACAGGCAAGCAGACCTACGCCTTTGCGAAGTCCGATGAAGATTTTAAAGCTTTACAAGAACATGATGACGACAGGGTGCAGTCATTGATAGCCGCACGTCTGGGTAACAAAAGTACCTTAGAGGAAACACGTACAGAGAGGTTTATAGGTATATCTAAACGTGGGCTTCTCCCTGTACCCGTAAGATACTACGCCGCGCATACAGGTAGATGGGGTGGGGCTGACAAGATTAACTTGCAAAACCTGCCGAGTCGAGGACCGAATGGTAAGAAATTAAAGAAGGCTATCATCGCACCCAAAGGCTATACGATTGTAGAAGCTGACAGCGCACAGATAGAGGCGCGAGTGCTTGCATGGTTTGCAGGGCAAGATGAACTAACCACTGCGTTTGCCAATGGCGAGGATGTGTACGTCAAGATGGCTGCACGTATATATAACTGTGAGGAAGGAGACGTAACAAAAGATCAACGGTTTGTTGGTAAGACTACGATCCTTGGTGCAGGGTATGGCATGGGAGCTGAGAAGTTTGGTGTGCAGCTAAAGACATTTGGGTTTGAAGTACCACCACACGAAGCGCGTCGCATCATACAGATTTATCGTGATGCTAATTATAAAATAAGTAAAGTGTGGCGTGACGCTAATTACATGGTGCAGCAATTAGCAAATGGTAGAGCCGCAAAGTTTGGGCGTAGTGGCATTGTCACTGTAGACGCAGCAAACAATGCGCTTATCATGCCTAATGGTCTTAGCATTTTTTACGAACAGTTATACGCAGAGCAAGCCGAAAAGGGTTTGGAGCATAGCTACAAAACTCGTAGAGGGCGTACCAGAATATACGGCGGCAAGGTAATAGAGAACGTGTGTCAAGCATTAGCTCGTTGCATTATAGGCGAACAAATGTTAAGAATAAGTAAGAAATACAAAGTGGTGTTAACAGTACACGATTCGATTGTATGCTGTGTTCCTGATAAAGAAGTAGATGAAGCACGACAACACGTGGAGACTTGTATGAGAGAGACACCCGATTGGGCGGCAGGACTACCTATAGACTGTGAAAGCGGTATAGGCAAATCATATGGAGACTGTGAGTGAACATCGCACCTTGGTCGTTTAGTAAAGCGAAAGCGTTTGAACAATGCCCTAAACAGTTTTACCACGAAAAGATTTTAAAGCAGTATCCTGTTAAAGAGACGGATGCCATGAGATATGGCACAGACTTTCATAAGGCTTGCGAAGATTACATCAAATCAGAAGTGCCTCTTCCTAAAAAATTTGATTTTATACAGTCAACTCTTGATGCTCTTAACAACAAACGCGGTGTTAAAATATGTGAACAGAAGCTAGGTCTGACTGCTGACCTAGAGCCGTGTGGGTTTTTCGACAAACGTGTGTGGTTCAGAGGTATAGCTGACCTAGTAATCCTAGACGTGTTGGCAGGTGTTGCATGGGTAGTAGATTACAAGACAGGTAAATCATCAAAGTATGCTGACAAAGGGCAGCTAGAACTGATGGCTTTAATTATATTTAAACACTACCCACAAGTAACAAAGGTTAAAGCAGGACTTCTTTTTGTAATAGCAAAAGGTTTAATAAAAGCTGAGTATGAAATTGACTCAGAACCAAATCTCTGGGAGAAATGGTTAGGGGTATATGGTAGGATGGAAAAAGCATTTGAAGTAGACGTATGGAATCCACGCCCTTCTGGGTTGTGTAAACGTCACTGTCCAGTGCTTGAATGTGCTCATAATGGGAGAAACTAATGCCATACACTAAAACAAAACGTCCTTATAAGAAGGAATACGAGCAACAAAAGAAACGTGGCGAGCATGAAGATCGTATGGAACGCCAACGTGCTAGACGTAAAATGGATAAGAAAGGCGTAGATAAGAACAAGAACGGTAAAGCTGATAAACGAGAAGGCAAGGACATTGCCCACAAGAAACCGCTAAGTAAAGGCGGAAAAAACAAAGACGGTGTGAAGGTACAAAGCCGCAAGAAAAATCGTGCAGCAGGGGGTGCTATGAGCAGCCCTAAGAAGAAGCGGTAGTGTTTCACTACCACGGAGAACAACATGAAGATAATTAGGGATAAGGCAATATTGCTGAAAGTCCGTAATCCTAAACAGATCACGACTGTAATCCCAAAGAGCAAGGAGTTGTCAATGAATGAAGTCGTTGTAAATTGGGGGCTTGACGAAGCCCATACCCTACGTGGGTTAAATATAAACGTGCCGTCACCCATTACTAAACGCTACACCTGGCCTGGGCAGTATAAGCCCTTTGACCACCAGAAGGTCACATCGTCATTTATGACTATGAATAAAAAGTCTTTTTGTTTTAACGAACAGGGCACAGGCAAAACCGCGTCTGCAATATGGGCTGCGGATTATCTAATGACACAAGGTAAAGTAAATCGTGTGTTGGTAATCTGTCCTCTATCTATAATGGATTCGGCATGGCGTAACGACTTGTTTGCGTTTGCAATGCACAGAAGTGTGGACGTTGCTCATGGTAGCAAAGACAAACGAAAGAAAATTATAAATAGTGGGGCTGATTTTGTAATTATAAACTACGACGGTGTAGAGGTTGTCAAAGACGAGATAGCAAACGGTGGGTTTGATTTGTTTATTGTGGACGAGGCTACACACTACAAAAATGCACAAACGAAGAGATGGAAGACCCTCAACAAACTAATCGGTGATAACGATTGGCTATGGATGATGACAGGTACGCCTGCTGCACAGAGTCCAGTAGATGCCTATGGCTTGGCAAAGCTAGTGAATCCACTGTCTGTACCTAGATTTTTTGGATCGTGGCGTGACATGGTTATGTGGAAAGTCACTCAATTCACATGGAAACCTAAAGACACATCAAAAGATACGGTCTTCAAGGCGTTGCAGCCTGCAATTCGTTTTACAAAAGACGAGTGTCTTGACCTACCTGACATGGTATATACTAAACGTTTTGTAGAGATGACAAAACAGCAACAACAATACTATGACATGTTACGTAAAAGAATGGTCATGCAGGTGGCAGGAGAAGATGTTACAGCCGCCAATGCCGCGATCAATTTAAACAAGCTCCTACAGATAAGTGCAGGTGCGGTGTACACCGATGACGGTGACACAGTGCAGTTCGATATAAAGAATAGATACCAAGCATTGAAAGAAGTAATAGACGAGAGCAGCCAGAAGATACTGATATTTGTACCTTTTAAACACGCCATTGATTTGCTTATGGAGAAGCTTACTCGTGACGGCGTAACGTCTGAGATGATACGAGGAGATGTTTCTGCAAGTAAACGTACTGACATCTTTGCTCGCTTTCAACACGATCCAGATCCCAAAGTATTAGTGATACAGCCACAAGCAGCAGCGCATGGGGTTACGCTTACAGCAGCAAACACTGTTGTGTGGTGGGGACCGACATCGTCACTAGAAACATATGCACAAGCAAACGCACGTGTTCATCGATCTGGACAGAAGCATAAATGCACTGTGATACAGTTGGCAGGGTCGGCTGCGGAAAAACGTATTTACCGAATGCTAGACGCTCGTATCAACATACACACAGAAATGATAAATTTATATAAAGAAATACTTGACTAAGTAGTATAAGTTACTATATGTCAGATATATAAATATATAATGGAGAACATAAATGGCGGTATCAGTCGAAAGGCTTACAAAAGCTTACATCAAAATACGTGACAAGCGTTCGGAGTTGTCTGCCAAATTCAAAGAAGAAGATGGCGGTCTTGCTGAAAAGCAAGATAAGATTAAACGTGCTTTGCTAGGATATTGTAAAGAGCAAGGCGTGGACAGTGTAAGGACTCCTGCGGGATTATTCTATCGCACTGTCAAACAACGTTATTGGACGAGCGATTGGGATTCTATGTATGGCTTTATTGCAAAGCATGATCTCCTTGAGTTCTTTGAGAAGCGTTTAAATCAAACCAATGTACGACAATTTATAGAAGAGAATCCTGAGTTAGTTCCTTCAGGTCTCAATGTAGATTCGGAGTACGTCATCTCTGTGAGGAAAAAATGAACGAAGATACTCCATATGTAAACATTAACAAGGTTGCAGATTACTTCCAAGTATCTGTGTCAACCGTCCGTAAGTGGGTAAACAACGACTACATACCTGACAATACATACATAAAAATCGGTGAAGTCTATAGGTTTAGACTAGACGATGTAGAGTCTGCACTATCAGAAGCAAGCAAAACAGGAATGGCTGAATAATGTCTGATATGGCACTTACTAAAAGCACGATGAACCAGATTACCTTGGGGGGTAAACGTTTTAGCAGGTCTATAAACGGGGAAGGTATCGGTGCTGTTGATAGCCCGATGAACGTGATAATAGTAAATGCCGCAAAGTTGGCTCGTACCTATTATAAAGATGAGTACGATCCAAGAAGTCCATCTGCTCCGACATGTTGGTCGCCAGATACGCAAGTACCATCCGTTGATGTGCCGACAGATCAAATACAGTCTGCTCGATGTATGGACTGTCCGCAAAACATCAAAGGATCAAGTGACGGTGGTGGTCGCGCTTGTAGGTTTTCTCAACGCCTAGCTATCCTTCTGGAAGGGCAGATGGACACAGTTTATCAAATACGAATCCCTGCTACCTCTATCTTTGGCAATGCCAAGGATGGTAATATGGGTATGCAGGCATACGCAAAATATCTTCATAAGCACAAGACACCGTCTATAGCTGTGGTGACACAGATGCGCTTTGATGATAGAATCGATTCACCCAAATTGTTTTTCAAAGCCGTTCGTGCACTTGAAGAACAAGAGCTTCAGATAGCTTTGAAGCAGAAGAGCAGCCATGCGGCAAGCATTGCTGCGCTACAAACCGTAGCGATCCCAAAAGAGGACGCTATAAATAAGTCTCCGTTTACGGCAGTAGACGGGTTTGAGTATAACAAAGGAGAAGACTAATGGCAGAAGCCAAACCTATGCACTTAATTAAGAACGTTACAGCTATGTATCCACGTCTGGATCAGACATACAGATACGATAGGGATATCCCACCAAGGGGTAAAACTGTACCTTGTGGCCCAACAGAAGAGAATGCGAAATACGAAATGGATTTTCGCATGACCGAAGCACAGGCAAAGGAGCTGTATAAAATCATGGTAGCCGCATATAAAGAACAAGCGTCTGCTGACTGGCCTGCTATGCCCAAGCACACAGACGTGTTTGAGGTAGACATGGACGGTGGTTATATTGGTTCAGTACAACTTAAAGGACAGTATAAAGGTAAAGTAACAGATCCACCTCTGCATGTAGATGCGAAGAACAGGAAGTTACCTCCGTCTTTTAAGCTTACTCATGGCAGCACTATAAACATTGGAGTTACTCTTGTGCCTTATAGTATGAGTTCACACGGAGTATCGTTAAGAGTAAAAGCCGTGCAAGTGTTAGAGCTTGCTGAGAAGAAGCAATACTCTCCATTTGAAGCACAAGATGGTTTCTCTGTAGAAGAGGACGATGCTTCAGCCGTGTTTGAAGATGTGGTTGATTCTGCACCTGTTGAGGCAGATGAGATTCCCGAACCGAAGAAGGTCGCCAAAAAGAAAGAGGTAGCTGCTCCCTCTAACGAAGAGGATGATCTTTCGGCTCTTGTTGATGACTGGGATGACTAAGAAGGTAAGGGGGAACTTCTTATCCTAACATTAACAAGAGAGTGTCGTGGTGAGGTAGACTCTTATCAAACCTCACCACGATTCATTTTGGAGCAGCAACAATGGAAACAACAGATTTTTTGGGGAGAGTACTAAGCGACAGCGGTCATTACTGTATGTTTGTCGCTAGAAGCAGAGATAACAAGAGAATACAAAAGTTTTACGATACTATCGAAGAAGTAGAACGAGCCGCAAGCAAGTTTAACTCCGATGGATTCGATGTCTACTTTGCACTTAGTACATTCAAAGAACCCACAAACCGAAAGGGCGACAACGCACACGAACTTAAATCCTTGTTCTTGGATTTAGACTGCGGTCCTTCAAAAGAATATCCCACGCAGCAAGCAGCAATCGAAGCGTTGCGTAGTTTCTGTAAACAACTCTCTCTGCCTAGACCTACAATGGTCAACAGTGGACGAGGTGTACACGTATACTGGAGCCTTACCGAATCAGTTTCGGCAGAGGAATGGGTGAGTGTAGCAGAGACATTAAAGCAGGCTTGCGTCGATAACGGACTACTCGCAGACCCTGCCGTGACAGCAGATGTGGCACGTATATTACGTGTGCCGAATACGCATAATTATAAAGATGATCCGCCTCTAGCGGTGGAATTGTTTGGTGTAGACATGCCAGAACCTGTTGTACTGTCTGAGTTTGTCGCCAAGCTTGGCGTGTTGAAGCCAGTTACCAACCTAGACTTGGGTACTGACGCGCTATACGAAGCGTATGCTGACAACTCAGAAAATGTTTTTAAGACAATTATAAAAAAGACTATCGAAGGACGTGGATGTGAGCAGCTACGGTTTATAGCTACAAAGCAAGAAGAAGTTAGCGAACCCCTGTGGAGAGCAGGGCTATCTATTACAAAATTCTGTATAGATGGGGACAAGGCAGCAGAAAGAATATCTGATAGGCATCCTGATTATAGTGAAGATGGGATGCGTAAGAAGGTAGACGAGATAAAAGGTCCGTATACATGTGCACGTTTTGACGAACTAAACGAAGGAGTGTGCACAGAATGTCCTTTATGGGGCGAGATAAAGTCACCGATTGTATTGGGCAAACGTATTAAAGCAGCGCAGGGTTCAGCAACGGTATCTGCACCTGTTGCAGGTAAAAAGCAAAGCAAAGAGTTTGATATACCAGAATACCCCTCACCATACTTTAGGGGGGTAGCAGGTGGCGTATTTATGCGTAGCAGCAACGCTGATGGAGACATAGAAGAAGAGGTGATATATCATCATGATATATACATCACTCGTAGGTTGCATGATGAAGAGCTTGGCGAGACATTAGTATTTCGACTACACTTACCAAGAGATGGTGTACGTCAGTTTAGTGTGCCACTTACGCATGTGACTTCAAGAGAAGAGTTTCGTAAGAGCATGGCGCGAGAGGGCGTAACTGCATGGGGAAGGAGTCTAGATAAGCTTATGGCATATACAACAAAGTGGGTCGATGAATTACAGAAAACATCTATGGCAGACGAAGCACACAGACAGTTTGGTTGGGTCGATGACGATATGGAAGAGTTTGTACTTGGAGATAAACTTATCACTGGTGCAGAGATTAGCTACAACCCTCCATCATCTAAGACAGCAGGGCTTATAGATGCGTTTGAACCAAAAGGTTCGCGTGAGAAAAGCATAGACATGCTAAACTTCTACGACAGAGCAGGGTGGGAGTTACATCAATACATCGTCGGCGTCGGATTCGGCTCGCCTCTGATGGCTTTGACAGGGCTAAACAGCATGGCGGTGCATCTGCATGGCGGCACAGGCGTAGGTAAAACAACAGCACAGATGGCTTGCTTATCTCTATGGGGCAACCCAGAAGATCTGATGAACGCCAAAGATGATACACACAACGCTAGGATGAACCGTGGTGAAGTGATGCACAGTCTACCTCTGGTGTCAGATGAGATGACAAACATATCAAGTATGCAAATGTCTGAATATGTTTACCAAGTATCGGGGGGACGCCAGAAGAACCGTCTCGCTTCAAACGGTAACATAGAAAGAACTCGTGGTAAGCCTTGGCAGTTACTAGCTCTAAGCTCTGGGAATACCAGTGCGTGGGAGATACTGAGTCGAGACAAGGCTATGCCGAAAGCAGAGATGCAGCGGCTGTTCGAGATACAGGTAAAGAAGTTAATTAATGCTGTTGGTAAGAACGACGATACAACTGATTTGTTTAATGAGTTAAAAAGAAACTACGGTTGGATTGGTCCAGAGTATACGCAGTGGGTGATAAACAACAAAGAAGAAGCCAAGCGCACCGTTGAGTCCGTCAAGCGCAGAATAGACGCTGCGGCAGGGCTAGGACCAGAAAACCGATTTTGGTCAAACGGCAACGCTGTAATTCTTGCAGGTCTTATCATAGCTAAGAATCTTGGGTTCGTTAACTACGACGTGGGTGCTGTGTATAAGTGGGTAGTGAAGGAACTGATTATACGAAACAACTTCGTCAACGACATCGGTGCATCGGTATCACAAACACTCAACAACTACTTGTCAGAGAACTACAACAATATGTTGAAGATAGAGAGTACGCAGGACTTACGTGGTAAGCATGACAACGGCCTGGATCAACTTGTACCTATTTCGGCATCGCCAAGAGGCTTCTTAGTTGCACGGTACGAGCCTGACACAAAGCTGCTGTTCCTACGTATCAAGCCATTTAGAGAGTGGTGTATAGATCAACAGATAAACTATGCTAGTCTTGTGGACGATCTAAAAGATAAGCTGAACGCCAAGCGTATAAAGAAACGTTTGACCAAGGGCACAGACTTTAATCTGCCACCAGATTGGGTGTTGGAGATGAAATTTGAAGAGCTAGATGAGGGCAGTGATGGATCAGAAAGTGATGAAGCTTGATGATTTGAACCCTGACGGGCTTCGGATCACAATAAACTGGGACGCGATGGACGTAGGGTCATCTATATTTATACCCTGCATCAATACCGAAAAAGGTAAAAAACAGCTAAAAAGTGTTGCAAAAATGAAAGCATGGGAGCTTGAAGTACAAATTTGTGTTGAAAACAAAAAACTTGGTTTACGTGCATGGAGAACTGTGTGATATACTATATCTGACAACGTCCTCCAGATGTTGTTCTCCATTGTTATACTGACCCCTACATCTTGTGGGGGTCTTTTTTATTCTAGATCATATTCTTCTAGGCTTTCTAGCATACCATCGGTGAAAGATACTCCACCGCGCATTTTTCTAGACATTTGTAAGAACGCTTTAAACGATCTTTCTTTTGCTTCTATAGTTATCAACTCGTCTCGTACAAACGCTTCTGGTATGGATGCGTTAAACTCAGAAATCAACTCGTCTACTTTCTGCACCTCTTCATAGTCACCTTCACGCATAGCCATGTTACGTTTCCGTAAGAGCTTTGTGCGTTTACTGTCTAGTGACGTTTGTTTACGTCTTTCGTTTTTGTTTATTTCAAGCCGTTGTATATAAGCCTGCGGCGCAAATCCTGCGAGCTGCATTGCCACATTGTACGGGTTGATATCTTCAGTAATTGCATCTCCACGTCGAGTCGTCGCTCCCTCAGTTGCAAATCTAAAAGACTTCATACCGTTACGGACAGACGCAGGGACCATAGATTCTACGCCTCTATACCACTCTCCTTCGTAAACATCACCCATACCACGTTCAACACTTAACCCTACACCAATTACTGGGCCTCCTAGTTGTTCTATCAACGTCCACAGATTACTCTGATCTTTGTCTATGATTGGTGCACGATAAAGCAAGCTGTTCATCGAAATACGATTAGCTAGATCTACGCCTAGCATCTCATTAGCAAGACCACCGTAAATACCTTCTCCTACAAACTTACGTGTAGCTGCCTCGAAGTCATCTTCGTCTTCATCTGCAAACATGTTGTAGAGTACACCGATTGCACCCATCATCGGCATGCCACCAAGTCCTGCAAATATACCTGTGGATACAAGAAAGTTACGTCCTGCTGCACGTGCAACCTTTCTGTCACTAGCTATGGCTTGCGCTTCTTCACGAGAAACATCCATGTCAGCCATTATTTTATTTATATTAGTCGTGCCTGCTGATTCTTTGGCTAACTTCGCCATCATATAATATTTGCTGATTGCAAATCGTTTAAACAAAAATGCTACGTTACCAACGGCATTTTGTGCTATGATTGGACGCCCTGCGGAAGCAGTTGCACCGAGAGTAAACTCTGTAGAGTCTATAGCTTCTTGAGCTGCATCACGGTAGTCAGCTTCAGTAAGATCACCTTTCTCTCGTTTAAGTTTCTGTACTTCCAATAAGTATGCGGCTACTAAAGTAGTCTCACGATTAAATCTTTCTGAGTGATGAAACATAAAGCTAGAAAATTTATTAAAAGTTTCTAGTGGTGCACCGCGACCCATCTCCAGATTTTCTTGTGTCATGGACTGATTAAACTGTCCCTGATCTGTACCCATCGTAAGTAATATGTCCCCACGATTTTCTTGCAATACGGAAGGTAAACTATTTAAATCATAGTTAGCGCCTGATTTACCGAACATACCCATGTTAACTTCTTGTTCAACAAGTTGCCCATCAGCCCCAGTTACCATAACAGTTCTTGTTTTAGGTGCGCCCATAAACAATTTGGAAGCTGTGCCGAATGCTTTGGAAGTAGCACGAATACCATGTTTTCCTGCGAGCACAGGCATAGCACTCATAGCTACATCAAAGAACGTTATAGCTGCGGAGGAGAAGTTAAGCCCCATAGTATAACCAAATCCAAGGCTGTTAACTATTTGAGAAGTACGATTTATGTCTGGGCTTTGTGCAAACGTAGCTATCTGTGCAAGCTTACCTGCCATCATTGCTGTGCGTGGATCTTGATCGTACTTGCCACTCGTTAATTTGTTCTTGAATCCAACAAGCTCTGCGCTTGCTTTCATTTGTACAAGCTGCCTGTTTAGGTCACGACCCTTTTCTTTCATCATAGTGTAAGCATCAAACTCTGTACCACCTATACCAGTCGGTGTGGTATCTCCGATAAACCCACGTACATTCCCACGCTTACGAAAGCCTTGTAAGAAAGAGCGTTCTGGCATGGCGTCTAATACAAGATCTATTACCTCACTCATTGCTTCTTTAGATACATTTTTTTCATTTAGCGTGTCAAAAAGCTCGCCCACAAATCCAGGTGAAGGATTGTTCTCATACTCAAATCGTTTTGAAGCCGAAGTTATAGACAGATCACTAGCTCCTGCGTTCTCCGCTGCCTGCAATGCTTGTGTCGCTTTACGCTCTGTAGGATAGTATTCTACAAAACGCTCTCCTGTTTGGTTAGGATTTGAATTTTGCGGATCGGGAGCAGTGTAAGATAATCGATACGCCCCTTTACGCATCAAAGGGAAGTATGGTGTGATGGTGCTGCTTTGCTTTTGCATCATGTCCTGTATCTTAGCCATCGCCGACTTACGTTGCTCTAGGTTAGGGATCGTAGCATTTAAGCGTATGTCTAACGCTTCCATTATCTCTTTGTATGTATCCTGAAAGTAATTACGCATCTGGCGATAAAACGCCTGCCCTTCAGGTTTTAACTTATTATATTCTGCTCTTAGCTGATCGTATTCGGCAGAGCGTTCCTTGTCGTTACGAATGTCTTTCATGTACTCTATATCGGTACGAGACGGATCAACCTGTAGGTAGGTGCTACGCGGTATGAGGTTGTTTAATATCTTTGCTTTGTCTTTGTTTTTGCGTTGCCACTTATGGAGATTGAAAAGAATAGAGTCTAGCATCTCTGACTTTTTCCTTAACGACCCACTCATTGTGTTTATTATGGTGTTAAGTTCTCTAGCAAACGGAATGAATTTTTTAGCTTTGTCTGTCAAGATGTTTACAGGTAGAGTGTTTAAGAACCAACTTCGTAGTGTTCGTGACGCTCCTTCGTTAAACATAACGTCTGCGCTGTCTGCAACTGAGTTGCGAATACCTTCAGGCACAACACTTGCTGCGCCTCTGGCTAGGTTCTTTGCCCCAGTCTTTGTACCTGCTAACATAAGCATAGAAGGAGCTGCACGTGTAGCAGGTGATGGAGAAAGCATACCATCTATAATGCGATTAACTTCAGATAAAGCAGTGGGGGAGGGAGACAAACCTAATACTTTACGGACGATACGTTTTATTGCACCTGTGAACTTCTCCCAACCTGTCAGTCTACCCCCATCTACTTTTGTAAGAGCTAGTGCACTTTGAAACTCTGGGTTGCTAAATGCTTCAGCGACAAACTCATCTAAATTTGTCGTGCCATACACCTCGCCAAACTGCTCTCGCACGTTGTCAAATATTGCTTGTAGCTGTTTAGTCTCAGGTAGTGAGGGGTTAGCTATCGATGCCGAGGTAGCTGCGTGGGTCATCTCATGCAGTATAGTATGCACGTTCATCCCGTTATTAGCATCGATAGAGATTGTGTTTGTCTCAGGCTCAAACATTCCTGCGGTGTTGCGCCCTGTTACTTGTGATAAATTATCAACCACTCGCACTTGCGTATCGCCTACAACAGCCCCTAGTTTAGCTGCGATCTCACGAATACTATCTATTTGATTGGTTACAGCTATAGCATCTAATGCCCCACGTAAATTACCGTTCATAAGTGCGCTGCGTACACTAGGCAGTAATGCAATGTCTAATCCATGTACTGCATCTGCATCTAGGTACAGACCTAATTGATACGAATAATTATAGCCATCACGATACTCTTGTATCTGTGCAGGGGTCATCGTGTCTATTTCAGCCTGTGTAAAGTTTAGTCCTTGTGGGTCACGTAAGTATTTTTTAAACGCGACTTCTAGATCAGGGATGATCTGCTTCTGCTCTGGCATTGCTTCAATCTGAGCAGGTATACTTGCTACAAGATTGTTTTGTTTTACAATCTCATCTACTTGCCGTTTGTATGCCAGATTCTGAGCATCACGAAAGTTTTTAGCTTCTTTTTTAGCTGCGCGACCTGCTTCAATTTCTTTGTCAGAGGGGTTAAACTTAGATGTATCTTTACGTGCTCGTTGTGCGGCAAGGGCTACACGACTACTAGCTTCTTCTGATAAGTTAAGCTGTACCCACTTACGTGCAGCAAGAGCTTTACTTTTTGTCATCCCCGTATAGAAAGCAAGCTCGTCAGATGAGTATAGTTTTTTAGTATATTGAGTAGGACCAACAACCTCCATACCACCTATTTCTTCTAAAGCATCTATGGGGCGACGGAATCTATCAAAAAATATTTTGGCGGCTTTAGCTTCTTCTGTTAGTTGGTTTTTCTGAGTGGAAAATAGATTTAAGATAGCTTGTTTATCATCTGCGTTAGTAGAATCGGGTTCTTGACTCTCTAATTGTTGTTCTTCGTAATACTGACGTGCGACGGCGGTATCTCTACCTTCTTTATTATTAGCAGGTTCTAAAACAAAACGATCATTTAGAGCTTGCTGCGCTGCAACATTTAGTTCTTGCTGCGCTTGCACATCTACTTCAGGTGCAGCTTCTTGCGTTGTTTCTGTCCTAGGTACAGGCGGAATGCCTTCAGGTATTGGCCCTAACTGTGCGTCGACTGCTGTTTCTTGTCCTAGTGGTAAAGCTGTACGTCTTAGTGTATCTGGCTGTTCTCTTGCTGCCACAACAGGTGGCACAGTATCTCCCCTATCTGTTCCCACTCCTTCTGTGTCAGATGATGCAGAGTCTTCGGTACTCGGATCTCTACTTCCTGCCCGTCCCGTTCCTGCCACGCCAGATCCACTACTCTGAACGCTTGCTCTAGCTCCTCCTGTAGTAGTGCTATCTCCTCCTGCATCTATATCACTCCTTGGCTTAATAAACCCAATGCTGTCTGTGCCTGGGAAGTTTGCATAGTCGTAGCCACGTCCTTTCATAACAGCTTTTACGGTTTCGCTTTCAGCTCCTCTTCTATTTACATATTTTGAAAGGCGATCCACAATTTCAGGGTCGTCAAGAGATCTGCCACTTAGGTCACCTTTTGTTGCGGCTTTTAAAAGTGGCGCTGTAGCTCGTGTAATGCCGAGCACGTTTTTTACATAATCAGGTGTGAATACCTCTTCTGCAAACAACTCACCTTGTACTGGTTCTTTACCCACTTCAATCTGTTGACCAGTCTGCTCGCTTTCAAGTGCTGCGGCACGATCTTCTTTTGGTTTGTCTTCTAAGTATTCTTTTGTTTTTTCCGTTGCCTTCTTTGCGACTTTTTCTTCTTCACGTGTAACTTTGTTAACAGCATTCTGCTCTTCTTTGCTTAGTGCATCTGCGGATACCGTATCGCCTGTTGTAGCTCCTGTTACAGCCGAATCTTCTGCAATCTCTTCTTTTGTCTTTTCTGCTTTACTCTTTTCTGGTTTGGGGTCAGCTTTATTTTTTGCATCTTTTTCTTGTGCTGCGGTAATCTCCGATTCTGGAAATAACTCGCCTTGTGCTTGATCTTTTTGTAACTGAGGAGCTGTTTGTATGCCCTGTGCAACGTTCGTGCCCTGACCACGGGTCGTACCACCTGTTTCAGTGTCTGGATCACCTTCTCCGATAGCACCAAATGTAGCTCGTGTGCCACCACCGATAAGACCACCTGCGATGGCTGCTTCACGGTATTCTGCAATTGCATCATCACTATCTATAGGAAGCCCCGCTTGTGATCGCTCCATCATCTGTTGACCAACTTCGGTCAAGCCTTCAGTTGTAGCACCGCTGCCTACACGTGAGGCTGTACGGGTAAAAATAGATTTTCCTAGAGAACGAAATGCACCACCTAACAAGATCTTGTCAGCAACACCTTCAAGGACGGCTTGACCAAACGTGGCTTTAAGAGCGGCTCCAACATCAACGGATGCTTTTTTACCTGCTGCTACTTCATCTTCTTGACGTTGGATGTTGTTACCAAACAAGATCGGTGCTGTTGCTGCACCTGCGACTGTAGCACCTGCAACAAACGGCGCTGCTGCACCTAAAACAGGGGCAACAAGTGGCGCGGCTGCTGTACCTACTACGGCTGCACCTAGACCAATACCAAGTTGCGGTATTTGCTCACCAACAACTTCTCCTGCGTATTGCAACGCGGAACCTACGCTATCTACGTCTGTTGACTGTAATCTTTTAGGTTGTTCGAGAGATAGTTCACCTAGCTCTTGTTGAGCACGTTCTTCTAAACCTTCGCCATAGTTTTCAAGAAACTCAAGCCCAGACCGCTCACCAATAGTGCCTATCGTCTCTCCAACAGCACCTTTTACTTGTTTTTTACCACGAGCAAAACCACGGCTTATAGCTGTACCATCATCAACTTCTTTAGGAGGTTCGCCAAAAGCATCTTCGTAACGAGTAATAAAATCAGCGCGATCTCTTTCTAGTACAGCAGCTAATTTAGCAAACTCTGCATCAGTTGGTACGCCCCCTGCAATATTTAAATCGTAGCCTATTCCAGTTGTGGGGTCGTCATACTTATAAACGCCCATATATCACCCTACTTGTGTTCGCCCACTTAATGTGGTTGTTGACATGTCAGAAGTTGCAGGAAACTGACTAGCAACCCTATTAAAAATTTCCTCGAATGTTGCTTGTGCTTTATCAAGAGCATTTTTAGCCAATAGTTTTTCTGGATCTGTTCTAGCGAATTGCAAAGCAGTTCTAGCATCATCTACTTGACTTGCTGCGGCGGTTACTAAACCTACAGGAGCATTTTTAGCAGATCCTTTTAAGCGAGCTAACGCTGCTTTTAATGTTGCGTCGCTACGAATGTTTGCGGCGTCAAGTGTTGTTTGGTTTCTAGCATCGGCTATGTTCATGCTTGCTTGTAGTTTGAGCATATCTGTTTCAAAAGCATCCATACCTTTTTGTGACTCGCGTAGAGATGCTAACCCTGCTTTACCACCTTTACCGATGCCTTCACCGAAAGTTGCTGCTGGACCCATCATAGCAAACCCTGCTTCTGCTAGTGCTAACCACTTATTCTGGTCTGCTCTTTTTCTACGATCTGCTAATAACTTAGAAATCTCTGACTCAGCAGAACCAAAACCCGCGCCGCCTGCACCGCCGTCAGTAACCGAGTCAAGTATCGCTATGGGGTTAGGTTGATCAAAACTATCTTCTTGATTTTGTAACGCTTCTTCTGCTGTTTTGGATTCTTGCTCTTCTGCTGCTTTTTGATTGGCGGCTTCAGCTATTGTAGTAGCAACGTCTTCTTGCATGCCTTCACCTAGCGGCTCTAATCTAAGCATACGCTCTAATTGCTGTCGCCTCGCTACCGCCTCTGGATCTGTGTACCCCCCATATATATCTTCAGATAGGCTACCACCTTGAACTTCAGCCAACCTTCCAAGAACAGTCTTGCCTTCCATTGATGGGTCATCAGCGGGTACATCTGTTGGATATGAGTAGCCTTTTGTTGGATCATTGCTAAAATTATCACCACTTAAAGTAGAAGAGCTAGGATACTGTCCTGCAAGTTCGGCATCGTTAGGAAAAGCACCTGAAGCAGTGGGGTTGTACATCGCACCAGTTGGGAATGACCCTCCAGGGACTGCTCCTCCTTGGAATCTTGGTTTCTGGTTAGTAAGATACTGCATCAGTTCATCTTTACTATACTGATCTGCTGCTTCATACCCACCACGTTCTGTTTGAGCTTGAAGCATAAGATCTAGCATATCAACACCGCCAGTAGCAGTGTCAGGGCCGATGCCTGCTGTATCTAGTATCTCATTCATTCTTTTTATTTCGTCTTTTGTTTGACCAACAGTCGTTCTACCATAACTGCCAATAGTAGGATTAGTGGGAGAGCTAGGATCTTTTAATTCGCTATCTAGTATAGCTTGCCCTGCTTCTGAAGCCGCATCTGGATCTATTATGTAAGGATCTGACTCACCAGGGAGGTTAACACCAGGAAGATCAGACCTACGACTCGCTAAAAATTTAGCTAACTGTTGAGCAGGGTCTGTATCTGCACCGCGAATAGGCAGCTCAGAAAATGAATTATCTGTAACAGGAGGTAAGAAAGGTAAGCTGCCAACTCTTGATATATTATTTAGATTAGGAGATTTTCCTTGATTGACTAGTTGATCCATTTCTGAAGATATAGGATTAGGTGTAAAATCACCAATATCTGCACTAACATCGCTTACAAAAGGACTTTTATAGTCTGTTGGCTTGTTTATTTCTGAGATGTTAGGAGACATTGTTTTTGGAGAGCCATCAAGATTATGTGTTTCTCCATACATTCTCATCCATGTAGATCTATCACGAGGGTTTGGAGAGTTGTCAGGGTATGGTTGTACAGGCTTGCCGATGTCTTCTTTCCCACGACCAAAACCAAAAACGCCATCAAGCAATGCAGTTATCCCACCTTCAGCCATTTTAAGAGTGCCACCATCCGCTGCCATCTGTGGTTGAGGTGCACGTGTTGCCTGCATTGGTGTGGCTTGATCTATACCTGTATCTTGTGACAGGGCTGTGTTTGGCGTTAATGCACTTGCTAGTGTCATCAGACCTTCTTGTGGCACTCCTACGCCCGTAATCATTTCTTCTGCTACAGTAGACGTGTTAGATGCTTCTTGACGCTTGTAGTCATCACGCATACGCTTACGTCTTTGCAGCTCTGTTAAAATTAGATACTGAGGTATGTCATTTATAGGTTGGTTATATTCTTTTAATAAATTGTTGTCGGAATAATCTTTTAGGCTTTCTTGAAGGTCAATTATGTTCATCCTGTTAGCCCCTTATAAAGTCCTAAGGCCGAAATGCCTGCGCCAAGAGCCGATGATAATGGATTGTAAGCAGCCATTCGTTGCTGATCTACGTTCGGCGTCACTGGTATGCCTTTCAGAAGTCCTGCAAAACGTTCATATTGCTGTTGTGGATACTCACGCTGACGCAAGAAGTCTTCGTATGACAGATCAAGACGACCTTGATCCTCTGCACGGATGTCACGACCAACGGTGTCAAGTAGCTGTGCGCCTTGTATATCAGAAGCACGTTGACGCTCACCTAGACTTGCTAGACCTGCACCCATATTAGCAAACTGTTGCCCCATACCGCCAAGTTGATTAGCTGCGCCTAGCGATGCCTGCTCTCCTGCAAGTAGTTGACCTATGCCAAACTGTCTATCTGAACGATCAGCTTCAAACTGACGAGACGCTTGGTCAAATGCCTGTTGCTGTCCCAGAGCTTGTATATCTCCAAGCTGTCTTTGCAATCCTTCTTCTGCCAACGCATCAACAACACCTCTGCGAGAACCACCAAATGCACCTGCGCTTACAGCGTCTGCGTCTCTTCCTGCTTGAGACCTATCAAAATCTAGTCTTGCTTGCTGTTTCTGAACATCCACAACATTCTGCATATACGGAGACATGTATTGCTGTACCGCACCACCTGTAAAAGTTGTAGGGTCGTATTGTCCTGCTTGACGTAAACGATTTACTGCTTGATCTGTGTACCCAATGCCACGTCCAGAAGCAGACATACCCATTCTGCCTGCCTGCATGGCTTCTGGCATACCTGCGATACCCTGTTGAGCAATGCCTCGTGTCATGGCACGAGATGCACCTATATCGCCGTACATGTTAGACGAAGTTAGTCTTTCTCCAGGATATGGTTGATAGTTAGATTGCCCCGTATAAGGATTGAACGGTGACATAGCATCTTCAGCGCCCTGAAGCGTCCTACGAAAGTACGGATCAGCGTACTCAGGTAAGCTTGTGGTGCGTGACATAGTATCTGTAGGTACTTGCTGACTGCCTTTGCCGCCCATTTTACAACTCCATTCGGTAAGCTATGTACTCAGGATAGAACCCATACTTCTTTAACGCTCTACCCCAAGCTTTTCTTCCGTAACCTTCTAGATGGCTACAGTCTAATTCATTTGCGTAACGCTTCATAGTGTCAATCAACTGATTTTCCCATTCTTTCATTTGCGTTCCGCCTACCCAATCTAAGGCCAGTGCTTTCCGTTGAGGATATACTATAAGTCTTGTAGTAAATGCGGCTATTATCTTATCATCGTCATCTAATACAACCCAAAGAATATAAGTACCACTAAAAACTCCGTTTAATATATCAATTACATCTGATTTGTTTTCAACGGTATCTACAGCTTTGCTTAATATTCCTTCAACATCCTTCCATACACGGCCCACTGCCTCTTCAGGCACTAAGCTAATTCTCACTTATCCCACCATTTGTTCAAGTTTATTTGGTGCATCCTCTTCAGCACGGTTAACAACATCAAGAAAACCACCACCATATGCCTTTTCTAACGCATCAGTAGTTTTCTTCCTCAGTACAAACTCTCCATCAGACAACAGAACATCTTGTTCTCCCTCAAGTGTTGCAGGAACCATATCGTCAACCCCAGAACCATCTCCTGGACCTTCAACCATTCCCTGTTCGCCTGCTGCAAAGCGTTCTACAGTCTCGTCAAACTCTCCAGACTGCACCTTATCGACAAGGTTGCGTAGTGCTTCCTCACCATACTTCTGAACAAACATAGCTAACGCTATTTCCGATTGGTCAGACATTCCTTTTATTGCTAGAATAGCGTTCATGATGAGATCTTTCTCGTTCATGCCTGTTTCTTCCATCATCGCATCGGCATCGGCTTCGCCACCTTCGGCAAAAGCCATTATGCCACCATCTGCATACGTGTATGGGTATTGTGGAGTACTGCCGTCAGGACGTGGTGGACGTTGATAATTAAAGTAGTTTGCTTCCCCAAAGCCACCTGCATACGGATTAGGATTAAGTGTCCGTATCATCGGATTCGGCATAGGTGCTGACCCTTTACTAGCCTCTTCTTCAGCTACGCGGTTCTTATATCCCTCCTGCATTAACTGCATGTCAGTCATAGTCTGACCTATCATCCCAGGCATAAAGGCTTGTTGACTTGCTGTAAGTGCTCCTCCTTTAGTGGCGTTTGGAGTGCTGCCGAAGGGCATAGCCGCACTAGCTGTTTCTGATCCGAGAAACTTAGTAACTAAATCAGACGGAGCGCCTGCTACAATAGATGATGCGGAGGGACTTGGGCCTAATGTAGCTTCTAGAAATCCAGGTTTTATTGCTGCCTCTGCGCCTTGTGCTGCGTTAATTGCGGTTGTGCTAGTTGAGCCAGACAGACCGCCAAGCACCTTACCACCAAGAAAAGACGCCATACCTGTTTGTATGCCTTTGCCTATATCTCCCGTCTGTATAAAGCCACCTAGACCTGCTCCTATTCCTGCTAGTGCAGGTGTTGACAGAGCACCAAGAGTAGCCCCAAGCGCACCTGAACCTGCTAGTGCGGGCAACCCTATGCTAAATAACAGTGGAAGAACCATTTATATCTCCAAAAACTTAGTTAAACTGTAACACCAAAAATTTAAACTGGCAATTATGTTAACCATCCGTATATCTTATTCGTTTCTTCTTTACGGTGCTTCAACCCGTTGTAGCCACCGTTTACTCTTTTTGTGATTGTTTTTATAACTTCGTCGTTAACGCCTTCATCACATATTTCCCATAGTTTATTTCTATGAAAAAACCAAATAGCTGACTCCATAGGATATTTTGTAGCTACAAGATCAGGATCTTTCATGATCTCTGGTAAATCCATGTCCGCTGCAAACTGAGAATAATTATTTTTTCCAGTACATTGTAAAAATCCGCGTCCCCGCCACAGATAGCCCTGTCCAGAATTGCCCATCCTGTCACCGTATACACGATCAGCTAGAGCCTGCGGGTTACGAGCACAGCTTTCGGCATCGCTTTCAGACTTAAAGTATTTGCCAAATACTCCTAGTATAGATTCTTTGCTATAGTTAAGGTTTTCTTGTGTATAACGAAACGTACCACTCTCGTGAACAAGTTGTCCTAAGAAGTGCGACCCACGCTCTGGGTTTAAAGCGTAGTGATCACAGATCTTCTTTGCAGTGTTAGGCCCAAACGAACCATCAGGTGTAGATCCAATCTTTTCCTGTAATGTCTTTAGTGCTTCACTCATCTATAAACTCCTTCGTGCCGCAGACACGTTCATAGACC